>Ga0116147_1001712_pt1 | contig 23592 bp, 18 predicted proteins | sample AD_JPNHG3_MetaG_FD_89749 | JGI IMG/M metagenome (GOLD analysis project Ga0116147, IMG submission 89749) | Active sludge microbial communities of municipal wastewater-treating anaerobic digesters from Japan - AD_JPNHG3_MetaG | ecosystem: Engineered > Bioreactor > Anaerobic > Digestate | place...
CGATGCCGCCGCATAGTTGCAGGGGCGGCTCGTTTGGTGCGGCCGTGACGTAGCAGCGCAGGGCGAGTTCGTCATTCAGCGTTATTTCGAAGGGTACGCGGTAGGCGTTACGCCCGTCGGCCAGCGCCGGCAAGGCGCGGGATTCGCGCAGGGCCTGCTCGTAGTGGATGGTGAAGATTGGCCGCACGCCCAGATTGAGCAGAATCGAGATCCAGGACGGCAGGCGCACGATTTCGTTGAAGATCTGGCCGACGTGCGGGGTGGCCCAGAGCAGTTCTCCCAGGGAAAAGAGGGAGACGAAGCTCAGGCTGACCTGGCGGATGTCGCTGTCGTTGGGGTCCCAATCATCGAAGTAATGGCGCCGGACCAGGTCACAGCTCTGGTACAGGCCGGCTTGGAGATAGTCGCTGAAGATGAACTGGTGCACGTCGGCGATGGGCCGGGCGTGCTCGTCGAATACGTCGATGCGCACCAGGACGCTGGTGGGCGAAAGTTGCAGGCCGCGCTCGCGAGCCCACTGCGCGCCGCGGCCGGTCAGGCGCGGAGCGGTGAGCGTGCGGGTGCGGTGGCCGACCAGGCGTGTGCGAGCGCTGGCCGGATCGCCGCGGTCGTCGTCGGCGTCCAAGGTCAGACGCATGCCGGGTTGGAGGTTGGCGCGGATGACCTTGATCAAGGCGTACCAAGTCTGCGAGCGCCCGCCTTTTTCCAGGCGAACCGCGTAAAGGACGCGGTCGCCGGGCTGCCAGCCGGTGCCGGGCGTGCGCGGATCGAAGCCGGTCAAAATGCGTGCGCCGGCGGGGAAGTCACGGTCGACGTCTGACGGGAGTGTGGCCCGGGGCACGCGCTCCTTGTGCGCGACCAACGCTGCCGGCGCGCCAGGCGCCCCGTTCACGCTGCCGGGCGCGCGGTCCGCTGTAGAAAGCATCCGGTCCGCGTCGGCAAGCCTCTGGCCGGACGAAGGCCCGCTGACCGCGACAGTGCGCTCTGGAGCATCAGGCCGCGGGGACGCAGCGGCGTGCGGGCAGTGGCGCACGCAGCCGGGGAGCGTGACCAGCGTCAGCAGCGCGGCCAAACAAAGGGCGAGGCGGCGCACCGGCCAGGCGAGAGCGGCGTGGGCCGTGCTCATCGCGGCAGGTTGTCGATTTTGGCGGCGAGGACGAAGTCGCTTTCGGTCAGCCCGTCGATCTTGTGCGTCCATATATCGATCCCCACCTTTCCCCAGGACAGAAAGATGTCGGGGTGGTGCCCTTCGGATTCGGCCAATTCGCCGACGCGGTTGACGAAGGCGAGCGCGGTCATGAAGTCAGGGAACGAGAAGTCTTTGTGCAGGTGGTGCTCTTTGGGGGCTTCCCAGCCGTCAAGCTGGTCGAGCAGGGACCTGAGCTCGGCGCCGCGCAGGGGTGGGACGCCGCCGCGGCAGGGTACGCACTGTCTCTGCGCTAAGTCCGTCATTGTGTCGCTCCCGTCGGGTGTGCGTGCGCGGGTGCAGCGGATTCTATGCGGCTTAAGCGCGCGAGAAGGCGGGCGGAAATGTCGCCGAGCGTGGAGGAAGACGAGGGGTGCGAAGCTGAAGCTTACGAAGGGGCGATTCGGGCGTTCTGCTTCAGCAAGCGCTCCGACCCGGAATTAGAAATGCGTAATGGCGGCGGCGTGCGCCTCACTGCGTGTCTTACAGTCGAGTCACTACTCGGAATTAAACGGCAGCACTGGTTCGTCGTTGGAGCCATCGGAGTCGAGAGCGCTCGGGCGCGGCAGCTTCGCGGCTTCCTTCGCCGCTGCGACCGCCAGCCGATCGCATTCTTCATTCTCCGGATGGCCGGCGTGCCCGGCGACGAATTGAAACTCGACCTTGTGCTGCGAGCAGAGCTCGACCAGCCGTTTCCACAGTTCGAGGTTCTTTACGGGTAGGGCGCGGGCCTTGCCGGGGCGTTTGCGCCGCCAGCCGGCGGCTTGCCAGCGCGGTACCCACTCGGTCATGCCGCGCGAAACGTATTGGCTGTCGGTTACTACTCGCACGCGCAGCGGCGCACGCTTGAGGGCGGCGAGACCTTGGATCACCGCCATGAGTTCCATGCGATTGTTGGTCGTTAGCGGCTCGCCGCCGGAGAGCCGCTTTTCGTAGCCGGTCGCGCAATGGCGCAAAATGCAGGCCCAGCCGCCCGGGCCGGGGTTGCCGGAACAGGCGCCGTCGGTGAACAGGATGACATCGACCGCTTCAGCCACGTCGGATCGCGCTCCATCGGGGCGAGGGCGGGCGAGTTTATCGATGAGGGCATGGCTCTGCCAGGCGGCGGGAATGAGTGAAGGGCTTTCCGCCGAAAGGGCGAGCACTTAAGTCATTCCGGGGCGACACGCATCAGTTTCGCTCTCCGCGAAATGCGAGTGCCCTGCATCAGTCCGGGGCGGCACGCCTCAGTTTCGCTCGCACAAACGCGAATTGGGGCGGGTTGGCATCATTCCGGGGCGGCACGCCCCGGCTCTGCTCAAAAGAAAAGCGCAGCACCAGTTGTCCGGGGCTGCGCTAATAGACCGTTTTCGCAGGGTTCGGCTAGCCGGCGGCTACCGGCACCACCGACACGAACCGCCCGCGGTACTCGACCTGCCCGTCGGCCAGGGCGAACAATGTGTCGTCTCGCCCGCGGCCCACGTTCAGCCCCGCCTTGAAGGGCGTGCCGCACTGACGCACGATGATCGCGCCCGTCCGCACCGTCTGTCCGCCATAAACCTTCACGCCGCGATACTGCGCATTGCTGTCACGCCCGTTCCGCGACGAACCTTGTCCCTTCTTATGTGCCATAACGAATTCCGTTCAAAAACACGTTGCGGCTGTCGTGCCGCGAGTCCCTGACGAAAACCCATCCCCCGCAGTGCAACTCCGGGGCTCGGTTACCTCACGATTACCGCATTAACCAACGAATACTCGTCCGCTCGGGCTCCACCAGAGTCCGGGCGACGGCGTCACCCCGCAGATTATGACAGATTTCCAGCGTCTTGCGTAAGGTGAACTGGCGCGGATTTTCCGGCCCCTCCGGACGGTCCGAGTCGAACGTCGGGTTCCGCACCACCCGGGCCTCTCCGCACAGCCCCGCTACGTAGATGGCGATGCGGTTGGCGTCGGAATCAACGCCGCGCCAGATGGCCACCGACTCCAGGGCGTTATCGTCCCCGGTCAGCAGGTCGCCGATGGCCTTGGTCGGGTGCACCAGGTCCGGATGCGTTCGGCGGTGCCGTTCCCGGATGGCCTCGAATACCAGGGCGTGGATGCCCATGTCGGTATCCACCACGTGCAGGTCGTCAGTCACGAGCTGAAACGTGGGGAAAAACCGCTGCGTTCGCCCGGTGTGGTTCGTCACCGTGTAAACCATGTACCAGTACACTTCCGGCGCCGACGCCCCGGGGACCTGCACCTCGATCCGCTGCGGGTCGAGAAACCGCAAATCCAGCTCCCAAGAGACCGGCATCGGCGACGGCTGGGGCCCCTTCCCTACCGGGGCCGCAGCGGGTTGAAACGCCAGCAACGCAATAGTTCCCAGAATCAGCGGCATGGAGACTGCTACTCCCGATACAAGTTGCGGATGATCTGACTGCCGCTGCCCACCGGTACGTTCAGCGCGCCCAACGCTTGCGACGCCGCGGTCCGAATCGTCATGTCAGCTTCGTTCTCCGCCAACTTGATGATTTCCTGCACCTGCGGCTGACCCAGCAGGTTGCCGCATTGCTTGCCCGCCTGCGCCAACACATCGAACATTTCGATTCGCAGCTCCGCCTCGCGTCCCGCATCGAGAGCGATCTTCGCCAGCGCCGTTTGGGCCGCGGTGCTGCAAACGTGCGACAGCACACGCGCCGTGGTCGAACGCAAGGCGGCATCACTGCTGCCCAGGGCGTTGATCAACGGCTGCTCGAGCTGCGCCGGATCGAACAAAGGATTCCCTGTGACCGCGAGAGTCTCCAGGACGCCCGCCGCATCCAGCGCGATCGCCGTGCCGGCCTCCGGCGTGATCTGAATCATGCCGACGGCCCGGCTGACGCGATCGATCGCCGACCGCAAAGCATCCTGAGTGGCGCCCGGACGTACCTCAGCCAGGCGATGGTCCGCCCGTACGAGGTCACGGACCGTGTCCGCGTCACCCGGCTTGGTAACCAGAACGACCGGCGTATGGGAAAAGCGGAATTCGCTGCGCAAATGTTTCAAAGCATCGAGAAGCCCCGGCGTGCCGATGTTGGAGGCCAAAACGACGACGTCGAGCGCCGGCACGTGCTGGCGCACCTTCGCGAGGCCGGCGTGAAAGTCGGTGTCGCTGGTGACCTCATAGCCGGCGTCGCGAAGCATGCCTGAAAAGGCGTTCGCGCTTTCCACGTCCGGATCCAGCACCGCCGCGCGCCGGCTGCCGTTGTGCAACAGCAACGCCTCAGCAAACACCGGCATCAGGTTCTGGTAGTTCAGGAACGGTTGCACCGGCCGGGCAGCGCCTAGCGTCAACGCGGCCTTGATGCGAACCACCTGATCCGGAAACAGCAGCGCCTCCGCCAGCGGCAGCCGGCCGGCGGCGTCGGCCGTCACACTGGCGGGACCGGCCACGTTGCGCAATGCCTCGATTATGCCCAGCGCCACGGCCGGATCTTTGTCGTCCAGGGCCCGGCTGAGCGCTTTCAGACAAGCGCTGGTGCCGGCCGTCTGAGCAAAGTACAGCGGGCTTGGGAAATCACTGGGCACGGTGGTATCGGTGCCGGTGTCGCCCAGTTGCGCGACGCGCCGGAAATTGGCGGCCAGCCATAGCGCGAGCGCGTCCTCCATAGCCGGGTCGAGGTGCAGAGCTTCCTCGCAGCACCGCATGCACATTACTTCGTTGAAGATTTGCGTCGGCACCGGAAGATTCTGAACCAGGCCGTCGCGCCAGAACCACACGTTGGCGTTATCCAGGCGCGGATCGGCCGCCAGCGAACCGGCGTCCGCGTAGTATTCATTCGCCAGCCAGTAGAAAGCCATCGCGGCCGTCATGCCCGGAGGCACTGCCGCGCCGTGGGCTGCGAGATCAGCCAAAGCCTGATCGACCGCCGCCAAGACTTCCGGCGGGGTGTTGGGCTTTTCCCTCAGTTGCAGCAGGTAGGGCAGCGCCTGGGCGTAGCCGACCTGCCCCAGAATCCGCACCAAATGGGTCTGAACTACCGGGTTATCGACCCGGATGGCGTAGACCAGGGGATTGATGCCCGCGCGGCCGATCTGCGGCAAAGCGCGCAGGATCGGTTGCGTGAGCGCCTGTTTCTCGCGGTCTCGCAGGTACTCGACCATGAAGGGGATGGCCCACTCGCCCGACTGCGCCAGCAAGGCGACCGAGTTTTGAAACGCCCGCGGCGGGCCGGCAAGCTGGTCGATGCGGTGCTTGATGCGGACCGGGTCGGCCTTGATCAGCTCTTCGCCGTGTTCCAGCGTCTTCAGGACCCCGCGCACCGCCTCTCCGACGATCTCGTTGTCAGTGAGGCGCAGGAGGACGTCGCGGCGCTGGGCTACCTGGTCGGTGAACTCCAGCAAGGCCACGGCGTCGGGCTTGCTGTCCAGCAGGGCCTGGAAATTGGCCTTGGCCACGTCGAACCGCCCCAGGGCCGAGAAGTACCAGCCGTCGTCCGCCTGAGCCATCTGCTCGCGGCCTTCGGCCAGCATTTCGGCTACGCGCTGCCCGCTGGCTTCCAGGGCTTTCGCCTCCAAGTCCTGCTCCAGCAAGAGGATAGCGCCGCCCAGGGTGGTGCGGTTCATGGTCCGGTCGGCCAAGAGCGCGATGCGGAAAGGCGACGGATTGAGTTCGAGCAACTCGGTGAACAGCTTCTCCGCTTCGGCGGTGTTGCGGCTGAGGATGGCCTGCATCGCCGGCTGCCACAGCTCCCAGGCCGCAGCCGCGCCGCCCGTGGCGAAGCCTTCATCAACGCTCTGGGCGTCGGCGGGGGGCAAAATTCCCCAAACAAGAGCGAAACCGGCGGCGATGCCGGCAAGACGAAGGAGCCGGGGACATTTGGACATATTTACCTCCACGCGCCGCAAGCCTGGTCGTAAGGTTGCGCGCAGCCGGTTGGTCTAATAGCGAGAAATTATTAGGGTTGACGGAAGGGGTGTCAATTTCGGATTCGCGGTTTCAACATTGAGTTTCGGGTTTCGGCATTGAGTTTCGGGTTTTGAGCTTGGGTTTCGAGCCGGGGTTTCGAGTTTGAACCTCGGGTGCCGAGCTTGGGGACGCGAGCCTCGAACTCGGGTGCCGCAACGCCAGAGCAGAGCCGGGGCGTGCCGCCGCGGAATGCCGCCAAGGGTCTCCGATCCGCGCGATGCCCGCTTCGATCATGCGGTGCCGCCCCGAAACGTCATGCATCCGACCGCCAATGCCGCTCGTTCAACGGACGCCGATGGGGGGCCCGGGCGAGTCGTACGGTATTCGCTTGATATTCGTCTGATAAAAAAAGCCCCATGGCGGACTGCTCTCTCATCGCGCCTAGCGAGCATTAAGCTCTAGTGCCGGACATGAAGCCCATCAGGCTGCTTTCTTGTCACGCATGAGCGACCGCATGAGCGACCAAGCGTTGACGAATTCGTCTCGCACCTTCGTTTGCTGATGCGCGAATCTCAGCGGTCGACGTACTGTGCTCCTGCCCGCCATCGTGTCAGATCGCAGGCGAGGATTGTGGATGGGGTCTATTCATCGCACACCACCAATCGCGTCCTTGCATCAACCCCAGCCGCGCCGGATGCTGCCAAATACTCGGCGATAGGATGGCATGCGGCCATGGACGGTTTTTTTGATTTCACCTGCAGCGAGTACAAGGCCGAATTGGACCTTGCTTACTCGCTACCAACGGGCGCGCTGGTAGTTCTCTTGCTCAGGACGTGACCATGGCGGTGAATTCTGTTGCTGGGTCACGACGGCAATTTGCATGCTGACGCGCGTACCGACCTGAACCTGAGACGATCTGGGCCGTGGCAACACAGGCGGGTTCAAATAGCGATTCGGGCGGGCTGTCGGGACGAGATTCGCGCCGGAGGAACGGAGTTGTGACACACGATAGCGGAATCTTGGCAAATATGATCGCAGCGCTCTCATTGGAGGTCGCCGCGATCCAGAAGTCGGGCGGATCGACCAGCTTTGACCTAGTTGGCGGGAGATTTATTGGGGTCAGCGACGGAAACTACATCTACCAGTTTCAGCTTGCCGACGAGATTCACCTCCGTGACGACACACCCGTGCGAGTTGCGTTGCGGCCAGAAGGACACGAGCGGCACGATCGTATCGATCCGCGACCGAATTCTTGTTGTCGCGGTGCACGAAGACCTCTGGCCGCACATTGCTCACGCCCGGGTGACTGCTGACGATTCCTTTCTAATCGTACGTCTATGCGAGCGCCTGCAAGAGGTTCAGGCCGGAACCGCGCAGTTCAATATGGACTCCGCCAAGCGCGTGATCGGCGCCGCGCCGCCACGGCTCTCGGCGTCTTGGCGGTTGCCTTGGCTGAGAGCGCCGGGTCGCCGCCGGCGGCTTGCTTTTGGCCGGCGGGCGACTAGAAAGCGGTAATGTCGCGCAACGGCAAGGTTATCGTGGCGATGTCGGGCGGCGTGGACTCCGCCGTGTCCGCCTGGCTCCTGAAGCAGCAGGGCTTCGAGTGCATCGGCGTCTTTATGCGCAACGGCGCACAGGCGCCCGAGCCGACTGAATGCGCCCTCGGCGAAGCTGCGGACGCGTGCCGCGACTCGGCAGAAACCTCGCCCTCGAGCGCGTCGACTTTCCCCGGGGTGGCCTCGCCAGGCGCCTCGCCCTCTCCAGGCGCCTCGCCGTCCGTGGGAAACTCGCCCGTAGGCGCCTCGACCTTGCCCGGAGGCACCTTGCCAAACTCCTCGCCCGCCCAGCGCCGCCGTCTGGGGCAGGGTTGCTGCTCAGCGGCTGACGCGCAGGACGCCCGCGCCATTGCCGGCCGACTGGGCATGCCGTTTTACGCCCTGAACTTCGAGCAGGACTTCCACCAGATCATCGATTATTTCGTGGACGAGTACGCCCGCGGCCGCACGCCCAACCCGTGCGTGGTGTGCAACACGCATCTGAAATTCGGCAAACTGCTGCGCTACGCGAACGCGCTGGACGTCGAGTTCGTCGCGACCGGCCATTATGCCCGCATCCTACGCCGCGACGGGCAAATCCTATTGGCCCGCGCCTCCAACCTCGCCAAGGACCAGTCGTACGTGCTTTTCGGCATCGACCGGGCCGCACTGGGGCGCTGCCTGTTCCCGCTCGGCGACATGCCCGACAAGGCCCAGGTGCGGAGCATCGCGGCCGAGCTGGGGCTGCGCGTCCACGACAAGCCCGACAGCCAGGAAATCTGCTTCGTGCCAGGGGGCGACTACAAGGAGCTTGTGCGGCAGCGCCGCCCCGACACGCAGCGCGTCGGGGAGGTGCGCGACCCGGCCGGCCGCGTGCTCGGAACGCACTCGGGCATCGCCAACTACACCATCGGCCAGCGGCAAGGGCTGGGCATTGCCGTGGGCCGGCCGGCCTACGTCACGAAGCTCGACGTTTTGAACAACGTCGTCACGCTCGGGTCGCGCGAGGACCTGCTGAGCGGCGGGCTGGTGGCGGAGAAGGTGAACTGGTTGACCGACCCCCCTGCGGTCGGCCAGCCTCGCCCCGCGCACATAAAGGTTCGTTACATGCACAAGCCGGCCGCCGGGTTCATCACCGTCCTTCCTGGCGGCGAGGTCGAGGCGCGCTTCGATGAACCGCAATCCGCGGTGACGCCCGGGCAAGCGGTCGTGTTTTACGATGGCGACATCGTGCTCAGCGGCGGGTGGATTTCCCGGGCGGGCACGGGGTGACTGACCCGGAGCCGCGATGAGCACCCGGAACCGCGATGAGCACTGCTTGAAGCTGCCGCTTCATGCAGTGGCACACCGGGAGCCTGCTTGAAGCCCTGCTGCGGACTCGACTATTGTGCTGCGGATAACGCGATCTGCCGTGACGATTCGCAGAAGTGAGGTGACCGATGCATGAGCCGACTCGTCCTCGCTATGGCGTGAAAGTGCGTCTGAACCTGGGCTGCCCTGCCGCCGACGGCGTGCGGCTGTCCACTGACGTCTATCTGCCGGACGGCCGCGGGCCGTGGCCGTGCGTCCTCATTCGCACCCCGTACAACAACAACGATCCGGTCAAGAAGGTTCCGCTGGCGCGCGAGTTCGCCAGCAACGGCTACGCCGTGGCCATACAGGACGTGCGCGGCCGCTACGACAGCGAGGGCGAATGGGAGCCGTTCTTCAACGAGGCCGCCGACGGGCATGCCGCGCAGGCCTGGCTGGCGGAACAGGAGTTTTGCAACGGCAAGATCGCGCTCTATGGCCGCTCATATGAAGGCTTCTGCGTGTGGATGGGGGCATTCGGGCACCATCCGGCGGTCAAGGCCATCATTCCCGTCGTGGCGCTGCCCGACCCGGTCATCAACGTCCCCTGGTGGAACGGCTCGGTGTGCTGGAGCATGATCACCTGGGCGCTGCTGGTGCACGGCCGGACGAATCAGGACGTGGGGCAGTTCAACTGGGAATCGGTTTACAACTTCCGGCCGCTGAACCGGCTGGATGAGCATTTGGGCTTTTCAAGCGCGGCGTGGCAGGAGTGGATGAAGCACCCGCTGAAGGATGAATATTGGCAGCGGGCGTGTTACATGCACCGCATGCCGGAGCTCGATCTGCCGGCGCTGCACATCACCGGCTGGTATGACGACGATGGGGCGAGCACGTACAACAACTTTCCGAATGCGCGGCGCCTGGCAAAAAGCGGGGCGGAGCAGTACGTGCTGATCGGACCCTGGCCGCATGCGACGAACACGAAGACGGTGGTGCAGGGCGTGGATTTCGGGCCGCAGGAAGTCATCGACATCAATGGGTTCATTCTCGATTGGCTGGACAAGCAGATCGGCGGGCGGCCTGAGAGTTGGGGGGATCGGCCGCGGGCGCGCATTTTCCTGATGGGCTCTAATGATTGGCACGATTTCGATGATTGGCCGCCGCCCGGGACGCAGGAAGTGGCGTATTACCTGAATTCTTCAGGCCGGGCGAATTCGCTGTTTGGCGATGGACTGCTGGCGCGGGAAATGACGTCCGGCTCTGCGTTTGATGAGTACACATATGACCCGCAGCATCCCACGCCATATCTGTACGACGCTGGAACGCTTCAGGTCGGCGGGCCCTTCGATGCCCGGCCCGTGCAGCGTCGCGACGACGTCGTGTGTTACACGACTGAGCCGCTGAGCGAGGACCTGGTCATCTGCGGGCGGGTGTTCGCCGAATTGTGGGTTTCGAGCACGGCCGCGGATACCGAGTTTTGCGCTATGCTGTGCGACGTGCACGAAAACGGCCTGGCGCGTCAGCTCTGCGACGGCAATGTGCGGCTGGCTCTGCGGAATTCGCTGGAGAAGCGTGAACCGGTCCCGCCGGGCGAAGTCGTTCAGGTCCACATCGACCTGTGGGCCACGGGCATCCGCATCCTGAAAGGACACCGGTTGCGGTTGCAAGTCGCCTCAGCCGCGGTTCCGAAGTTCGCCGCGCATACGAACACGCTCGAGCCGCCGGGCAGCGCGGTTGAAACGGTCACCGCGACGAATCGCGTCTACCACGATCGCGCGCACGCGTCGCGGCTGCTTTTGCCGGTGGTGGCGTAGCGTCCGCGGTACAGATCAACGTCGCGCAGCGGAGAAGCGCGAGGCCAATGCCCCGGGTCAGGGCACTGGTGGCAGCGCTATCTCCGAAATGCCCGCTTCCTCTGTCATCGCTTTTCGCTTCAGCAAATCCCGAATCGCTTGGTGCAGCTTCTTGCCGCGCAGGTCCTTGGCGGCCACCTTGCCGTCCGGACCAATCAGGAAGGTGGCCGGAATCGCGCTCACCGAGTACATTTTCGCGAGCGTGCTTTTTGTGCCGCCGTCGGCCCAGATCTGCGGCCAGGGGTACTTTTCCTTGGCAAGGAATTGGCGCGCGGCCGCAGCGTCGCGATCCAGGTTGATTCCCACAACCATGAAACCCTGATCGGCATACTTTTCGTACGCCTTGCGCACGTTGGGCAGCTCCGCCGCGCACGGGCCGCACCAGGTCGCCCAGAAATCCAGCAGCACGATCTTGCCGCGCAGATCGGACAGCTTGATTTCCTGGTCATCGAGCGTGCGGGCCACGAACTGCGGCGCGGGATTGCCTACGAATATTCCCAGCAGCTTGACCTTGGTGATGTCCTGCTTCACCTGACTCTGGCCGACCGCCAGAGTGACGTCCTGTTTCCAGGAGACGTCGACCGGAGCGGGCCCTCACCCAAAGCCCGGCGCTGCGCGACGGTACAAGTCGAACACGTGCTTGCCCGCCGGCACGTTCTGCAACGTGTACTCGCCATTGGCGCCGCTGATGGCGCCGATCACCAGATCGTCACCCACACGCAGCTTGACGTTCACGCCTGCCAGTGGTTGGTCGTCGAGGCCGGTCACCTGGCCGGTCAGACTGATGTCGCCGCCCGGTTTGAGATCCACCTTGAGCGTCTCACCCTCCGCCAGCTTGACCGTGCGCGCCAGCAGAGTCGCCGTATAGAACAGTTCGGGCGCATATCGCACCCGGCTAACGACATATTTTCGCCCGGCCGGCAGTGGTCCCCAACGCGCCATGCCGCCTTCCCGTTCCGATCCGCCCGGCTCGCGCTCCAAGTCGAAGGTCACTCGCGGGGCTTCCGGCCGGTCGCGCTCCGCCGCCGCTTCCGTCGCGGGCGCGCTGTCGGCCGGTGCGCTTGCCGGCGCAGGCGGTTCCGCCGCCAACTCAAGCGCCAGGAATTCCCAGCCCATAGCGCTGAACGCCTCGTCGAAGGGCGCAATCTCGGTTCGTATGAAACTCGGCTCGTCCAGTTCGATGCGCAGCTCGCGCTCCCCATACGCGGCGGGAATAATGTCCGTCAACAGGGCCGACCCGTACTCGGGGTGCGTCGCGCCTACGTTATATTTCGACTCCGGCGAGGTGAAGCCCTCCAGCGTAAACCGCCCCTCGGCGTCGGTCCGGCCTTGAACTTTCACGCGCCCGTTACGCTTGGGGAAAAACCAGAGCACGCTTTCGTCGCGGCCGAAGGCGCGCAGCCTTCCGCCGCCGATGAAGACCAGGTTGCCCTGCTCGGCGTGCGTGATGGCGACCTGGACGTCGGCGAGCGGCTGCCCATCCTTCTTCGAGACAACGATGCCGCTCAGCTTGTTCAACGGCGGCAGCGAGGCCTCCGCCGCTGCCGGCGGAAGCGCGGCCTCCTCGGCTGCCGGCGGTGGCGGGTCTTCCGCGGCCCCCAGCGGGCCGCCCGTCACGAAAAGCAGTGTCAGCCAGCCCGCAGCACAGCACCACAATGACCTTTTGCCACTCACTTCTGTGCTCCAGTCAAGTGCAACTCAGGGGTACCGAATACTCACGACTGCTGCTCCAACTGCCGCAGCCGCGCCGAAGCCGAGTGCGCCGCATCTCGGTCCGGGTGGTTCTCGATTCTGTAATTCAAGATACCGATCATTTCTTCGCGCGGCTTAATATATTCGATTTCGCTTTGGGTCAGAGCGCGGCCTTCGGCTTTGGCCCGCGCGCGAACCTGCTCGATCTGCTGCTTCAGAGCCCTGCGCGCCTCCTGGTATTCGGTCACCTGTGCACACAGCTCGAGCACGCGGCGGCAGTCGGCCTTCGCTTCCTCCACCCGCCCCTGCCCCTGGTATATCGCGCTGCGTGCCAGCAGACCGGGCTTGAAGCGCGGCTCGGCTTCCACGCAACTGGTGAAGTCGCGCAGCGCCCGCTCCTGGTCGCGCATGCGCGAGTAAACGTCGCCCCGGTAAAAGTAGGCCAGGAAGTCCGGCTCCTGCTGCAGAACGACGTCCAAGTGCTGAAGCGCTTCCTGGTATCTGCGCATGTTTTTGAGCAGGTATCCCAAATGGACGCGCGCTACCACCGAGTCGGGCGCGAGCGTCACTGCCTTCTCATAGAAAGCCAGTGCTTCATTATGCAGGCGATCCGCCTCGGCCTGCAGGGCCTTCACAACCTCCTCGCTGGCGTCATACGGGATTTTGAGCAACGGCTTGGCTTGCAGGCGCTTGTCATCGCCCAGCCAGACGTACATCTCGGCCTCGTAGTTCACCTCTTCTTCGCAGAAGGGCCCTGGCAAGCTGGTCAGCACACCCAGCGCCGCCACGTAGCCGAGCGGTCCCGCCACGAGCAGCCATTTCCGCGCGCGGGCGGCCTCGATCATGCCCCATACACAAGCCGCGGCGGGAACAGCGAAGACCGGCACGGTCTCCACGCGATAGCGGCCGCTGACGAAGATCAGAATGATGGAGAGCGGGTAGAGCACCAGGTACAGTGCCAGCGGCCCGGGCACGTCTTTCCGGCGCCACACCAGGCCGACGAGCGCCAGCGGAAACAAGACTCCCCAGGGGAAGCCGAATGGGCCCGCCTTCCAGAGCAGCACACTGAGCACGGGCGACCAGCGCCGAAAGACATACACATCTTCATTGCGGGGCATCTCGCGCCCGCTGGTAAACCGCAGCACCTTGTCAAACAGACCGCCCACGAACTTGAACGGGTGCGTTTTTACGAACTCCATCGCCCGGCGCCCCAGAAGCTGCGAACGCTCCAGCGTGTTGGTGTCGCCGGCGGCGCCGCTCGGCTCGGCCAGTTTGGCCCACTTGGTCATGCCCGGGCGCGTGTTCAGTGTCTCGCAGACGTTCTCGTTGTTGCCGATGTAGAAGTTGATTCCACCCGAAACCGGCAGGAACGTGTACTTCTGGATCAGCTCAAAGTTGTGCGCCTTCTTGGCCACGGGGTAAACCACGAGCCCAAAGAGCAGCACCGCCGGCACGACGCGCACCAAGGAGCCCACGACTCCGCGCTTGTCCCGGATGCAGCGTACGATCAACCAGACGAGCAGCGCGAGCAAAAATGGCAGGAAGGTCGGGCGCATCAGCACCGCCAACCCGCCGCCGGCGCCCGCCAGCCAAGCCGCCACAATCGAGCCGTCGCGCCCGGCTTTCACCGCCAGCAAGACCAGCGCGGCCGACCAGAATGCCGCCCAGCCCGCCGCGACCAGGTCTGCCTCGTAGTAGATCAGCGGTCCGCAGAAAGCGGTCATTAGAGCGGCGATGATTCCCGTGCCGCGGCCGAACAGGCGCCGCCCCAGCGCATAGACCAGCACGCACGTAGCGGCGCCGACCACAAGTTGCACTATTTTCGCAAACAGCAGGGGATCCTGGCCGCGCAGTTCGGCAATGCGGTACAGGGCCCCCAGAGTGTACGGATATAAGAACGGTTGCCAGAACAGGAGCAACCGGTCTGCCAGGCTGAGCTTCTCGTCGGCGGGGCCGTCGGCGAAGATGTGCGGCGACAAGAGGCGCGCCAAGTTGTCATAGTTCTTGGCGTCGACTATCGGCGTGCGAAAGGTCGGACTGTCGGAGCTGTCGTACAGGTACGCCAGCCGTACCCCCAGCGCCACGACGAAAATGGCCAAACCCGTCAGCAGGCCGGATAACTCGAAGCGCCGAATTACCCTGCGCGGCGGCGTGGTTTCGACCACGTCGGTTGGTTTATGCGCGTGCTTGGAAGAGTCTCTCTGGGGCCTGCTCATTCAAACTCCTCGCTCACTCCCTGGACGCCGGGCGATATTCTAAGCCGCTTTCCGCTTTCAGCTATCAGCTTTCGGCGGCCGGCTGTCAGCTATCAGCTATCAGCTCTTAGCCAGATGCGCGGATTGGGTTGCTTGCGCTGCGATGACGGTCTGGCTCCATGAGCAGCCATTAGGTTATCAGACTGCGGATGGGCTTGCGAGCATCTGCTTTCTAAGCCCCAAGGCTGATTTTTATAGGACTATCCACGATTGGCTGCTCAGATTTTGAAGCGACAGGCAGCCGGCGCCGCTCTTATATAATGACGATATGCCACGATATGAATATCAAGCAAAGGATCCGCAGCAGGCATGTGACGTTTGCCGGCAGCGCTTCGAGGTGTACCAGTCGATGGCGGAGCAACCGCTGACCGCCTGCCCGCAGTGCGGCCGCCCTGTGACGCGTATGATCTCGTTGTGTGCGGTCGGCACGCAGCCGTCGGAACGGGCCATGTTGAGCGACAAGAATCTGAAGGAAAAGGGCTTCACGAAACTGGTCAACGAAGGGCACGGACGGTTTCGGAGAACGGTTTGAGGGGGCGCGGCGCGGGCGGCTCAACGCAAAGGCGCTGATTTGGACAAGCTGCCGGACAACGTGGTCCTCTCGGTGCGCGACCTGGTCGTCCGCTTCGAGAGCAAGGGAAACGGGCCGGTAACGGTGCTGGAGGGAATCAGCTTCGACGTGTACCGCAGCGAGACGCTGGTCATCATGGGCGGCTCGGGCAGCGGGAAGTCGACCATTCTGAATTGCCTGATCGGTGAAATCGAGCCCGAAGCGGGCCGCATTATCTATAACCTGCCCGAACTGGGGACGGTGGACCTGGCCCACACCGATGAAGAGACGCGCGACGCGCTACGCAAGCGCTTCGGCATTCTGTTCCAATCCGGGGCCCTGTTCAGCTCGATGACGGTCGCCGAAAACGTGGCCCTACCACTGCGCGAGCACTCGCACGTGCCGGAGTCGGTGATCGATATCGTCGTTGCGATCAAGCTGCAGCAGGTTCACATGCTGCCGCACCGCGACAAGCTGCCGTCCCAGCTTTCCGGCGGGCAGCGGAAGCGGGCGGCCCTGGCCCGGGCCACGGCCCTCGATCCGGAGCTGCTGTTCTATGACGAGCCGAGCTCCGGCCTCGATCCAATCACGGCCAATTCAATCGACGAGCTGATTCTCGACCTAACTCATAAGCTGAAGGTGACGAGCGTAGTGGTTACGCATGATATGGCTTCGGCTATGCGGATTGCCGACCGGGCCATCATGATCAAGGGTGGGCGAATTCTGCGCATGGGGCCGCGTGCGGAATTCGAGGCCCTGCGCGACGCTTCCCCGGACTCGCTTCAGAGCCCAGAAGATCGCATTTTGCACCAGTTCCTGATCGGGTCGTCAGAGGCCCTGCGGGAAGAGGGTGAGCTGGGCGAGTTCGAGAAGCTGATCGTGGGAAAGTAACCAACTCGCCAAGGGAGAGCAGAGCCGGGGCGTGTCGCCTCGGAATGTGGTGGCGTACCGCCAGGAGCGTGCTGGAGTGCCGCACGCAGGGGCATGCATGGCACCCACGCTGGCACCCATGCTCCGGAAATCGGCGTGATCGGCTGCGCGGCTGCAATGTAGTGGACCGCGACACTCGCCTTAAAGGCAAAGCCATGTGAAGGCGCTCATTCAGAATTCACATTTCGTTCAGAGCGTCAAAGCAAGATTCGGTGCTGCGCGATCGGCGTCGACGCGCGAATCGCGGGATTACCGACAACGCCAGTCCGGAAGGAAGCGTGAGCCAGTCGCCTCCCAATCCGCCGCCTCCAGAACCCGAACCACCGAGCGCACCGGCGGAGGTCGCGCCGCCCAGACCGCCGCCGGCTCAGCCACCGCCTTCTGCGCCGCCGATAGCGGTGCAAGCGCCGCTATGGCCGGCGCGAACCGAGCTGTGGATCTTCTGGTTGAAATTGCGCCTGACGCTCGGCGTTCTTGTGGTGTTGATCGCCGCCGGGCTGATGCTCTGGTTCCAGATGGAGGTACTGCTGCTCGGATTTACGGGCGTGCTGCTGGCCATCTTCTTGTTCACGGTGAGCGACTGGGTGGCGCGCTGGACCCACGTGTGGTACTGGCTTGCGCTGTTGGTCGTGTGCCTGGTGTTGCTGGCAGCGACGGCAGGCGGGGTGTGGCTGCTCGCAGACCAGATTGCGCCGCAGATCCGAACGCTGCGAGAGCAATTGCCCGAGGCATGGCAAACGGTCAAATCATACATGGAGCAAAACCCGGCCGGTGCGTGGGTGCTCGACCAGGCTGGCGCAGGCGTGGAAACCTTGCAGGACGGAACGGTACAGCAACGCGAAGTCATCTCCAAAGGGCTGGGTTACCTGTCGTCGTTCGGACTGGTGCTGACACACGCGCTGGTGGTTCTTTTTGTCGGGCTGTTCGGCGCCATCACGCCGTCGCTGTACGTGCGCGGCATGCTGCGGCTGGTGCCGATGAGACGGCGGCAAAGGGCACGCGAGGTGCTGCAAGCGTTGCGCCGGTTGTTATGGTGGTGGATCGTCGGCCAGTTGATCGCGATGGTCTTCATCGGCGTGGCGACATCGGTGGCGCTGTGGGTGATGGGTATCCCGCTGGCGCTGGCGTTGGGAGTAATCGCGGCGGTGTTGAACTTTATCCCCAATTTTGGCCCGATTTTGGCGACTATCCCGGCTGGGCTGGTGGCCTTGATGCAGGGGCCGGCGGCGCTGGTCTGGGTGATCATCATATACATCATCATTCAGGCCGTGCAGAACCACGTGGTCATGCCGGTAACGATGCAGGCGGCGGTCGAGTTGCCGGCCAGTATTCTGATGTTGGCGCAGGTGTTTATGTGGTATTGGGCGGGGCTGCTGGGGCTGGCCTTGGCGCCGGCGCTGGCGGCGGTGGTGATCAAGTTGGTGCAGATGCTGTACCTGGAGGATTACTTGGGCGACCCCATGCGGCGGGATTGGAGCTTTTGGCCGGAGGGTGCGGAGGAGAGCCCGGAAAAGGGTGGGGGCTGAGGGCCTTGGGTCGCAGGTGCGTGCCGGGCTCGGTCCCGGGCGGCGCTACGGCGGGGCTTGGCGGGAGGCGTTCCTGCGGTATCATGGAAGCGTGTCCGCGAGAGTGGCGGAATTGGCAGACGCGCCAGATTTAGGTTCTGGTGGGTAAACCCCGTGGGGGTTCGAGTCCCCCCTCTCGCAATTAGTCGTTTAAGCATTTCGGTGATTGGGCCAAGAAAAGCGGAGCCCGTTTGTCGCATACGCTGTGGCGACATCAGTATCAACCCGCTTGTTCCTTGCCCGATGAGTGTTTACTCTGATGGGAAATGTCTCGCTGGAAAACAGCAGTTGGCACACACCTGCTGCTGAGCGCAGCCGCGGCGTTTGGTGCGCCTGACGGGTTGCCGGCGAGCTACTGTTCCATCTCCTGCGACTCGCCCGCCGCATTCAGTCGCGGCGCGTCGAGCGGGCAGCTTTACATATCCTGGGACCGCGGCCCGGGTGACCGGCGTTACGTCATTGACAACTTCGCGGGCTTTGCGGGCAGCATCCACAGTATCAAGTGGTGGGGCAACTCCACCATCCTCTGGGACGGCCCGGATTGCGACTTTGAGCAGCCGGCGCCGTTCGTGATCAAGTTCTATCACTCCAGCGGCGACGGACCGGATTACCAAAATCCCTCAGCCGTGTACGACCCGGTCTACGCGACATATGCGGACACGGGCTATACCTGGATTGGTATGCCACAACTCGGGCAGATCGATTGCTACACGGTGTTGCTGCCCACCGGCTACACTCCCGGCGACGGTGTGCACTGGATCTCGATCGCCAGCAAGACGGCCGACTGTGATTTTGTGTGGGCCCCGGGCACGGCTGACGGCCCGGCCCCCAGTCAATGGCTCTGTGACAATGGCATTTGTGGACCTGACCCGAGCCAGGGCCATCGCAGCTTCTGTCTGTATACCGCCGACAGCGCCGGCGCCTGCTGCAACGAGGTTACCGGCGCGTGTACGGAAGGCCCGAGCGAACCCGACTGCCTGACTCTCGGTGGCACTTTCTACGAAAACCAGAGCTGTGATGAGCTGCCTGTGCCGAGCACTTGCGGGCCCTGCGGCCCGACAGCCGACGCCAACTGCGACGGCGCCGTGAACACGTTTGACATTGACGCGTTCGTGGTGGCCCTTACCAACCCGGGCTTATGGCGGGCGCTACAACCCTGCGACCTCCTCTGCGCCGCGGACTGCAATCGCGACGGTAGCGTGAATACGTTTGACATCGATGCGTTCGTTCTGTGCCTGACGGGCGACTGCCCCAGCCAACCAGAGTGATAAAGTGATAAAGTGATAGAGTGATAAAGTGGGTCCGCGGATCGCGCCCTTATCGCCCTATCATCTATCACTCTATCACCCTGACGCTTAGCTCCGCCGGCCGCGCTGGGTCAGGAATTCCACTAGCGCCTTATCGAACGGCATCGACGTGTCGAGTGGCACGTAGTCCGCCCGGGCCGCCGCCAGGCGGTCGCGGAGTTCACTGCGCCACGCCTCGACCGCCTCCACGTAGCGCGGGCGGACTGCGGCGGCGTCGGCTACCAGGCTCTCGCCGGTTTCCGGGTCTTCCAGGCGCAGGCTGCCTTCGAACGGAAAGCGGACTTCGGCCGCGTCCAGGATATGCATAACGATGAGGTCATGGCCGCGGAAGCGCACATGGTGCAGCGCCTCGAGCGTCTTTTCCTGATCGGTGAGCAGATCACTGAGTACGACCACCAGGCCGCGATGGCGAATCTGGGCCAGCGCCTGGCTGATGCCCTCCGCCAGGCCCGTCTGCCCCTGCGGGACCACTGCGGCCAGAGCGCTTAGGAGTTGCACCAGATGCTGGCGCCGCGAGCGGGCCGGGAGAAACTGCTTGAGCCCCTGCGCCCCGATTATGCCCAACCCAACGGCGTCCTGCTGGTGCGTGACGAGATAGCCCAAGGCGGCCGCCAGGTGCATGGCGTACATTAGTTTCGCGGCCGGCTGCGGAGAGGGCAGGCCAATCGGCCCGAGCCCGCCCACGTAGCCCATGCTGCCGGAGGCGTCCACCAGCAGGAAGCACTCCAGGTGTGTTTCGGCGTTGTACTTGCGAATGTAGAGCCGGTCTGTGCGGCCGAAGACGTTCCAGTCGATGGCCCGCACGTCGTCACCCTGAACGTACTTGCGGTGCTCACTGAACTCGACGGAAAAGCCTTGCAGTGGAGAAGCGTGCAGGCCGGCCAGAAAGCCTTCAACGATGAAACGCGCCCGCAAGTCCAGCCGGCTGACCTGCTGGATAACCTCGGGATCAAGATACTGGGCCAGCGACGCCATCAGTCACTTCTACACCGGAGAAAGACCGGCGCAACGCGGCTCTGGCACGGCACGTCCGCCGTATTAGCTGGAGGGCGTGGATTCGCGCATCACGTCCTTGATGGCGCTGCGGACGAAACGCATTTTCACGTTGTTCGTCTCGTCAACCTTCAGCACCACCTCGTCATCGCGGGTGTCGACCACCGTCCCGATGATCCCGCCGATGGTCTGGACGCGGTCATTGCGCTTGAGGTTCCGAAGCATATCCTGATAGCGCTGCTGCTCGCGACGCCGCGACCGCGACATCCACCACCAGAAGACACCAATAATCAAGATTAGCGGCAGGAACTGGCGCAACAACATTTCCGTGCCCGAGGGTGGGGCGCCTGTCGGCTGTGTCGTCTGGGCCAACGTTAGCAGTAGGTCAATCATCGAGTTCTCTGTTCGCTTCAGCCGCGGGGCTGGTCAAGAAGTCGCGGCGGAACGCATCGAACGTGCCGTCCGCGATGGCGGCCCGCGTTTGCGCCATCACGTTCTGATAAAAACGAATATTGTGTAGTGATACTAGCGTCCCGCCAAGTATCTCGCCCGACATAAACAGGTGCCGCAGGTAGCCGCGCGAAAAATTGCGGCACGTCTGGCAGTCACAAGCCGGATCCAGCGGCTCGGCCGAAAGCCGGTGCACCGAATTCCGCAGTCGCACCACCCCGCGGCTGGTGAACGCGTAGCCCTTGCGGCCGTTGCGCGTGGGCAGCACGCAGTCGAACTGGTCGATTCCGGCGGCGACGGCTTCGAGCAGATCGCGCGGCGTGCCGACGCCCATGAGATAGCGCGGGCGGTCGCTCGGCAGGCGCCACGCGAAGTCGTCCAGAAACCGCCACATCTCCGGCGGCGGCTCGCCCACGGAAAGGCCGCCCAGCGCGTAACCGTCGAACCCGATCTCGACCAGCCGGCCCAGGCATTCCTGCCGCAAGCTCTGGTCGAGCCCGCCTTGCACGATGCCGTAAAGCGCTTGATCAGCGCGCTGGTGGGCGGCGCGGCTGCGTTGGGCCCAGGCCAGCGTTCGCCGAACCGCGGCGTAGAGGACGTGCGGCTCGGCCGGCAACGGAGGGCACTCGTCGAAGGCCATGATGATGTCCGCCCCGAGCGCGTTCTGGACCGCGATCGACACTTCCGGCGTGAGGCGCACGAGCGCTCCATCCACGTGCGATTGAAACTCGACGCCTTCGTCGTCCAGCCGGCGCAGGCGGGCCAGCGAGAAAACCTGAAACCCGCCGCTGTCCGTCAGAATCGGGCCATTCCAGCCCATGAAGCGATGCAGCCCGCCAAGCTGCTCAACGACCTCCGCTCCAGGCCGCAGCAGCAGGTGGTACGTGTTGGCCAGTAGTATCTGCGTGCCGGTTTCGCAAATCTGTGCGGGCGTAAGCCCCTTGATGGTGGCCTGCGTCCCGACCGGCATGAACGCGGGCGTGTGAATCTGCCCGTGCGGAGTGCGGATCACTCCGGCACGCGCCTTTCCCGCGGTCGTGATAAGCTGAAACGAGAAGCCGCCCGACACCCCGGGACCGCTACTCAGACCGCTTCGGTGCGAGACTGAGCCCGAACTCGGCCAGCCGGCCCTTCACTTCGTTCAACGAAGTGACACCGAAATTGCGCGTGGCCAGCAAGTCCGCTTCAGTAAGTTGAATCAAATCGCCCAACGTCACCACGTTCAGCCGCTGCAAACAGCGGCGGGCGCGGACCGAAAGCTCGAGCTCACTGACCGGCTTAGAGAGCAGCGCTTCGCGTCCCGGCGGCACGTTCACCGCCGGCGTCGGCGGCGGCGCTGCTACCGAGGGAGCCGCAGCCGCTCCGCTTTCCGCAGCCTCCTCAGCCGCCTGACCCAGCCGCAGGCCGCGCTTGGCCAGCAGGGCCTTGATCTCGGCCAGCGAGGTTTCCCCAAAGTTCTTGTAGCTGGTCAGCTCGGCCTCGTTCAGCCGCAGCAAATCGCCGATCGTGCGGATGTTCATTTTCTTGAGGCAGTTGCGGGCCCGCACCGACAGCTCGAATTCGGAGATGGCCGCATCCAGCAAGCGGTTGCGCGGCTCGACCTGCTCGTCGCCGGCCTCAGCCACGACCATTTGCCGGCAGCTCAGGACGTCCTTGTAGAACAGCCGGGCCCGGGCGTGGTTCGGCCAGGCTTTCAGGACGCGCTGCAGGCATTCCAGCGCCTCGTCGTATCGCCCGAGGTCTTCGTAGATGACCGAGAGATTAATAAGAGAGTTGACGTATGCCCGCGGCTGCAGCGACAAGCGTTGATACAGCTCAATCGCCTGTTCGTCGTTACCTTGGATGTCGTACAGCCGGGCGCAGCGGAACATGGCCCGCTCGTGGTCCGGGTCGAGCGTCAGTGCTCTTTCATAGTCTTCGACCGCGGCTTCGCGCCGGTCTTCGTGTTCCTCGATCAGGGCCTTGAGGAAGTACCATTCGGCGCGGTCCTGACCGGCCTGCGCGTGCTTGTCGAGCAGTTGCTGCGCGGTTGGCAAGCGTCCTTCGTGCACGTGAATGGCGGCCGCGGACATGTCCACCTCGAACTCGTCCCATCCTTTTTGGGCCGCTTGCCGCAGCTCGGCCAAAGCTTCCTCCGGACGCCGTTGCCCAATGGCCGCCTTTGCGGCGTAAAAGCGGCGCAGCCGCCCGTCCGGCGTCTTGCCGAACCACTCACGCGCGGCGTCAAACTGCCCCAGTATCAGCCGGCCGGCGGCTAGCTTGATTGCTTCACCCTGCCCCTGCTCGACGCGCCGTTGGTACTCGGTCAGGAGTTCGCCGAACCGTTCGCGCGCCGCGAAAGTCGCGTGCGCCAGGTCCGCAATACGCTCAATCGTCTCGGGATTAACTTCACCCGTCTCAAAAAAAGCCGCGAGCTCGCTACTGACATCCGCCATGGGCGCAGTGCTCCGAAACCAACCTGTAATGGTAGAGCCGATAAACGTCAAACAAGCTATACTATCAAACGTTCGCCGGCTGACAAGCCCGTTGTAAGGACCGCAGCGCTGCAAGCGACCCAAGCACGCCGCAGTCGACCCGCTTTGCGAGGACGGCCGTCACGGATCCGGCCGGACGCCGCTGTGGCGTCCCGGCCCGGCGCCGGTAGGCGTGCGTGAGCCCCGACCGAACCGTCAGGCAGCCGGCCTGGAGTATCCCGCGTGCAAACAGGCAAACCGCCGCTTCTCGACTTGCTGCCTCACCAGGTGCTCATCTTCGACGGCGCCATGGGCACCAATATCCACGCTTTCAACCTGCCCCTTAGCGATTACCGCGGCCTGGAGAATTGTTCAGAGATTCTTATCGAAACGCGGCCGGATGTGATCGAGCAGATCCATCGCTCCTTTCTGGAGCAAGGCTGCGACATAGTTGAGACGAATACCTTCGGCGCCAATCGCGGCGTGCTGAACGAATACGGCCTGGCCGCGCGGACTTACGAGCTGAACGTGCAGGCCGCCCAACTGGCGCAGCGCGTCGCCTCGGCCTACAGCACGCCGAAGCAGCCGCGCTACGTAGCGGGTTCGGTCGGCCCGGGGACGCGCCTGGTTTCGCTGCGGCAGACGAACTATGACGAGCTGCTGGCCGGTTACCTGGAGCAG
>Ga0116147_1001725_pt1 | contig 23427 bp, 49 predicted proteins | sample AD_JPNHG3_MetaG_FD_89749 | JGI IMG/M metagenome (GOLD analysis project Ga0116147, IMG submission 89749) | Active sludge microbial communities of municipal wastewater-treating anaerobic digesters from Japan - AD_JPNHG3_MetaG | ecosystem: Engineered > Bioreactor > Anaerobic > Digestate | place...
CAGGAAAGCCTTCAATCGTGTACCGTGGTATTTTCAGGGGGTTTTCTCTTCCCATTTATGCTTCGGACAACCAAGAACTCTTTTTTAATCACAGTGTGCCAAGAAGATGGGACGGAGAATCAAACCCGGTTGTTGTTTCCCGCGTGTATTTAGATACAGCAAACACTAACAAGAAGTTCCAGATGCGTCTTGCTTGGCAAAGGAACGGGGTCGGTAATGTTGTACCTGACACGTCTTACAACGTTGATACGGTTGTCGACACGGGAACAGCTGCTCAGTACAAGTCTTTTGATGTTAGTTTTGAAATAGACTATGACATTGCAGGAGCTGGAAACGAAATCAAAGCCGGAGACCACCTCGCGTTGCGGTTATACAGGATAGCCGCTCCATCCAACGAAATTTCTGGTAACGTTGTAGTTCTAAATGTTTATATAGATTACACGCGCGGGTTTTACGGAGGGTAAGCTGGTGTTTTCTCATGAAACGAAAAATCCCCTTTACATGTCTACCGGGGTGTGGGCGTTGTTGTGAGCCCATTCTCGTCAAAGAAGAATATTTCGAGAAGGTAAAGGACAAAGCGGTGAGGAAATATGATGTTTTGAGGTTCACCATCCGTGGTGAAGACTTTGTTGTTCCGTTTAGCGAAGAGCCAAAATATGATCATCTCTGCGTTTTTCTCGACCACGATAAGCGGTGTGCTATATATGATGAAAGACCCGATATATGCAGGGAATTTGGCGAAGAGAAGATGCCCAACTGCCCCTTTATTAAACCGGATGGGACTCTCCGCTGCGGAGAAGAGACGCGAAAAATGATAGAGACAGAGGCGTACTACTATGCGCTCGTTGCTGCGCTTATTGACCCCTCTGGGAAGATTGAGTCCGGGAAAACAGATAACGAATATTTAAAGAATCTCATTTCTCTCCTCCTTCGGAAACACCCCGTTGCTTTTTATATGGCGACGATCCAGATGGGTATAGATGCAAAGTCTTATTTCAAGACAATACAAACAGGAGAAACAGCACACACCGATGTGACTATACCCAAAGAATGTCTGGAGCAATTCGTCAGGAACCTCCGGAGAATGGGGTGCGATGTTAAAGAATTAAAAGAAAAAAATGAGTGAGTATTAATGATTATCGATGGAGATGACATGCACAGGTTGGTTAAGTACCTGAAGACACCACGTGATGAAAATGAACCGGGTGAACAACTTGTTATAGAAGCACACAGAAGAACACATGGATACACATGTGAAGGATGGGATAGCAAGAGATTGATTGGGAATGTACGCGAATCGTTTAGGAACTTCTCGCGGAGACGGAAATTATCAGGACAAGACCCCGAATGGATCGCATATTACAACGGTTGGATCGAAGGCAGGGGAGACATGCTCATGCAGATGGAGATGGAAAAGGATGTGGTAGGAGATAAAGAGGATGGGTGAGGAAATGATGCTTGAACTAATGGATGGGAGTGGAAATATGTACACGTATAAATATCATTGTAATAAAGTGGGCATCATAATAGATGACCACAAGGTGTCGGATGAACCAGACACAGGTAAATCCTTGACATCACTGCGAGAATCAGCAATCAAATCTGGGACAAAACTGTTAGATTCAGATGAAATATTGAATGAGGTAAAACGAAGACGCACAGGAGATTAAACTTGTTACCTTCAAATATTGGACAAATTGCCCGGTATATTGGACAGATTCTCGACATACAGCGACTGCGATAAATGTGGGATTAATTTATATTGTAGAAAATACCAATAGTTAAATATAAGTGATATTCTATGACAAGAAAGTCAATGCGGGACAGGGGATATAACGCCAAAGGAGACCTCTTTGTCGGAACTGACGACGATGTTGCCGTTCGGCTTCCCGTTGGAACAGATGGTCAGGTTCTCACCGCAGATTCATCAACATCAACCGGGCTTGCTTGGAAAGCAGGTGTAGAAGCTCTCGACTGGCAGGAGAGCGTGCTCGATAAAGATCTATCAACTCCACCGGGAGCACCAACCACTGGCGATAGATACATTGTCGCCGCTCCGGGAGCAGATGGTTGGGCGGGGCATGATAACGATATTGCTGAGTACGATGGGACAAACTGGGACTTCTATACTCCCGATGCAGGAACTGCAACCTATGTTGAAGACGAAGAAGTAATTTACCTCTACACCGGTTCTGCGTGGGTACAATTTGCATCGGGTTGGTACTCCTACTACACCGATGCAGTTATTCATACTCTCGATGTCCTCGGTGACGCGCGGCTTCTCGTTCCTCTCGCTGAAAATTCAGGGGCCATTGTAACCGACAAAACATACAGGGGATATGACGGAACCTTTTTGGCTCCCGATATAGCACCCTTCTCTGGGTTCGTGGGAAGAGCCCTGAGCTATATTGATTCAAACGATCCGCTTGCGAGGGCGGCGTTTGCAGACCAAGACGAGTTCACATTCTATGACGGAGCAAGCGAAAAGGCGTTTAGTATATTCGCCACTATCAACCTCGCGTATGGTCTTGGGGCTTGGAACATGGCGGTTCTCTCGAAATGGGACGTCGCCTCCGGAGGAGAAGCCAGAGAGTGGTTGCTCGCGGTTGACACGAGCGGCAAACCGTTCCTCACTCTCTATGACGAGACAAACAACGATTCGTTCACATGTACATCTGATGTTGCCATCAACGACGGTTACTGGCACGTCGTTGCGTTTACATATGACGGTTCTTCTGACGTCACGGGAATAACTCCGTATATCGACGGTTTGTATGTCGCGCACACAGACACCCCGGATGGTGGGGCATACGCACACATGATAAACACGGAGACAGATGTTATGCTTGGGTGTGTTATAGATACGGGAACATCAACTATAACAAACCTATACTATGGATATGTATCTTGGGTTGGTCTCACGGGCAAAGAGATGAGTCCAGAAGAGGTCTGGTTAATGAGTAACAGGATACTTGCTCTCGCTGGGAACAACATCTAATAATCTATTTTTTTAAAATTAGAAAGGTTAATTGTGTTTAGCGTCGGTTGCGCTGAACACAGTCAGTAAATTCTCTCTGGAACTCGCGGTCGTACCGTCCACCGTTGGTGGGTGCAACGCCCTTCTGCTGCATACACTTCCCAACGCGGATGTTGAAGGCGCTGGGGCGCTTCTTAAACCGGATACCACCCTTCCCGACGGAAAGGATAATTCCACCAAATGATCCATGTGAAACCATGTTTTGTACCTCCATAATACTATTAATCTCGGTTATAAATAAATGTTTTCTTAAAAGGATTTGTAAAAAGTTTTTTTAGATTATTCTATCATATTCTCTCTTATCTATGTACGAGTCAACATAGACTAAAACGAGGCGCGGCTTCTCATATTTTTCTTTCATTTCTTCGATCATCCCCCAGAAGTTGTGGATAACACGCCCCCCGTGGATCATCTCTATTTTTCCATCTTCCCTTGTCCGCGCACCAAAGTGAGCGTGCCAGCCGTTCGGTGCGTTAACGAGGGTTAGACCGTATTCAGAGGCTATTTTTCCCACGAGTTGCTTGAAACATTCTTCCCTGCTCAGACCAGTGGCTTTGTAACATTGGAATTCGAGTATCATTGCAGATTCGCGCTTGAGGTGAACATAAACTTCCGAAGTACTTGTCTGAAGGGCTCCTTTCAACTTCTGGTCCGCCTCTATTCTCTCTTCTACGCTCTTTCTCAATGCTTCTTTAACATCGAGACTTGCCTTGTGTAATATGTTCTTTCCAGCAGAACCCGATTCTACAAGCGCGCCTGCAACAAGTCTCTCCTTTGCTTTTGATGCAAGTTTCATCCTCTTTGCATCGGAGAACAGGATTGCTTCCTGCGCTTCTTCTCCCGTTGGTTCTTTATATGCTTCGATAACCCGTGTCAACTTCCCGGACTTAACTATTAAGTTCTCGAGTTCTTTAACCGCGTCTATAAGGCTCATATCTCCAGAGAGCATCTTCTTCGAAAGCCTTTCTATATCCCCCTTTCTCTCTTTACACAGGGCATATGCTCTCTCTGTGTCCTGACCATAACTGCTCATTACCCAGAGACACGCCATTTCTAGCAGATGCTGAGGATTGAAATATCTCGGCGTTTCTTTTTTAGTAATTCCCCTTCCCTCTCCGATATCGATAGGTGAAGGTTTGGGAACCCTGTTCTTTATTATATTTTCTGTAAGAATCCTCACAGCGGCGTTGAGATTCATGATCTTGTTGGCAACATTCAGTGCCAGTTTTTCTATTTCTGGCTCGAGACTACTTACTATATTTACAGACTGAACAGTGGAATAACCCATCTTGTGTATTTCTCTTGCTGCTATGTCTTTTAAATCGCCCATTATTTTATCTATTTCTTCTTTGATCCTGTTTTCCCTCTCCTTTCTAAGTTCGCTCTTTATCTCCTTTGCTGCTTTTTCGACTGCTTCTTTCTCCTTCGATATTTCTTCTACCGTTTTCCTTATTCTCTCCCTTTTTTCCTTCTTCTTCGCATCAAAAATCTGTATTCCTTCATCTTCTTTTGGTTTTTCTGCCTTTGGTTCCTCTTTCTCTGGTTTCTCCTCTCCAAGTAAGGCACCTAAATCAATAACGTCGGTAACAGAAGATGTCTTTTTCTTTGTAGCCGGCTTCTCCTTCTTCTCCATCTTCTTCTCCACTTTCTTCTCCACTTTCTTCTCTGAAGGAGATTCTTTTGACGCTCGTTCGATATACCTTCTGAGACTCCCTATATCGTCCGCGCGGAGTTCCATGAGTTCAAAAGTACCCATGTCTTCCATTTTACCTTCAGGTGTTGGTCGAAGTTCTACTATACTGTCGTAAATCTCGTCCGGGTCCGAACTTGCTCCACCATAGAGGTAATAGTCAGTGAGTGAGAAGAAAACAAACTTCTTCTTTCCCCTCACTGTTATTGGCTGCGAAGAGGAGAGAGAAACGAGAAGGTTCTTTGGAGAATCCTTCTCTCTTATTATTGCTCCCCTCCGCAGGTCAGATGCGGGATCAGTTATCCTTGTAAACTGTTCGTTCTTATCTATTTCCAATAAAAAACGTGTGAACTCTTGTTTAGTTGAATCAAAGGTGCGGAGTATATCTCTTAAAACAGATGCAACCTCACTTCCATATTCTTTTGCAACGGTGGAGAGTGGATCAGACATATTTATAAGTATTTATTCTGGTAATTTATAACCCTTGTGTATGCCATATTAGTCCAGAGTGTTTCTTTCTCTTCATACTTTATTTCCTGCATTCCAGAACCGTTACAAGCGGAACATTCTTTTTCTCTAAATATACCATAACCATCACAGGCGGGACACTTTACCTTTATTTTAGGTTCGTATATCGCCCCGCCTTCGTATGGAGTAACTTCTATGAAGTACATCCTATCACCTACAGTCCGTGTTTAAGTCTGAGTTTCGTGGTGTACTTGTAGTCCCCACTCGATCTTTTTGCTCTTTCCATACATTGTTTCACGGCTTCATCTATAGCAGAGTCCATCTTTAAAATAGAATTAGACGAGAGTTTTATCTCCATTTCCAAACACCGGTAACGGACACTTCTCATACAATTTGTCTTTATCTATGAGTACTTTCTTTCTTATGCACAATCCAGAAATAACTTCAGGGCACTCTCCGCATTTCGATATGTAGTAGTCTTTGTGTTCAACTACTTTCCCGTCTCTCTTCCTACTCCTCAGGAACCGAATCTCTACGTTCTTCGACATAATCCCATTCTCCGCTTTCTATAGCGTCAATCAAGTTGTTACAGATTTCCTGTTTGCTCTTCATTTTCAACTTACCATACCCGATGGCAGCCATGCGAAGATAGTGAACCATCGCTTCTTTGTCTATCAGACGACTCATTTATAAGTGTTAAACCCAATAAGTATTTCAAGGTTGCCATCATTCATACCCCAGCGCTCTTGCTAATACAGAGTCGCTGTAACTCTTCATTTTCAGTGCACACTTCACCTCCTCAACACCCCAGTCGTTAAGACGTATCTTCGCTATAGCCCTCGAAATCCTGAAGACACTCGATATCCATCGCCCGGTTTTTCCTTTCCGAGACTTCCTGAAATGAAGTTCAAGTTGATTTAAGACTTCTGCGCTTTCTCGAATGCGAGGGTTGTAATCAGAAGATATCCCAATGTGTTCCTTTAAGAAATCTTTTGTAATTTCAGAAGAAGATGGGTCTTCTTCTATCTCTATGAGGTTTCTTGCTATTTCAACAGATTCATCGTATGTTGGTTCATCAAAACCATAGATGAGGTCAAACCTACTCAATACGGCTGGAGATAATTTTGTAATATCATTTGCGGCACAAACAACAGAACACTGTGCATCGTATTCTTCGTGGTGACCTCCTTTTGTCAATGTAAACTTCCCTATTTCCATAACATCACGCAGGGTATCTGTGTCTTCCATGAGTTCAAATTCATCTATGCAGACAACACGACCTGTTTCGGAACTAAATATTTGAACACCTCGATCTTTACGTCTCGCGTCTCCCTTAAGAGAAGCGCTTGATGGGTTTGCAGATATATATACGGCTCCCCACTCTCTCGATAAGTAGTCAAGAGGTATTGTTTTTCCTGTTCCCGGCTCTCCATAGAGAAGTATGTGTAAACGTTCCCTGTTTCTTTTCCTTCCACTTCCCACGTTCCTGTCTTGCATATTAACAAGCATACACAGCAGTCCGCGTTTAACATCATATCTCCCAACAAGTTCGGGACAGAACACAGCCGGAAGAGATGAGAACGGATCGTGTTCTCTCGAAAATTCCAGAACTCCTTCGAGAACCCTCTTGTTGAATCTGCTTGCGTCTCTGAATTCTCCCATTATATCACCTCTATGTGGACGTCTCTCTCATTTTCGTCTCCTGAAAACATAATTCTGTGCCCGATTATGTCAGTAGAAATATACTCGCTGCTAGCAGGATTAACATCGTATCTATATAACTGTACTTTTAATTTGTTTCCATCTTCTCCCGGAGGAATCACATAAAACAGGGGGAACGACATTGGTATAGGAGTCAAGTAATTTCGCCGTGTTTCATAAACAAAAACCTCTTCGTTAAAATAGACAATAAACGTTCTGATAATGGTTTCTCTTCGACTTTCATAAAGGCGAATGTCGAAATCTGATTTGTACTCCTCGAAAACATCGCTATGGTTTGCTTTGATTACAACCTCAACCCGGTCTTTCTTGTCTTTGCTTTCTTCCATATACCTTTTCTCAAAGGAATTTCTAGTTACTCTTTCTCCCATCATTTCACCTCAAGATGATATAAATCATCCTCATCGTAATCTTCTTCTTCGTCTCCAAAACCCCTTCTCATTTTTATTTTATATCCAAATATTTTCGACTTTATGAAATCCCAGCACACCGGGTGTTCATCATAAACCCTAAGGAAAATTTGCGAGGCTCTTCCTTCTGGAAGAAAAGAGTAAAACACAAAGAGACCAACGCCGATAGGAACTCGTTTGTAGTCATCTCCTCTCGTAGTGTACATGAGAGCGTCTTCATTCATATAAACGTGAAACTGACGGAGAGGCTCTCTCCCATTCTCCGTTTCTAATGATTCAAATTCATCTTCTCTTTCAAAAAGTCTAATGTCTGTATCAGCATTAACATCGCCAAATCTCCCGTTTAGTTTAATAACGACCTCTAAACGGTCGCTCTTGTTCTTACTCTCTTCCAAACTTCTGTCCTCAAAAGGGTTTCTAGTTACTTTTTCTACCACTATACCACCTCCATTTGAATTTCCAATCCTTTTTCGTCTATATCTACTAAGTTTACTATGTGACCCATGTAGTGTGTGTAGAAAAACTCCGATGTGAGTAAACACTTGTTATAAATGTATAAAGAAAGAATCAATTTGGGTCTTTCGTCTTTCCATCTGATCGAGAACAGTGGGAAACCAATGGGCAATTTGTTCACTCCGACACCTCTCGTTTTCCAAACATTTATTTCTTCAGTGAGATAAATGCTAATTTTAGGGGGTTGTAAAAATCCTTCTGGTATTGCAGCCATCCTTATATCTGACTCGTTTTCCTTACCGAAATCACCATATTTTTCTCCAATATTTATTACAACTTCCAACCTGTCGGTGTGTCTCTTGCTTTCTGGAGAATGTCTATCTTCGAAGGAGTTTCTCGTAACTTTTTCCACCATTACTTAACCACCACATGATAATGTCCTCGCAAAGACTTGCTTTCGACAAATTTAATTTTCCTCCCAGCGACGGATGTCTTAAATACCGCGCTCTCATCAGGTGGGTTAAACCTAGACCTATTCTTTACTAAACGGATGCAGAAATTCCCTATACCCGGAGTAATTGTTAGACGTACCATCTCGTTTTCCACTACGGTTTCGACATAATCTTTCTCATCATGAGAAAAATAAAGAGCCTCTTCGCTGATACAAATACCAGCCTCTGAAAAGGTCCGTTTACCGTTTCGACCAGCGACTTCAAAACCGTACATTCTTATCTCACCATCGAGTTGTCTTCCCATAACCTCGGATTTTCCGAGGTCCTTGACAATCTCGCAAACATCCGAGACGCTCGCCTTCTGCTCCGGGTATTTCCTGTCCTCAAACGTGTTGAAAGTGAGTTTAAGTGCCATTTTCTCTCCTCAAACCACTTTTAATTTTCTTACAATCTCCGGTAGTTCGTCTTTATTATAACGATATTCTTCTCTATGGCTAAGCACAATGTAAGAACCCCTAACATTGGGAAGAAAAGAGGGAACGCTCATTTTAGTTTTCATACTTAAAATCATCGTTTCTCTTACTATAGGGGGTTTGAGTTTTTTCAAGTCTTCCATAACATAAAAATAAAAACCATCGGGTACAAAGTCTTCTCCATCTCGTGTTACGGTATCTCCCATAGCATACTTCTCTCTCTTTTGTTTTCTATAATCGGTCCTAGTGGTATAAACTTCTGCAAATTTAATGCGTTCCCGAAGCGGTCTTGTTGTCCTTAAAGTTCCCATGTCGAGCATGACAGCCATCAGATCACCTCTATGTGATAACTCTTAAACTGCTTTTTGTAAACGTACTTAAATCTTTTAGTTGGCTTACTTGTAAATGAAGAAATTGAAATACAGAATTTTCCTGTTTTGTACCAATATCTTCTCATAAATACGGAAATGGGAGTAAGATATGTCATACTACTTGGTGTTCTGGGGGGTTCTTTGATACAAATGGAGAAGGGCATTCCATCATCATCTTCTGCTACCTTTCCCTCTTCTAAATGAAAAACAACACATAACCTTGTTTTAGTTTCCCGGAATTTCGCGTCCTTTAGGAAAACAAATTGTTCAAAAGATATGGCTTTAAAGTAAGTCCCATTGAGAGAAGTTCTTTTAATTTTCAGCACCATTTCATTTCACCACCAATGCAGAAAACCCCCTGTCACCGCAATGCATCAATTTTATTTTCCTACACATAACCTTCACATCGAGTTTATCTAGTTGTTCTTCGCTAAAACCCCCAATATGCCGCTCGGGGTCTAAAAAGTATTTTCCATCAGGAAGACGAGTAAGTGAAAGGAGACGGTTTCTAGACTTACAGTGTATTTTGAAATCGCTGTTCTTCTCCCCGCAGTATAAGATTGTCTCCAAGAGGGAAAGACTATGCGAGTCATACTCGCAAGAAGATAGCCTCAATTCCGCCTCGGGAATTATTTCTTTCCATTTTCTTTCGAGGCTTACTGATAACTCTGTGGTTTCCACCACACGATCCTCGCATGTACACCATTTTACAATTTTTGTTGCCATTTATACAACCTCGATGTGGTATGTTGAAAGATTAGTTTTCGCATATTTTGCTTCGAAACAATAATTTGGAGGGTTGGTGAAAGTAACCAGAGAAACACGACACCTCTCCCAATCTCTCCCAAAAATTGATAGAAGAGGAATAGAAAGATGCGATTTTTCTGAAAAGGAAGTTATTATAATAGGAACCTCAAAGCGCGGTCTTTCAACAGACACAATATTCGACCAGTATAACGAAACGTCACAACTCTTCCCCTTTAATCGTAACTGTTGCTCTATTCTTATTTTTTTAAGGGTACCAACCTCCTTTTGTACTAACTTCAACGACCTCATGCCAAACACCTAGTCTATTCCTTCTTCGTACTCGAGAACAACCTTGCCCCAGTAGACATACGAGTTATAGTAAACGTGTATTCTCTTCGTGTTCACTCCCGGAATGAGATAAAATGCCAATTTGACACCACATCGGTGTTCATATTCTCTAATAAGATATAGACCTGCGCGGGGTGGGAATTCGGTTGTTTCTTCCGGCTGGAGTTTTCCTTTAGAGTATAAACGATCTGTCAGGAACAGACGGAAATTCCTTGCCGTTCTCTTGCTCACAGCATAAGTATCATTGAAACCCGCTTCTAGGTCAGTATAACGTTCTAATCTAACTGCCATATAAAAGGTCTCCGGATTTTAATAACCTTTGTCTATCCAAAATCGTAAAGTGATACCCTCCGTTTTCGTTTGTACAAAACCACCCAACTGTCGGATTAAAAATCAAATCAACACTCTCTTTATGAGAACTTTTCTTCCCCAGTGGTGGGAAGTAAGTATCTTTTTCAACATATAATTCTGCTTCCACACCACCTAGGGCTATTATATTATGATCTCTAAAGTGCATACACACGAACATAAAATTATCAGAGAACGAGTCCTTTAAAACATAACTTTGTCTTTTCATTTTTACACCACCTTCAGAAAGAGAGTGGTTGATTCAACTGCCTTAAATATAAATTTCTGAATGAAAGGTGGGTGTTCGAAACTTCCCACAATATTAGCATGTTTAGCCACAAAGTCTCCATCCATTGTATAATCTCCGACTTTCATGCGGCGACGTTCTTCCTCACCTATGCGGTAAACACAAAGTATTCCGTCACTTGACGCAAAACGTTTGGAACTACCGCGATAAAACTCGAAGGAAATATCTATCAGATAATATTTGTCTCTCTTATTTGAAGAACTGCAAACAAAACCCATTTTGGTTTGACTCGTTATGACTTTCGTTTCACTAGTCATCTAGACGATCACCCAATTCTATCCAACTATTAAACGGGTTGCAACTTCCCACAGGTTTCTGTTGTTCATGAATAACTTGAAATGGGAAGTTTCATTGCTCGTACGTTCAAAGTAGCCGAACAGCATAAGAGAAGTTTTCCTTATAACCCCGCACCTATTTCTCTTTTCATCTTTTTCAATCTCCATTCCCCCCGCGATATACACAAGACCACCGTGTCTGTGCGGTGGGTTTAAATTGTGGGTTCCTGCCCCAAGTGCAACCCTTCTGTCAGTCATTAAGACAAACTTATTATCACCTATTTTTAACTTAAGGAGACAGATGTTTTCCCTGAGATAATCGTCAGGGTTTTCGACTGCAACTACTTTGCACGTCTCTTCAGTTTTCATTTTCATCACTGAAAACAAACTTATCGGGAAGACGGAATCTCCTTACAGATACTATTTTTCCATTTTTCACTATTGCTCCATCAACACCGGGATTCGTTCCGGGAGAAATAAGGTCATTTCTCTTATCACGGAAAGCATCCCTGACTATTTTTGGGACTATGTACCAAGTGCAGTCTTTCGGTGGTGGCAACGCAGAGGCATCAACGCTATAGATGCACTGCGATATTGTCACTTCACCGACATAGATGTCTCTAAATTCTCTCCCAAGATAAATGGGAGAACCTGCGCTTTCATATACTATCCCGGTTTTTTCCGCAACAATAACTTTTACTTTATGCGGAGTTAAGTTTACAAATCTCATTTTATAATCACCTGTGTAGCATCTTCTTCTACTTTCAACATTCCATACGAACGAGAAACATAGGTCAATGCAAGAACATACTTATCTATCGTTCTCATTGAACGTGGTTCATAATATGGGCAACGGAGATAAGCAAAGTTTACAGAATACCACTTACCATCTTCATCAAACTTATCTAAGTTTAATTCTACTATGTGGTCTCTGTCGATGCTGTCTTTTTTGGCTATCTTGCCCCCTACCAGCCTGCACTCGCCATCAATGAGGTAAAGTCTTTCTTCTGATTTCAATCCATTTTCATAAAACTCTCTCCTTGTTGCAAGAAGAGCATCATTAAGGTTCGAATGGGCGAATATATTACCTCCCGGAAGTAACTTTGTCACAAATCGAGTTCCCCGATTTTCGTTCATTCTACTTTAATCCTCCATTTAACAGTTTGTAGTCGCCTATTAACTCGTTTTCCAACATAACTTAGAAATACAGAATATTTTTGGATAGGGCAATGCAAATCACCGTGTAGTCCGAAGTTAAATAAAGAAGTTACATAGACGAAATTTTTTTTACTACTACGCACCCTGAGATAAAGCGTGGAAGGAATATGTTCATATTTTATAAACTCATTAATATGAAAATGAGAACTATCTGATAAATAAAGGAAATTGCCAACATAAAACTTACCCCTAAAGGTAAGTTCTCTGTTGTTTGACACATATGCAGTCCAATAATATCTTTGGGACGATTCTTCGTCTTTTGCAACCACCCTTATAGGTAATTTTATTTCCATAAATCACACCACCTTTATTGTACTACTGCCGCTATCGGTGGAAAACATCCTACTAAAAACTTTTCTAGTGAGTGGTCGTTTTACAATACAAAATTTGCCTTCGGTTATCATATGATGTTGTGTAAACATAAACAAAACCGAAAGAATGTCATATTGGAAGTCCCACATTACAATGTCAAAAAAGGTCACCGTGTGGTTTTTCAACATCTCCCACGCCTTGCTGAAAGGCAATTGATAGCGAATTGTACGATCTGTTAAGTACAAGAAGTACATTTGATATTCTATACCCCGTATTTTCATGGGTCTTTCACTTGAAACAAAGAGTTCGTTTTCGTTAACCCAATCGACCGCCTCTGGAATTCTCAAAATTTTTTGAGGGTAAACTCTACTCATATTACCGCAAACCCCGCATTTGGATAGCAGAAGTCCTTCTCTAGGGCTCCGGGAAATCCTCCTCTGTCAAGTGCATACTTACCGTTCAAAAACGGGAAACTCCCAAAACTAAAAAACAATTCGTCATGGTCTCCCCTTGAAAGCAAACCAAAGAACTCTGGATTGCTACTATAAGGAAGTGAAAAAGTCCTATTCTGGTAGTAACGACACTCTGTTAACAGGACTCGTTCCGCTTTGTCGCAACTACAACTATGCATATCTATATTCCTACCAACAACAATCTCGTCGCCGTCAAGACCATCAGTACGAACCTCGTTCACGTACACGAAAATATCGCTCATCACTTTACCCTCGTTCCGCAGTTTTTACCTACTTTAAGTCCAAGTGAATTACTTGGTGGAACAAAGTAGCGATATAAACAAAATTTATTTCCAAAACGGTACGTGTTGACAACATCGAGAACCATCCACGAATTTTTCGTGGATAATTCACCATCCACTATAAAAAACTCAAGTCTTGGATTTATGTCTAATCCAACCTTTACAGTTTTGTCTGAAGCAATGTAGTTCCTCTCCAGACACTTTCCTCTTTTCTTTATTTCCTTCCTTATGTGCACAGCCATAAAATTATATGCTGGTTCTCTGGCTGCATTGGACGGTGGTAGACTAACGGGTATAGACTTCGTAGTCATTTACATTAGAACCAGTATTTTTTTGTCTTTGTCTACTTCTATCAGGCTGTGGAACTCATCCGGTATCACTTCTCGATAGAGGACACCTTCGTTTAAGTCGAGATAAAATAGCGTACACGCTATTTCCCCATCTCCCCACACGAGATCGAAAAAGATTTTATCTCCACCGTCTCGCATAGCAAAGTAGAGTTTGTCAATCTCCGGCTCATAGCCTACCATGTTATTTCCGTAATATACTCCGGAAACCGTTTTTGGTATAACTCTTTTCCTCGGCACTTGCATGAGCATTCCAATCACCAGATGTACCTGTCTGCTCCCTCGTGGCTATCGATTCTCATCTCGTCTTCCTGTGGTTTGAACATCGATCCATTGAGGATAACCCCGATAATGTCAGTGCCTATAACTTTCTTAAGGACACCAACACATTTATCTCGGACTTCCTCGCTACTTGCACCGCGCTGTCTCAGAACAGCAGCGTACAGTTGCACGAGTTCAATCAGTTTGCGGGGAGTTCCTCCTTTTTCCTGTAGACTTCCCGCTTCATCGAATAACTCGCAATAGAAACGGGTAACTATAATACCTATGAGAGACGCCTCCTCTTGCGAGTAGGAAACTTTCAGGCATCTATTCACCGCCTCTGCCAAGTCCCCCGTCTCGAAAAAGGCGAGTACTGCCTCTTCGAAGAGGAACTTACTCCTGTCCTCATCAACACCTATTGCTTCGGTGAGGCTCCTTTTATCATCACTCATACTTTTTTCTCCATTTTGTTCTTATCTTCTCCTCTGAGCGGGTCGTCTTTGAGAATTACACTCCACCTATCAGAGGTTTTTTCTACTGACTCTACGTTGGATACTTTCTTTAGTTTCTCATCTACACCGAACGCATACGCCAAGTATGCGAGTTCGGCGGCATCTATCTTCTTCTCGAAGTTTAGTTTAACGAGAAACTCCAGTATCTCGCTTTTCCTCTCCGCTGTCTCCAGCATTTTAACAACTGGAGACACTATCTCTTTGTGCCGCTCGTCGGTTATTCCACACGCATTGTGAATACTTAAGCAAGTGTGGTCAAAAGGCGGCATTTCTATCGCCTCTTTCTTTTTTGCCATGTTACCCACACCAGTACCAGTCTAATTCTACTGGAATGACTCCCGCGGAACAGAGGGCGTGGAACAGATCGGTTTCACAGAGTTCTCCCTCTGTAAACCAAGTGTTGCTCTCGTCTCTCTCCAATTCGTGCATAATCCTTGAAATGGTAGTTCCATCGACCACCATTTCGATTTTTTCTATTACTTGCTCATGACTCATGACCTAATCCTTTCCTCCTCCCGCTCGTAATATCGGGATTTTAACCTAACCTCCTTGTCGGAGTCATTTACACTAACTCCGACGCTTTCTAGGAACTTAATTAGTTCATCTGTCTCCTTGACGCACTTCTTACCAACAAACCCGTCGGCGTCGATAGTGCAATTCCCGCCATTGACATCAATAGTCAACTTGTTCATTATTGCATCACTCTCCACCCGCTAACGCGGATTCTCCCATCTTCCTCCACCTTCAAAGTGGAGTAGTACCCTTTGCTGCGGAGGTGTTTATCAGCGGCAACCGCTATGTATGCGCCGCTTACTTTATCAACAAGCGCATCAATTTCCTCCGCCATGCCATACCTGTCGGCATACGGGGAGTATTCCCCTTCTTCCAGTCGGAACTCAACATTCCGACCGTTTATTGAGACCACGAAGCCGTGGTCTAATTCTTTCCATTGGGAAGTGCAAGACTTCTCCAGCGCACTCTTTAGAAGGCTCTTATCTTTGAATTTAACTTTCGCTTTTAATTTCGTGATATGTGACATCGTCACACCACCTCTATTTCAGCGGGCATGGCATTCTTTCTTGCCCACTCTCGGAGTTTTTCTATTTCCGACTTTCTTGAGACGGAAGTCGGAACCACTCTGCACGCCTCCAGCAGGAAGTCGTCCGTCACCGGCTCCCTGCCATCATTGAAAGCTCTTATGAGCCCTTCTCTCACTACAGAGGCTATCTCCCTACCGGAGAAGCCCTCTGTCCTTTCCGCGATCAAGGGAATATCAAACTTCATGTAGTCTCTCCCACTCTGGGCGATATGCAGTGCGAAGATATCCTCTCTCGCCTTCTTCGTGGGTAAATCCACGAAGAAGCAGCGCTCAAAGCGCTGTAACAACTCCGGGGGGATTCTCGGAGTGTTGCAAGTGCCAACATAGAGCACCTTTCCCGTGCTCTCCTGCATGTGAGTCAGGAGAACACTCGTTGCACGATTTGTCTCCTCGTGCAACTCGAGATTGCTACCGCTATTTAATATCTTCTCCACTTCGTCAATCCAGAGGATTGACGGTGACATAGCATCTGCTATGTCAAGTACCCGCTTCATACGGGCAGTTGTCTGACCGTACCACTGACTTGACACCCTAGAAATTTCAAGTCTAAGTAATGGAAACCCAAGTTCCCTTGCTATATGCTTCGCAGCAAGGGACTTCCCGGTGCCCGGCGGACCAACAAGCAAGTACCCCCGTGGGGGTGTTGCGCCATATCTCTCCGCCTCTTCGGAGAACAATTTTCTCATTCTCCGAATGTCACCACACAGGAGATCAAGACCCCCTATACTTACACTCCTCCGTGGGTCTACAATCTCCAACCCAATGTCTTTTCGTATAGTCTCTTCTTTATATTTTTGCAGAGTCGCTGGTTTCACATAAAACGATTCCACAAGAGAACGCGCACAGGCGTCCTCTATCTGGGTCTTTGTAAGACCCAACAGCGAAGTTACGACAGCATCCAAGTCCCTGTCGTTCACTTCGAAATTAACCTTATTGTTTTCAAGGAATTCCCTTATATCTTTTCGAGTGGGGAGACTCTCACTATACTTTGGTATGAATCTCCCAACTTCTGGGATATCCTCTCCAATTATCAGCACCATGCCTTTGTTCCTCACTCGGAGGAACGTGTATATGGACTTCAATAGTCTCTTTACAATTGGCTCCCTCATGAAATGAGGGAGATCGTAAAACATCCAAATTGCACCATTGGCGCAATTCGTGAGACACGTTGTAAGTGCCTCAACAGGGTCACGAATCGTTTTTGGATCAGTACCCTTTATCATATCTAAAGATGGTACTGAAAACCCATTGTATAAATCCCACTTAATTACGGGAACATTGATAATTCTCCCGTAGTCTTTAATCTCTTCCTCTACGTTATTCTCATCGAAACTTTCGATGAGTACTACAGGAATCCTCGCCCTGTAGCAAACATTTACTTTACTAAGCACATTACCTACCTCCTATACTATGGAATGGCTCTATATCTTCGAGCCATCCACCCCTTTTTGGGTGTATATGTGCCGATTTGTTCATTCTTACTCTCACTTCCCCTGCGACTCTATAGTGATCGCAGAAGATAAAGTTTCTCTCACACTTCTTGTGAGAGATTAAACATTTTCTTATAGTATTACGCAAATATGAAAACTGACAGTAACGGCACTTGACCATTAATCTATATTCTCCCTGTTTGTAGTAATAGGGAGGATTAAAGTTAGAAATGGGCGGTTTCCCGCCTATGATTATGTCACTTTCACAATGCAACATAATTAGACTCCAAATACTCAAAAAGAGATTAGAGAGATCATAACTCTATGATCCCTCCACCAGTTGTCCTTCTTGGCACACTACCACTTATTGCCTCAATGGCGCTCATCAGGGTTTTTGTCCTATTGTCTTCAATAGCCTCTCTGAGGCTATTGAATTCTTCCATTGTCAATAGAGGAAGTCCCCTTCTTTTAGTGGGACTTCCTCCCACAAAGGGATTAACCTCTATCCCGATAGAGGCTGGTCTTGTTTTTGTTGCAGGTAAGCGTATTATGTACACCCCTGCAACATTTGTCTGTCTTCTCTCCCAATCTTCACCCTTAAGGAGAAACTCCTTAAGTGTATTCGAAAGCGACATTGCCTTATTGGCACTGTCCGTATTCTCTACTTTCTTTTTTGGTTTTTCTGACATTTCCATATGTTTTCTCTCCTATACCGGAAAACCGTTTTCCGTTTTTTCCGGTTTTTGCTCCCGGTTAAAACCTCGCCAAAAGCCCATAAACCGCCAAAAACGGCGTTTTTCCGGTTAAATCAACCTTTTACCCGTTTGATTTTTTCCGGGGCGTTTTTGGGCTTTTATGGGCTTTTGGCAAAAAACCGGTTTTTTTCCGGTTTTTTTGGCTTTTCCCGGGCGATTAAGGGATTTTTCCGCAAATATGATAAAGGTTTCGGTTTATTGTCATTAACCGGAAAAGACGTCCAAAAACGGCGTCTTTTTTCAAAATGCGCGCGCAAAATTTAGATTCCCCGCGCGCGCGCGAAAGGGGACTACCCTTCAAGTCCATTCTGAACGGATTAAGAACGGGAATTAACGGATAAAAGCGGGTATAGAATGCGGATCGGAGGTTCAAGATGGATATAAAATGTGAACCAACGGATCAAGACGGGTATAGAATGTGAACCGACGGTTAACGACGGGTATAGAAAGTGAATCAACGGATCAAGACGGGTGTGGGAAGTATCAGGGAGGCTGTGGGTGGTCAAGAGACCGCTATGGAACGTCAAGAATGGTATCTGAAATATCGAGAGGTTTAAGATGTGTGTGAGAAATGTGTGCCGGAATACGTTTGAATATACGCCTCTAAAAACGGAGAAAATACTAATCCCAAAAACCCAATACCCGTAAGTTATATAAACACTAATATACAACTTATTATCATGGATAAAACTATTGCTTATGGTATTGGTGCCGGTTCCGGCGTTGTTGAGTACCACCTAATTCGGCAGTTCGCTCCAACAAAGGTAAACACATATTCCGCCGTTGGAGGTATGGCTGCCCTCGGTGCAGCCGCACTGAACGTTGTTAAAAACGATGACATCAAGAACATTCTGATTGCAAATGGATTTACGCTCTGTGCAATTACCCTCGTTCAGGCATTCACCAATCCAACCGCTAGCAGCGTTACTGTTGGAACCCCCCGCGCACGCTCGTCAAACTGTCCGAAGTGCAATGGCGCAGCATCTTCAAAGTCCGTGGCACTTAGAGTTGTGTGAGGAATAATTATGGTTTCATTAAATGAAATAACAATTGGTCACTTTGCGTTCACAGAGGTTGTAGAAAATAACCTCCCGTACAGTGCAACTGGGTGGGCGCAGGCGTGGTGCCCCCAATACGGCGGTGAACATAGTTATCAAGTACACTTGGACAATAACGGATTGTCCCAATATTATACTATAACCGCCTGCGAGGATGGTCCAGTGGGTAGCCATGGTGGTTGCAGTTTCTGCGCAATGTGTAAAGTAACTGTAGAACTTAAGCCAGAATACATCGACGGTGTAAACCCACCACCAACACCAACACCGGGTGGTATAGACATAAAGACAATTGGAATTGTTCTCCTCGCTATCGGAGCACTTGCGGCAGCCTATCTCTTCTCAAGAAATAGAGAGAGAAGTGCCAAGAAGTGACGGTAAACCGAGAGTTCGTAGAATACAGTTTGTGGTGTCAAACACCACAAATCAATTTGAGGAATAATTATGGTTTCATTAAATGAAATAACAATTGGTCACTTCGCCTTCACTGAAGTGGTAGAAAACAACCTACCCTACAAGGCTGTTGGGTGGGCGCAGGCATACTGCCCCCCCTGCAGTGGACAGTTTTGTTATCAAACTTACTTGGATGTAAACGGATTATCCCAATATTATAAGATAACCGCTTCTGAGAGAGGTCCAACAGGAAGTCATGGTGGTTGCAGTTCCTGTTCGATGTGCAAAATAACTGTAGAACTAAAGCCAGAATATTACCCGCAACCCGAGCCAGAACCCGAACCTGAACCCGAACCTGAACCCGAACCTGAACCTGAACCCGAACCTGAACCAAATGGAGGCATAAACCTCACAACAGTGGGGATTGCTTTACTTGCAATTGGAGCAATTGCAGCATTCTATCTCTTATCCAGAAAGAGGTAGAAAATTTTCAAGAAGTGACTCAGGCAGTCCCCTTTACCCGCCTCTTTTTTTCAATTGCAAAATTAACATCTATGTGCTTGAGGGGCTGTTCTTTTAACCAGAGTTCCCTTGCGCATGTTCCACAATATCTATCGGACTTGAACGGGCCCGATATGTGTTCATACTCTACACCACACCTCTCGCAAAGTTTCCACACCATCATTTATCACCAAGTATAATCTCTTCGAGATCAAACTCATTCCTGATTTTCTTTACCTCAATCTTAAACTTTTCTTCTGGAACAACGGGTATAATTCTAATCCCCCGGTCCAGTTTTTTAACGTCTTTATTTGCCATATTTTATCTTCTAAGAAGCAACTATATTAATCTTTTCCCTAAAGCACAACACAGCGGGGCATTTCTTGCAGAACAAAAGGGTTCTCTCGGAAACACTTTTAACCCTCATTTCTTTGTTCTCTTCCATAACAGACCCACACATCGGACAGATGACCTTCCCTTCAGAATTAAGTTTAATCAATTCTTCTCATCTCCCACACGCTTAAACGCCGCGAAAAACGAGCACTCTTCTCTCTCCTTGTTCCACGCTATACACTCCTCTTTGAGACAGAACACTCCATATATCTCTTTTGAGTTAAACGTAAACGGACACTTATAGAAAATTGTCATTGTAACAACCCCTCTACGTTATATAATTCAGATATGGGAAGAGAAAAACAATTCGATTTTACTATGTAACCGTTGTTTCCTTCCCTCGTTCCTTTCATCATGAACACGGACTTCTTCTTAAATTCCTCGACGGGAATATAACCCAAAACCCAACCATGCTTACCAAATGAACCCCCCGAATACAAAACACGACAGAAAAGATAATAGTCAGCTTTCTGTCGGTTGTTAAACGTGCTCACGGAACACATGTATTCTGGAAGCGGGTCTACAGATGTTCTCTTCGTCTTTACTTCAAACCGTTTACCACAGAACTCTATGTCAAAATCATATGACTCCACCATCCTCGCTCCTTCAAGCGCGGCAAGCGATATCTCTTCTCCGACAAAGCCAACCACGTTTCCTTCACCGTGTGTAAACGAGTTCTTAAGTTCTCCCATTTCGCCTGCTCGGGCTTCCGCCCGCCGTATCATATCTTCTGTTATCGATATTTTCATCATTCGGCGTCTCCTCTTGACGAATAATAAAGAGGGGTATATAATAATACGGCTCGGCTCTCATGCTATATCATACCTCTTCCTGTCTTTCACTTCCTGCCTCTTGCCTTCGTTAAATCCATCAACGGATTGTATGTAACCCGTTATCCTTGTTAGCTGTTCAACATCGTGACAACCACACTTTGGGCACACTCCTTCCCCGCAAACGGGGCAAAAGGCTATGCTTTCAACAATGTCGTGAGGACAGAATGGCACGTCTTTCTCGCACGGAACCTCTGGGATTTCTCCGCACACGGGGCAACACCCATCTTCGAGGTCTTTTTCATACAATATCAAGAAGCACCGCTTGCATCTATACCATCGTTCGCTCATACACACAAATGTGCACTTAAAAAATATAAATGTTTTTCTCGAGAAACCCTTTTATCTCATTATATTAAACAATCGTTTAATATATTCAATGACCCGGCGGAAGAACCCAGCAAGCAACCCCTCTTTGTCCGGTTCGTTGTTGTTTTGAGGATAACAGTCTTGGCATAGATCCTTTGTGAGCATGGTATAATACGAACACAAAACCATCTGAAACGCATATGAAGATATCCCAAAACCTCTACAGTGGGTTATAGAAGACGATTTCCATTCTTCGCATATTTCTTTTGGGTTGGTTAATAACCACTCACAGAAGCGCACCCTGTCAACGGTTTCCAGATTATCAGAATTTACTCCCATACAGTGGAGCATCTCGTGCCATATCCTCGCACCAATCTCTATGTCCCACTCGTAACCAAGATATGCTATCGTACACCTGTTTCCAAACGCGCCGCCTACGGCGTTAATGTCTCCTTTTGGATATTCGGGGTCTGTATAATCATGGACTACAATTGTCCAGTCGTCTATCCCCCACGGCCACGTAGAGTCACCCCACTTTCTCTTCTCAACACGCGCAGGATCGCCAAACGAGAATTTGAAGCACTCTGGCACTTTCGCCATTTTTATGCAGAAGAGTATCTCTTTCTCGGATATTTCCTTCGAGAGGTTTAATATAACCCACTCCCGTCTAAACATAAGCAATATATTTTATCCATACATATATAATTCTGATTGTTATGACCCTCGAAATATACGACAAGCTGGATGGGTGCGAATACCTTATAAGATTTGTCACAGAGGAGGAGGGAGAACCAATATGTCACACGTGCGCACTTATAGATGCAGGAGTGGACTGCCCCCATTCTTCTCGTCAATGTGCTTTTAAATATGAACAGGAAGAACTGAGAAACTACATGGTAAGCGTCTGTATGAAAACGTTAAAGGGAGATTAAAATCTCCCCTCAGACGCCTTGCTCGAATAGGTAAACTTATGTTCTACAACAAACTTACCACTCATCGATACTTTGGACGACGCAAAGTCAGTGACGCTCGTGGTCTTTAAAGTCCTACTGTCATAAAACGATACAGAACCAACGGCAAAGTTACCACCGGTTTCTCCACTTGGAGAAAGCGTCGGGCCAATTGCAACATTGCTGGTAACCGTGTTACCAGAAGTAAGCACATTGTTAACGTAACCACTCTGGTAGATTGAACCAGATGAAATCACAGAGGAGAAACTTGTGTAAGCGTTCTCACAGTATTGCTCCGAATCCCGTTCTTCTTCGGGGATTGCAGACAGGTTTGTACCTCCAACCGGGTAACCGCTTTCGGAATAAGTAGAACCGCTTATAACAGCCGCGCTACCCTCGTATGAAACAAGATTCTGACCGTTGCCGTAATAGGAACCCGGAACCGTCTGTGTGGTTCTCTCTGTAGAGAGAATCGTGTGACCGATTCCCGTGAACACGTCGAACGTTGTCGACACAGTGCCGAAACTGGAGTTCTCCGCAGAGCTTAACCACACCCCGGTTTCAGAAACCCCAACGGTTCCATAACACTCCCCCGTTGTCGAAGAGGACGCATCAATACTATGAATGAGCGCGCCCTGAATCTCTTCGAGGTCGAAAGGACACATTGTTGCTCGCGCCGCAACGGTTCCACCCGACGCAAGAACGAGAAGAACCGCAATCATGAACACGAATGCTCTCGCTTTCATACATACGCATATGTTTTAAAGATAGATAAGGCTTTCCTTCGAGCCACAAAAAGAGGCGTGTGAGATGTCGAACTGGTACTCCCGATATACACGTTGGCGCGGAGCTGGGTCTCGACGACGTTTTCATCCCCAATTACGACTTGGTTATTACGGGTTGTGAATGTGCCTGCACCAATCGCTGTTGAGTTTGTGGCTGATAATTTTTGATAATCGCTGTATCCAGCAAAGTATCCGACATATGTATTTTTATACCCCCAAATGTTACTAACACCAGCATCAAATCCAACAAACACAACGCCACCAGAAGATGGCGACGGTGTTGAAGTTCATATCAGGATCATTCCTGTTGCATAGTTCTGTCCTCTTTTCGCAGGTTCCTCTGCACCCCACGCACTTACGGTCGGTTCAGGGTCTATCCATTTTCTGACGCGGACGTTATCGTAGTAAGCATTGATGGCATTGGG
>Ga0116147_1001751_pt1 | contig 23209 bp, 21 predicted proteins | sample AD_JPNHG3_MetaG_FD_89749 | JGI IMG/M metagenome (GOLD analysis project Ga0116147, IMG submission 89749) | Active sludge microbial communities of municipal wastewater-treating anaerobic digesters from Japan - AD_JPNHG3_MetaG | ecosystem: Engineered > Bioreactor > Anaerobic > Digestate | place...
AATTTAACCCATCAGGCAGAAATGATACCCAAATCATTCCCGGTAAAAAAGTACAGCTCTGCACATGACAGGTTCCTTAAGCCTGCTATCGTGAAATTCTTTGAACGCGAGTTCTGTGGCATGTTCGGTCCTGTTGTAAGAGAAAACATTGCTGATGCCCTGATCAGGCTGTTTAACTCAACCTGCCCTGAATCATCAAGGTTAAAACCAGGTCAGGTCATCTGGAACGCACTTGACAAACGGACCAGGGGTGATAGTGATAACAGACGGTATCAGCCGGTAATCTTAACTCTGGTAGATGATGATGATGTCAAGATGTTCGAAAAAGGGACCTCAATTAAAACCATACGGAAAAACGTTATTGCACGAATGATCAGAGAAGCGTATAAACAGGATGCTGTCCTTTCAACCAGAGACTTAAGTCTGTTGTTGGTCAATGATGCTTCATACATATCTAATAACCGTATTGAATATGAGAAAGAGAAACAAAAGGTGCTTCCTCACGCCGGTGTCATTCACGACATGGGATCCACTGTAACTCATAAACGAATAATAATTTATAAGTACGTAGTAGAAAAGAAAGACCCGTCAGTAATCGCAAGAGAAACAAACCATTCCCAACCGGCTGTGGATAGGTATATCAAAGATTTTAACAGAGTTAAAACACTAGTTAGAGATAATAAAGACATTGACTTTATCCATCACACAACCAACATTGCCAAACCGGTGGTTAATCAGTATCTGCAAATAATTAACAATTATGTCAAAGAACGCTAAAAATATTTTTTATAAAACCCTTGCAATGTCAAATGACATTAACGAAGGCGGGGGTATTGTTATTACACCATATCCCCTGTAGGTGCCGGTCAGAGGTTTTCTCCAGACAGGGGTATATTCAGTAAGGTCTTCGTATGATATCAGCCCTTTGCCGCGAACCATCTCATTAATAATTAATTCTGCAGTTTCGCCTGAGTAAAATCCCTCTTTGCCCCTGTCTCTTATTCTTCTGAGGGTATTTGCAAGTTCAGGCTGACGGAGGATATCTCCCTCCTTCCAGAGGCTGTCTTTCACGAAAGCAGTCTGCGTTCTGTTTCTTTCAATAAATCTTTTTCTGTTATTGTTAAGCGAATTTGCCTGGTACCTGCTGATGGGGAATCCCTTCTCTGCCAGTTCTATGGCGGGTTCAATGACCTCCCTGAAAGGGAGTTTTCCATATTTACGGTGCGCTTCAATAATACCCGCAACGGTTCCCGGCACACCGCATGCCAGATGGGTATCGGTACTTAATCCCTGTATAACATCACCGTTTTCATTTAAGTACATATCCCTGCCGGCCTTTAACGGGGCTCTTTCCCTGTAATCAATAACATCCGATGAGCCGTCAGCCATTCTTATCAGCATAAAGCCTCCTCCGCCTATATTTCCGGCTTCAGGATAACAGACCGCCAGTGCAAGTTCTGTTGCCACAGCGGCATCGACTGCATTACCACCTGAAAGAAGCATTTTAATGCCTGCCCCTGAGCTTTCCTCATGGGCTGAAACCACCATGCCGTTTTTTGACGTTATAAACCTGCCTGTCTCAGTGGGGTCAGATTTCTCATTCCGGCATGAAATCAGGAATATTAAAATGAAGAGATAGGAGGTTATTTGTCTAATTTTCATAAGGCTGACTTATTATCAAGACTAACAGAATTCAAGATAAGGTTGCAACCCATAAATGTAACATAATAATTCACGAAAAGCAGGCCGGCAAAATGGTTTTTGCTAAATTTGAGCAAATTTGGACCGATGATAACCGCCAACCAGCCTCTGGCCGAACGAATGAGACCATCAAACCTTGATGAGTTTGTAGGCCAGACACATCTTGTTGGACCGGGTGCCGTGCTCAGGAAAGCGATAGACACCGGCAATCTTCCTTCCCTGATTTTATGGGGGCCTCCCGGAACGGGAAAAACCACACTGGCCCAGCTTATTGCTTCAAAGCTTGACAGGCCTTTTTTCAAACTCAGCGCCGTTCATTCAGGGGTGAAGGATGTAAGGGAAACGATTGAAAAGGCAAAGAAGCAACAGTTCTTTTCCAGACCAAATCCGGTTTTGTTTATAGATGAAATACACAGGTTCAGCAAATCGCAGCAGGACAGCCTTCTCGGAGCGGTTGAGCAGGGAATTATTACGCTTACAGGTGCAACCACGGAAAATCCCTCGTTCGAGGTTATAGCGCCCCTCCTCTCAAGGTGCCAGGTTTACATACTTAAACCTTTATCAGAGGAAGACCTTCTTAAACTCATAGAGAGGGCTGTAAGAAAAGATCCCTATATTTCACGATTAAAGGTTGATGTAAGGGAAACCGAGGCATTACTGAGGGTATCGGGCGGCGATGCCAGGAAACTTTATAATGCCCTGGAACTCGTGATTGCATCTTTAACCGAAAAGGATGAGAGCTCGGAAATTATTGTCACGAACGAAAAGGTGTTATCGTCCATTCAGAAGAATCTGGCTTTATATGACAAGGGTGGAGAGCAGCATTATGACATCATTTCGGCATTTATTAAATCAATCAGGGGCAGTGACCCGAATGCTGCCGTGTACTGGCTGGCCAGGATGACGGAGGGTGGCGAAGATCCTCTGTTCATTGCCAGAAGAATGGTCATTCTCGCGGCAGAGGATATCGGAATTGCCAATCCCAATGCGTTGCTGATGGCGCAAACCTGTTTCGAAGCTGTTAATGTAATAGGATGGCCTGAAGCAAGAATCATTTTGTCGGAGGCGGCTATCTACCTTGCCACCTCTCCGAAAAGCAACTCATCGTATATGGCAATTGAAGAGGCCATAAGCAAGGTAAAAGAGACAGGCGACCTTCCCGTACCGCTGCATCTCAGGAATGCTCCGACAAAGCTCATGAAAAACATCGGTTACGGAAACGGCTATAAATATGCTCACGATTATGAAGGTAATTTTGTGAAAGATGACTTTCTCCCTGAAAAAATCAGGGGATGTTCATTTTACGAGCCCGGCAGTAACCAGCGGGAGATTGAAATAAGGAAGAAATTGTCTGAAATGTGGAAGGGCATATACAATTATGACAAGCCAGAATCCTGATAACTTAAATTTGTTAAATTTGAAAATTATTAATTAAAGATTTGAACATACCAGGACTAAAATACAGCGAAGTAGGCAATTTCCTTCTGATAGCCGGACCCTGTGTGGTTGAGAACAGGGATATTGTCGAAGCCACCGCAGAAAAACTTTGTGAGATATCGCATAAATATTCCATACCTTTTGTTTTCAAATCCTCATACAGGAAGGCAAACAGGTCAAAAGCAGATTCATTTACAGGCATAGGCGATATCAGGGCACTTGAAATACTCAAGGAAGTAAGGGAAAAATATTCGGTTCCCGTCATCACCGATATACATAATCCGGAAGAAGCAGCAATGGCCGCGGAATACGTGGATATTCTTCAAATACCTGCATTTCTGTGCAGGCAGACAGATTTACTGGTCGCAGCGGCAAAAACAGGAAAGTGGGTAAATATCAAAAAAGGACAATTTGTTTCAGGAAGGTCTATGAAGTTTGCAGCCGGAAAAGTAAGAGAGGCAGGGAATGACAGGATTATGCTTACCGAAAGGGGTAATATGTTCGGGTACCAGGACCTTGTTGTGGATTTCAGGAACATACCGGAAATGAAGAAGATAGGAGTGCCGGTTATTATGGACATTACCCATTCTCTGCAGCAGCCTAACCAGGATTCGGGTGTGAGCGGCGGCAACCCTGAAATGATTGAGACAATCGGCAAAGCTGCCATTGCAGCCGGAGCTGACGGAATATTCATTGAAACCCATCCTGACCCCTCCAGGGCGCTATCTGACGGGGCCAATATGCTCAGACTTTCAGAAATGGAAGCTTTGATGATAAAACTAACAGCTATCTACAGAACCGTACAGTCATTTAAATAAATTTAAAACACTTTTCTAATGAAAAAATTACTTGTATCAACATTAATTGCCGGATTTGCAGCATTTTCCGTATATTCCCAGACCCTTGATGAAATTGTAAAGAGGCAATCTTCCGCCCTTAAGGAAGACAGCTACGACAATGTCAAAACTGTAAAAGTCACTGCAAAACTTAACCAGATGGGAATGACCCTGGCAATGACAACCTACTTCAAAGCTCCTGACTTATCGAGAATTGTTCTTTCATTCAACGGGCAGGAGATAGTTCAGGTATATGATGGAAAGAAAGGATATCTCATTAATCCCATGGCCGGCAGTGAACCACAGGAACTCTCTCCCGACCAGTTGACAAGTCTGAAGAATAACAGTACATTAAAAAGCCCGATTTCAGGTTATCACCGTGACAAGAAACTAACCCTTGAAGGTACCGGGGATGTTAACGGCAAACCTGCGTTTAAGCTTAAAGCGACCGATGGAGGCAATGTAATATATTACTTTATAGACAAGCAAACGTGGCTGCCTGTTAAGATGACGATGACTTCAGGCGGGATGAATATTGACACCTACCAGGAATGGGCTGATATTAAAGGAATTATGCTTCCCAAGGTTACAAAGACGGTTGCGGGAAATACCGAAATAGTTATAAATGTTGAGGATGTTGAGGTAAACATTCCTCTTGATGACTCGCTATTCAGGATATAAAAAAAGGGGGTTCAGCCCCCTTTTTTATGCAGCCGGCCTGTAAGCCGGGTTCTGTTAAGATCCAAATTTCTTCACGAGAAAGCTGAATCTTCTTCCATCATTTATCTTGTTCCGTCATTGCTGGCGGAATCGTACGACCCACCCCCCGGCATCGGACGAGCAGCCCTCAGTCGCCGGTATACATGGTCTTTCAACCCATAAGGTGCACGGCTTCCTGTGTCGCCACCGGAACCGGTGAGCTCTTACCTCACCTTTTCACCCTTGCCCCGAAAGAATCGGGGCGGTCATTTTCTGTTGCACTTCTATACCCTCACGGGTATCTTCCTGTTAGGAAGTATGGTGCTCTGCGTTGCCCGGACTTTCCTTTCCGCCTGCCGGCGGAACGATGGAACGGCCTGCTGCAGGTGCAAAAATAACAATATTTCCATAGAACTGAAATACTTAAGAATAGCGAATACCATTAAGATATCTGGGTTAAACATCAGGCATTCTGAACTGCTCTCAATAGAATACTTCGATAAAAACCATATTTTTGCCGGATTAAAACCGTTTCAACCTGTTTCATACCAGGCATCGATGATATGGCAGCAACATATTGCACCCGCAAGCGCCGATGATTATGATTATGATCTGCCGGAAGAAAGAATTGCGTTACATCCTCTTGCAAAAAGGGATGAGTCAAAACTGCTTATATATAATAAAGGTATAATAGAAGAAACAACTTTCAGAGATTTCATTAATTATGTCCCTGCCCAAAGCCATATAGTTTTTAACAATTCAAGGGTTATCAACGCCCGTCTTCTTTTCAGAAAGGAATCCGGGGCAGTTATTGAGGTTTTGTGCCTTGAGCCCGTCAACCCTCAGGGTTATTCGGCTTCCTTATCCTCACCTCCGGGAGCGGAATGGAAATGTATGGTTGGCAACCTCGGCAAATGGAAGTCAGGGGTTATAAAGGCAGATTTTTACTACGAAGGAAGAAAGGCAAATCTTTATGCTGAAAAAATCAAAAAAGAAGAGAGCACCGGGACGTGTATAGTCAGGTTCACATGGGATACAGTAAATTTATCATTCGGCGATGTGATTCGCCATGCAGGTCATGTTCCCCTGCCTCCGTACATCGCAAGGCATGATGAACCTGAAGATGAATTAAGGTATCAGACGGTATATTCAAAAGCTGAAGGGTCGGTGGCTGCACCGACAGCCGGTTTGCATTTTACCCCGGAAATGATGGCGGGCCTTGGGAAAAAAAATATTGTGAAAACAGAAATTACCCTGCATGTTGGTGCAGGTACATTTTTACCCGTCAAGAGCAAAAACATTCACGACCACAGGATGCACAGTGAAAGGTTTATGATTGACTATGACGGTATTCAGAGGCTTATTAATCATCCCGGGAAGGTAATTGCAGTTGGTACCACTTCACTAAGGGCACTGGAGAGTCTTTACATTGCCTGCACGGGAGCAATGAAAAATAAAACCGGCATACCGGATTTGCCCATCGAAATCGGGCAGTGGGATGGGTATGACATTAAAGAGAGTCCGGCAGTTGATGAAGCTTTTAATTCAATGGCCGGCATGATGCTGAAAAGAGGAATTAATGAACTCTGGTGTTCAACAAGGCTTATGATAGTGCCCGGGTTCAGATTCAGGGTGGCAGACATACTGGTAACGAATTTTCATCTGCCCCGCAGCACGCTCCTTATGCTTGTTGCCGCCTGGGCAGGCGACGACTGGAAAAAAATATACAATTACGCCCTGTCTCATGATTTCAGGTTTCTAAGCTATGGCGACTCTTCTCTGCTGGTTCGAAACGGAGAGTCTTGATAACCATGTTTGATATTTCTTGTTTGATTTTAAATTGTTTTTTTATTACTTGCTGCCAAAATAACCGCGGATGAAAGAAAGAAAGCTGATGGATCAGATAAGTGCTGTTTTCGGCATTTTTATGACAGTTTTCTATATAGGTGTCGGATTATACCTTATTTTGGCAAAAAACCTTTATATGTTAGATCCTTTTTTAAAGAACATAGTTGGTTTCACATTTTTATTTTACAGCATTTACAGGGGTTACAGATCATATATAAGTATCAGAAACGCCTTTTTCACGAAAGGAGATAATGAACAAAGGACATTGTTATAAGCATATCCAAATGAACTGTTAAGATATCCGGTTGGCATATTCTTTGCAGTTTCAATATGAGGATGTTTAATTTTAAGCTTATAACTATGAATATAGTAATAAAATTCAGTAATATTGCGGACATTATCAGACGTTTTTTATATTTGCAGGTTGAAAACGGGAAAATGAGAATGCAGGGAACATACAGAACCAGGCTGAGACCGGCCGGGATACGGATACTGGTCATTGCTGCATTGTCTGTTTTCCTGGTTTCATGTAACCAGAGAGGCAGGTCAGGATTTCCTACCGATACACCGACAAGCGGAAAGATCAGAATTCTTGCCGATGAATCTTTTAAGCCTCTGATTGATGCGGAAATTGATGTTTTTATGGGGCTTTATGCAAATGCCACCATTGAGCCCATATACAAACCCGAAGTAGATGTGGTAAATGATTTCATGAATGACTCCGCCAGGGTAATGGTAACCTCAAGAAAGCTGACAGATGAACAGATTAAATATCTGAGGGACACTTTGATTGTGGCCCGTACCCAGATATTTGCCTATGATGCCATTGCGCTGGTTTTGAATAAGATAAATCCAGATTCATTATTCTCCCTTGAGGAAGTCAAAGGGATTTTTACGGGAAAAATCACAAGCTGGAAGCAGATCAATAAAAAATCACCCCTTGACAATATCCGTGTTATCTTTGACAGTCCCAAATCGGGTAATATCAGGTACTTCAGGGAAAAGTTTGACTATTTTGATCCATTACCTTCAAATATATTTGCCCTGAACTCCAACACTGAGGTAATAGAATTTGTGGAGAAAAACAAGGATGCCATCGGGATTGTAAGTGTTAACTGGATCAGCGATACGGATGACTCTGTCAGCAACGCATTTATGAGCAGGATAAGAGTGGCAGCCATATCGCAGCCATACCTTGATGAGACCTCCTACTACAGGCCACAGCAGGGATTTATATATGATAAGTCATATCCTTTTACGCGGGAGGTATATATGATAAAACGGGAAAGCCATATCGGTTTGGGTTCGGGTTTTATAAACTGGGCTACAGCCGAACAGGGGCAAAGGATAGTTCTTAAATCAGGGCTTGTACCTGCCACCATGCCTATAAGGCTGGTTCAGATAAAACAATGATAGAATATTAAATTATTATTCAGATATTTGCATATTTAATTAATCAACCGATAAATTTACAGATGGACACAAAAAGATCAGCTATGAAAAGCAGGATAGTGAAACAGGGGGTTCTGTCATTTGCTGCAGCCTGCATTATTTTTTTGGCAAACAACGGCAGACTGAGCGGTCAGGATTTGAATACTGCCATAAGTTTTACCCGAAGCGAAGCCTACGATAAGGCGGAAGAGGTATTCAAGCAGCTGATTCAAAAGGAGCCCGGGAATGCAAAATATTATTTTTATTACGGAGAGAACAAGCTTCTTGATTTCTTTTCTGATACCATTTCCAACTCGCTGCAGGCATATACCAGGGAGGCTAAAGCAATTTTCGAGAAAGGTGTTCAGGCAAATAGCAGCGATCCGTTGAATTATATCGGTCTTGCCAGGGTTGCCTTTTATCTTGGTGACAATAAGACAGCTGACGAAATGAGGGCAAAGGCCAGAAGTCTGCTGCTCCCGTATAAAAATATCAAGAAAATGCAGCCTCCTGCCAAAGATTATGCTTTCGCACTGGCAAAGATTGCAGAATCATATATAAGTATTAATTTCACAGTAGACACGTCCAAAGCGCTGCCGCTTATCCGCGAAGCTCTGAAAATCGATTACAAAAACAAAGATATTTACCTGATTGCCGGGGATATTTACAATCTCGTCATTGACGGATCAAACGCCATCAAAAATTATAATCTTGCACAGGATTATGATCCCACCTCCCCTACTGCAAACATGAAGATTGGCAGCATCTATGTAAGGGCGAAAAACCTGGGTGCAGCAATTCCTTACTTTGAGAGGGCCATTGAACTGAATCAGAACTATGCCCCTGCATACAGGGAGCTTGGATCGCTCTATTCCATGGCCAGGAAATACGATCAGGCCAAGCAGTACTATGAAAAGTACCTTGATCTTACAAAAGGGAATATTCCTGCAAAAATCAGCTATGTACGTTCATTGTTTTACGCCGGTGAATATGATGAAGTGATTAAAAATGTTGATGAGATTTTTGCCGTTGACAGGTCAAAAGCATACCTGAACCGTCTTGCCGGTTATTCTGCATATGAAAAGAAGGATGCTGATTATGACAAGGCCCTGAAATATATGGAAACCCTTTTTGAGACTGTTTCGCCTGAGCTTATTATCAAGAGGGATTATACATATCTGGCAAAAATTCTTCTTAAAAAGAACCAGGATTATCCCAACCTGATCAGGGACAGGGACAGAGTCAGCGAGCAGCTTGAGAGGGAGAAACAGAGATATAACAGTGTAAATGCTGCAGAAAAGGCAAAAATGAAGCCTCTGCTTGACACTCTGACTGCACAGCTGGCACGTTACAATAAACGGGTTGCCACAGCTGAAAAAGAGATTGACAGAGCATTCGGGGAATATAACAAGGCCCTTTCCAATTATGACCCTGAGGATGTTAACCTGATAAATGAGATTGCACTTGCATACTATAATTTCAGGCGTTACGACAGTGCTGCAAGGATGTGGGCAAAGCTTATTGCCCTGGGCAGGAATGATATCAATGATTATATGCAGGTTGGCAGGGCTTTTTATGTAGGTAATAATTACAAATCGGCTGATTCTATATTTAATCTGGTTATTCAGAAAAACCCTGAATACCTGCCTGCTCACATTTATCTTGCCCGTACTCATTCGAAAATGGAACCGGATGCAAGAGTAGGCCGTGCAAAGCCACATTTTGAGAAGGTCATTCAGATAGCTGCCGCCGATTCAGTTAAAAACGAATCTGAAATGATTGAAGCATTCGGGTATCTTGCATATCATCACCTGCAGAATGAAAATCTTGCAAAAGCCCGCGAGTTTTTTAACCGCATGGTTGAGCTTAACCCCAGGAATAACGAAAACAAGATCAGGGGTTATATTGGTATAGGGCAGATTGACTTAAGAATGGCCGGTAATGAAAAGACCATTGAAGGAAAACTTCCATTCCTTGCCAGGGCACAGGAGGATTTTAAAAAGGCGCTGGCCATTGATGCATCAAATGAAACTGCAAGGGCATCACTGAAGTATGCCCAGGATTACGAAGCTGCTGTCAGGAAGGGAATTAACCCGAATGAGCAGAAAGGTGTTGTTAGGGATTCAGCAGGCCAGCCTATTGCCAATGCATCTGTGAAAGTAAAAGACACGGCTGCAGAGACATATACGAACCCCAGGGGTGAGTTTAAGTTTGAAATTCCGCAGGCATCCGAGGCTTTGATCATTTCTGCCCCGGGTTACCAGTCAAAAGAGCTTCCTGTTGTGAGGCCTCTCAAACCGATAACCGTTGTATTAGACAAATAAAAAGTTTTAAGGTTAATTAACAAACGTTAATTTCCTGAAAATAAAGTTTGAAGAAAATGAACAGATTTTTTTAAAGTGTTTAATAAACATTTAATAAATCATGGTTTGGAGATAATTAATTATAGCTTATATTTGTGCACGGAAATAATTAAACCTTATTGAATAATAAATTCTTAACCTAAACAAACAGACATAAAATGAGTAAACAAGGAAGTTCTTTCAAGGATGTGTTGCAGAGTGTTTTCGCAACCAGCGCTATTCTGATAGCCTTTTTGGTATCCCTTTATCTGTTCAAATATGTAATGGGAGATCCAGTAAACTTTCAAGGCGGTAATCCAAAAGGGTCTCCGCTTGAGGGTAACTATCTAGGAATTATTTACAAAGGGGGTTTTATTGTTCCCCTGCTTATGACCTGCGTTATGGTGGTAATTATCATGGCACTTGAGAGGTTTTTCACTCTTTCAAGAGCCAAAGGTAAAGGCCGTCTGAACGTTTTTGTACGCAACCTGCAGACTCTTCTGGCAGAAGACAAGATCGAGGAAGCCATTGAAGCATGTGACAAACAGAAAGGCTCTCTGGCCAATGTTATGAAAGCAGGTCTTGTTCGTTACCGTGAGCTTCAGAAGGATACAACACTGATGAGGGACCAGAAGATTCTTTCCATTCAGAAAGCATTTGAAGAAGCAACCGCCCTTGAACTTCCGATGCTCGGTCGTAACATGGTCTTTTTTGCAACTCTTGCTCCCGGCACCGTGCTTATCGGTCTTATCGGTACTGTTCTTGGTATGATCCGCGCATTTGCCGCTCTTGCACAGTCAGGCGCACCCGATGCTCTTGCACTTGCAACAGGTATTTCGGAAGCTCTTATCAACACAGCATTTGGTATTTCAGGTTCGGTACTTTCACTTTTTGCATATAACTTCTTCTCAAACAAAGTTGACACTTTCACCTTTAAAATTGATGAAGCAGGTTTCAGTCTGACGCAGACTTTTGCAGCTTCGCTGAAAAGTTAATTCTGACAGGATTATTCTTTTGGTTTAAACCAGTAAATAATTCCAGCGATGCCAAAGATTAAACTACCAACAAAGGTTCCATTTATCGACATGACGCCGATGGTTGACCTGTTTTCGCTGCTGCTGGTGTTTTTCATACTCACAGCAACATTCAGGCAGCAGGAGCCGGCGCCTGTTGATACGCCCTACTCAATATCAGAAAAACCAACACCCGACTTCAACAATATGACTATCGTTTTCTCAAACGATAACCGTATATTCTTTAATGTTGATAACGGGCCTGATACATTACTGAAGTTCAGGAATAAAATCCTGGCCGAAATGGGAAAAGCCTATAACATAGAATTCACCGAAGGGGAACTCAGAGCTTTTGAAAAGCTTAACAATTCAATCGGGGTCCCTATCGAAAATATGAAGGCATTTCTCAATACTGAAGACAAGGCAGAAAAAGAAAAGTTACAAACAGGTATTCCAATTGATTCCCTGAACAATCAGCTTGCCAACTGGGTTCTGTATACCAGGCAGGTTAATCCCAACGTAGTGGCAAGTATTAAAGGTGACTCAAAAACCGAATTCCCCCTTGTCAGGAAGGTGCTTGACATACTTCAGGATAAAAATGTAAACAGGTTTAATCTGGTTACGAATTTGAAAGCAGTGAAAGTAGAAGAAGAAAAAACACAGCAGTAATATGGCAGATGTAGGTGGTTCAGAAGCCCCGAAAAAAGGCGGCAAGAAAACAATTAAAAGAAAAGTCGTACGTATTGACATGACGCCGATGGTCGACCTGATGTGTCTGCTTATCACGTTTTTCATGCTCACAACAGCTTTCAGCAAGCCCAAAATAATGGAGATAGTTCTGCCTGAAAAGATAAAGAAAGACAAAGACAAGGTTGAGCCTCCAAAAATTGCCAAAAGCCGTACGTTAAATATTATACTTGGTCCCGAAAACAAGGTACTGTACTATACCGGTATGGTAGAGGATCCAAAAAATCCGCCGCCACTCCAGGTAACAGATTTCAGTGCTACCGGGATCCGCATGATTCTTCTTGAGAAGAACAGAGCGCTGTTCAGAAAGATAGACCAGTTCAGGAATGATGTTATCGCCGGCAAAATTAACATTAAGCAGGATTCGGTTGAATCAGCAATCAGAAAACTGAAGAGTGATGACGATACCGGTCCTATTGTTCTTATAAAGGCTTATAAAACTGCCAACTACGGTAACTTTGTAGATATTCTTGACGAAATGTCTATTATCGGAATAGCCCGTTATACGTTTGTTGACATCAGCTGGATTGAAGAGCAGATGGTTGAAAAAACCCTCGGCATAACTCCTGAACCAGCAGCCAAGAAATAATAAGTAAAATTCAGGATTATGGCAAAGGATAAAATTACGGCTCCTAATTTCGATGAAATTGTCTTCGAAAACAGGAATAAGGAATATGGGGCATACAGCCTGAGGAAGAAATACAACAAACATCTGTTAATCGGAATGATAACAGGTATTGTCGTAACAGGAACGGCTATCGTAGGTCCCTATATCAATGCAAAAGCACTGGAGAGTCAGAGAAAAAGGGCTGAAAGGCAGGTTGAAATAAAGATGGAAAACCTCGAGCAGCCTGAGAATCTTGTAGAACCCCCTCCTCCTCCCCCTCCACCGCCACAGGAAACTGTTGAGCAGGTTAAATATGTAGCTCCGGTTGTTGTTGACTCGGTTAAACCTGAGGAAGTGAAACAACTTATGACAGCTGATCAAGCCCGCGTAGAGGTAAAAGATGAGGATGTAAGTGCTGTTGAGGCAATAACCGAAGTGCAGGAAGAAGTTAAAGAAGAAGAGGCTCCCGCGGAGATTTTTGTTGTGGTTGAAGAAATGCCCTCCTTCCCCGGCGGTGACAAGGCACTGATGGAATTTATTTACGCCAACATTCAGTACCCGGAAATAGCCAAGGAAAACAACATTCAGGGAAGGGTGATTCTCCGATTCTGTGTTACCTACAAGGGTGCTGTTGACCAGGTTCAGGTTCTTAAGGGTGTTGATCCATCACTCGACCAGGAAGCAATAAGGGTAATTAAAATGCTTCCTCCCTGGAAACCAGGTAAACAGGGTGGTAAACCCGTGAACGTATGGTACAGCGTACCTGTAACGTTCCAGTTGAAATAGTCAGAAATATTTCAAAATAAAAAGGGGCTTCAGAGCCCCTTTTTGTTTGCATTGTATTTTGCCATCTCCTTATCGAGGATATCAACAAAATCATCAATATCCCCGGCTTCAGTATCCCAACTGGTCATAAGCCGGTATTCTGATTTTTCTTCATTCCATGGATAAAAATAGAAGTGTTTCTGGACCGCCATTGCGACCTGCCGGGGCATTATTACAAAAACGCCGTTTGACTGCACCTGTTGTGTAACAGTAATGCCTTTAACCTTTGTAATTTTGTCAAAAAGCAAGCCGGCCATGGCGTTGGAATGTTCAGCAAGTCTCTTCCAAAGGCCATCTTTCAGATAGGCAATGTATTGTGCTGAGATATATCTCATCTTGGATGCAAGCTGCATTCCCTGCTTCCTGATGTATTTGAAATCCCCGGACAGCCCTGGCCTGAGAAAACATACTGCCTCACCAAACATCATTCCGTTTTTTGTGCCGCCAAATGACAGAATATCAACCCCTGCATCTGTTGTAAACTCTTTGAAGCCAAGTCCGAGATACACTGCTGCATTTGCGATCCTCGCTCCGTCAGCATGAAGCAACATATTGTTTTCATGGGCAAAGCAGGCCAGGCTCATAATCTCATCCCTGGTGTATACTGTTCCCATTTCGGTCGACTGAGTTATGCTAATTACCTTAGGCTGGGAATGGTGTTCAAATCCAAAGCCGTGCATGTGCCTGGCCAGCAACTCAGGTTTCAGTTTTCCATTGGGTGTATCGACAGTAAGCACCTTGCAGCCGGCAAATTTCTCGGGAGCACCGCATTCGTCCTGCTCAATATGGGCGGTAAAAGCAGTTATTACCGAGTTCCATGGCCTGGTTACTGCAGTGATGCCCAGTACATTGGCTGCAGTGCCGTTATACACGAACCAGATTTCTGCTTCCGGCCCCAGATGTTCCTTCAGAAGCTCTGCCGCTTTATTTGTGTATTCATCTGAACCGTAGCCCAGTGTGTGACCATGGTTTACTTTTGCCAGTTCCTCCATTATCAGAGGATGAACCCCCGAGTTGTTGTCGCTGGCAAAACCTCTGCTTTTTAATTTATTATGCATACGGTAATATCACTGAAAAGTTTATAAATGGACAAAAATCTTTCAGTTCTCCGGGGGCGGACAACAAGGTCTGATTATTTTTTTCTTTTGCGAAATGCAAAAAACAGCATAACAAGACCAAACACCAGCATTATAAGTCCCATGATAAGATTAATGTTCAAACCAAGAGACTTCTGGTAAATGCCGGAAGAACCTGTTGCCAGTCCGTAAACCGCAATAATCAGACCGAGTAATGTGAACATAAAGCCGATTGGATACCTGATATCTAACATTTTCTTTTCCTCCTACCAGAATAAAATACTAAGTACAATAAAAATCAGACCTACGATAACAGCCATACCTGCAGGGCGTTGATACCAGGGAACATCTTCCTGTAATGTCCTGGGCGTAAGAGAGTATACAAGCCCCTTAAGATCCTCATCCGATTTGGTTCCTTTTGTCATAAATGAAAGGACGACAGTTACAATAGTAGCTGATGAGAACGCAAATATGGCTGTCCAGAAGTTTTGGGCCATTTCGACGGGGTAAACATGGAGAGATCCGAGCCATCCTCCCTTTACCAGAGTTGAAGCTCCTTCCGGTATTGTGAGTCCATGATGGAGAAGTGCAACAATCAGACCTGTGAGAAGACCGGTAAATGCTGCATGCCCGGTTGTTCTTTTCCAGAACATTCCGAGAAATATTACAGCAAACAGGGGCGCGTTAATCATGGAAAAGATTGTCTGAAGAAAATCCATAATATTCCCGAATTTGCTGGCAATATAGGCAGCACCAATACTTGCAAGTATGCCGCATACTGTTGCAATGCGGCCCACCAGGAGGTAATGTTTCCCGTCGGCTTCGTCATTACCGGTTGCCGGGCGAATGTAGCTCTGATAGATGTCGTAGGTCCAAACCGTATTAAATGCAGAGACATTGCCTGCCATTCCCGACATAAATGAGGCCAGCAATGCCGTAATGCCAAGACCCAGTACTCCGGTTGGCAGATATTGTTTAAGAAGCATAATGATAGTATAGTCATATACGGGATTCCCGGCCGCATCTTTTGGCAGGTCAAAGCCCTTCGAAGGGTCGTTCAGTAAAACAAGTGAAATTATTCCGGGAATCACAATAAGTGCGGGGATAAACATCTTAGGAAGGGCGCCGATAAGCGGTACTTTCCTGGCAGCAGAATGTGATTCAGCCGCAAAAGCCCTCTGAACAATCAGAAAATTTGTGCACCAGTACCCGAACGAGAGCACAAATCCAAGACCAAATAAAATTCCGAACCATTCCACTCCCATCGGATTTGAAGAAGCCTGACCGGTATATTTCCAGGTAGTAAGCCATGTATCGGATGCATAACCTTTTGCCTGGGTAATTGGGGCAAGACTCTCTTTCAGTCCTGACCATCCACCCACATCGTGAAGGCTGAGGAAGACAATAGGGAGAAGGCCCAGAACGATAATGAAAAACTGCAGCACTTCGTTGTAGATTGCCGAAGATAGTCCCCCGAGATATGTATATATAAGGACTATTATTGCAGAAATCCATAGACTGAGGTTAAAGTCCCACCCAAGCACTTTTTCCATCAGTATTGCAAGGGCATACATTGAGATTCCTGAAGCCAGAACCGTCATGAAGGTAAACATAACGGCGTTCAGCCCCCTGGTTTTCTCATCGTATCTGAGTTTAAGGAATTCAGGCACAGACCGCGCCTTTGAGCCGTAATAGAAGGGCATCATGAACAATGACAAAAAAATCATTGCCGGTATGGCCCCGATGAGATAAAAATGAGTAGTCATCATGCCATATTTCAGTCCTGAGCCGGTCATGCCCATTACCTCAAGCGCACCCAGGTTTGTTGATATAAATGCAAGCCCGGCCACCCATGCCGGCATTGACCGTCCGGCCTCGAGAAAAGCATTGGCATTTTTCATGAAACGCCTGAGAATCCATCCGATCCCAAGCACAAATGCAAAATAGATTATCATTATCAGATAATCTATAAGTCCCATTTCAATTTTCATTTTATCTAACGTTAAGCTTTAGGTTTCCTGTTCAAATAAAATATAATTTGTAATGGGTAAAAATACATTTTATCAATTAAATTAGCTTTGCCGTAGATATAATTTTACTGAAATTCAAGGTGCATAAAGTGAACAGCAGATACTTTATCAAAATTAAATTCCGGGGGACGCACTATCATGGGTGGCAAATACAGCCGGGAAGTATTTCCGTACAGGAGGTGCTTGAAGAGGCTCTTACGGTGATCCTCAGGGAGAAAGTGTCACTTACCGGTGCCGGAAGAACCGACACAGGTGTACATTCGACCTGTTATTTTGCCCATTTTGATTCGAGCCATCACCTGCTTCACTCAAATAAAGGGTTGGTTAAAAGGATAAACAAATATCTGCCGTGCGATATAGCAGTATCTGAAATCAGGAAGGTGCAGAAGGAGGCTCATGCCCGGTTCAGTGCCATCTCCAGGACATATAAATATTTCATTGTCACCCGCAAAGATCCTTTCAGAACAGAAACAGCATGGTATATTGATTATCAGATTGATACCGGCCTTATGAATGAGGCCTGCCGGATACTTATGGAATACAGTGATTTTACAAGTTTTGCAAGGCTTCACTCCAACGCGAAGACCAATATATGCAGGATTTATGAGGCAGCCTGGACGCACGAAGCAAATTCCGTGATTGTTTTTACGATTACAGCCGACAGGTTTCTGCGGAATATGGTGAGGGCCATTACAGGAACCATGATTGATGTGGGAAGAGGAAAAACGAGCCTTGAAGAGTTCAGAAGAATAATTGAGGATAAAAATCGCGGCAGTGCAGGCAAATCTGCTCCTGCATGCGGGCTGTTTCTCACGGATATCAGATATCCTGAAGAAATTTTTGTTTAAAAGGCAGGGTTATTCCATATTTCCCACGACTTTTCAGCCTGAAGTTTTAGCATCTCCAGTCCGTTGACAGTTACGCATCCCGCTTTTTTACCCTCAAGCAGAAAAAGGGTCTCCGGCGGATTATAAATAAGGTCGTAAAGGATATGGTTCTCAGAAAGAGCGTTATAGGGTATTAAGGGTTTGTGATCAGTATCAGGAAACATACCCAGGGGAGTGGTGTTAATTATCAGTTGGTGTGATGCAATAACCTCATTATCAAGATCATTATACCTGTAAGTATTGTCTCCTGAAGACCTGGAGACATAACTGAAGTTTATATTCAGTCGTCGCAAGACACATGTAACTGCAGCAGAACTGCCGCCGGTGCCGAGTACCAGTGCCGACTTTACATTCCCGGAAAGATATTTCCGGAGGGACTCCATGAAGCCGTAAATATCTGTATTATAGCCTTTCAGCTCCACAGCATCATGATGTCTGATTATTTTAATAACGTTTACGGCGCCTGCCTCCTCCGCGTCTTTATCGAGGTAACTGAGATATTTTATAATATCTTTCTTATAAGGTATCGTAACATTCAGCCCCAATAATGAAGGGGAGTCTTTTATCAGTCCGGGGAATTCAGAGAGCGACCTTATGGGGTAGTTTTTGTAGGATGAATCCTTTATGCCTTCCTTTATGAATTTATCCCTGAAATATGATTCAGAGAAAGAATGGGCCAAAGGATATCCGATAAGGCCATAGTTTCTCACTTTAATCTGTGGCTCACTCATCGGTGGAATCAGATCATTTTACCAGGCTATCGGGCAGAAACTGGAAAAATGTGTCTCCCCTGAGTCCGACCCGGAGTGATTCGAGAGGTATTATTTCCTCGGGAGGGATATTTCCGAGGTTGACATTTGGTCCGAAATGTTTGATAAACCATGCCTGTTGCGATTTCATAGGGGCTTCCCAGATCACATTTTCAAGCTTAACATGAGAAGAAATGGCATCAACAACAGGTTTATTAATAGAACCGTCGTCGTTAAATATTCCGATAGTACCGGACTCCCTTGCTTCAGCAATAACTTTTACTGAACCTGCCTCAAGTTCGGATTTCATCATGGAAACCCACTGTTCCGGGGTATAAACCACATCCTTCTTTTTGGATCCGACTTCAGAAATAACTGTTACAGATTGTGAAAGCTTGTTTATGTATTCAAGCTTCCTGCCATGGTCGAGGTCGTACGAACCGTCTGATATTTCAACCATGGTTAGTTCAAGTTTTTTGATCAGTTCGACGAATTCATCAAACATTTTCCTGACGATGAATGCTTCGAAAAGTGTTCCTCCCAGATAAGGAACCACACCTGCCCCGGTGTACATTTTTATTTTTTTCCCTACACCCGGTGTCAGAAGAGAAGTACCGAAGCCAAGTTTTACAAAATCGGTGTAATGGCTTCCGACAGACATAAAGTCTTCTGCCTGTCGGAGGCTAAGACCTTTATCCATCACCATTGTAAGTCCTATCTGGCGGGGTTTGCCGGGTCTGTCCGGCATATAAGGTAGAATAAGGTTCGTCATAACAGTATATTATTTAATGTTATATTTTTCAAGAAGGTTTCTGATTGCTCTTTTGCGGTTATACAGACCGAAAAGGACTGAAAACGAATAAAAAGCCTCTGAATCCAGTTCAAGGGCCTTCCGGAGGTAGAAGATGGCTTCCCTTGTGTTACCGGCCTGGAGACATATAGCTGCAAGCAGGTAATCAATGCCCGGGAAATCCCCGATTATCTTTCGTACTTTCTTCAGGATGGTGATTGTTCTGGTACCAAAATTGCCTTCAAGAATGATTATTCCCATTTCGAGCCAGGCTTCATTGATATATGGATCCAGTTTTAAGGATTCACGCAGGCACCTTATGGCTTGTTTCTTATTTCCCATACGGTTCAGGACCTTGCCTGTAAGCAGCCATATTTCAGGGTTGTCGGGGTCTGCTTCAGAAGCTTTTTTCAGGTATTTAAGGCTTTTGTCGAGATTCCCTTCATCAAGCTCTGTTAATCCCAGACCTATCCATGCATCCGCGAATTCGGGCGCGAGTTCTATTGCCTCGTAAAAATATTTCCGTGCCAGTTTGAATTTTGAAGTCTTTTCGTAGCATTCGGCGAGATAAGTCATTGCCTCATAGCTTTCCGGCTCCTCTGCCAGGTATTCAAGGTAAACCTTGGCAGCCTCGTCAAATCGTTCCAGGCTTGAAAGCACGATGCCCTTGTTAAAGAGGGCAAAATCGTTATCCGGATTGATTGCCAGTGCATATTCGTAGGCGTCGAGTGCTTCAGTGAAGCGTTCCATTCTGCTGTAAACCATCCCCAGGTTAAACCACGCGTTATCGGCGAATGGTTCAGAATCGAGATACCGGCGATAGTATTTTACGCTGTTTTCAAAATCATGCACTTTTTCGCAGGCAAAGGCAATATCATAAAGATGTGGTGCATAATAAGGTTCGAGGTCAATAAGTCGTTCGAGAAGCGGGATAACCTGGTCGAAATAATTAAGGCTCTGCAGTACCGAAGTTACAGAATAGAGTATATTTTCAATGTCATCAGAGTCTTTTGAAAGAGCAATATCAAACATTTTCATAGCTCCGGCAATATCTCCCATCATTCCGAGAGCGGTGCCCTTGGCGATAAATATCTCATGATTACCGGGTTCAATATTTTCGAGTCTTTTAAGAATCTTGAGGGCTTCAACTGTTTTACCTCGGTCAAGAAGCACTTTTGCATTTCTCAGCTGGATCGGTACCGAATTGGGGTGCTGCCTGCTGGCAATGGAAGCAGCTTCCAATGCTTTTGTATGGTTATTCCTTTCGAGATAATAATCAATAATAGTTTCAAATTCGATTACGTCGAAGAAGTAATTTTCATTGTTTCTCTTCATTCGTTCGAATCGCTGAACAACCCTGCTTATTTCCTCCTCACGTGAGAATCTGTATTTTTCCTCTTCCATATCATTATAGGATCCGTGACAAAATTAACATTATTTTTTCCGGCCGGCATCATTGATACAAACAATTATAAACAAAAATCTTATTTTACAAACATCTCATAATAAGCCATGTCCGTATTTTTAATGATGAAAATGAAATTTTTATGAAGATCAACGCAACCCGGCGACGCAAAATCTCATCTATAGATTGTAAAAACCCTCATACCCAATATACCCTAAATTAACCTAAATTCTACCTTTGAAGAACCGGGCCCGAAAGCCCGGTTTTTCATTTCATAATTGTTTATATTTGTACTATACTTAAGACAATAACAAGATGAACATGATACGCTTCCAAATCTTTCCTGTTGCTGCATTAATTACGGTAATATTATTAAATCAGGGCTGTAAAAAGGATCACAGTCCCATAAAATTCCCCAAAGGAACTTTTCCTGATTCCGTGTATGCTTTGAGTAATCTGAACTCAAACAACGATGATTACAACACCAACCTTTATGTTCTGGGAACGACTTTCCCGGTCATTTTTTCAAGCAACAGGGGGAGCTCCGGCGGGCAGTTTGATCTTGTTCAGGGTACAATTTCCTTCACTTTCTTTCAGACTAATGGCGGTTTTTCCCTCTCATCCGAAATGACCAATGATATTTATTACGGCACAATAATAAACAAGGCAAACACTGCAGGGAATGATTTCGGACCCTATAGTTATTTCAGTTCAAATGACGGATATGAATATCTGATCTACGCGTCCGAGACTCCCGACCAGGGGCTGGATCTGTTCTTCGTTAAGAATCTGCCAAGGTTTGCGAATAATACACCTTCAGTTTCAGGCCCCTCTCCCGTCAGAATAATCAATTCTCCGTATGATGATGCTTACCTGACATTTGACATGAACGGCGATTCGATGTATTTCTGCTCGAACCGTGCAGGTGATTTTGATATCTATTGCCAGTACCGTAATCCGAATATTACTACGGATCTTTTTCTTGGAGGTGATTACAATGCGGCAGTTGCAGTTGACAGCATTAACACCGCTTATAACGAAAAAACCCCTTTTATACTGAAGAATATAATGGTATTTGTTTCGGATCGTCCTGGCGGACTGGGCGGTTACGACATCTATTATTCGGTGTTCAGTAAGGGCAAATGGAGTTCTCCGGTCAATATGGGTCCCCCGGTAAATACATCATCAAATGAGTATCGCCCGGTTTTAGGCTTCCATGGCGATTTCACAAATCTAATGCTGGTTTTTTCATCTGACAGGCCGGGTGGCAAAGGCGGATATGACCTATACTTTACGGGTTTTTCAGCCCCGAGATAGAATAAACATTATTACTTTCCGGCTTCCCTGAGAGTGACGGCGAGAAGAGTGTTCCTCAGGAGAGAAACGCGCGTCATAGGTCCTACCCCGCCGGGCACGGGAGTAATAAAGGAGCATTTTGGTGCAACATTTTCGAAATCAACATCACCCGCCAGTTTCCATCCCTTTTCTCCGGCAGAATCTTTTATGCGCGTTGTTCCGACATCAAAAACAACAGCTCCTTCCTTAATCATAGAGGCCTTAATGAAATGCGGAGACCCCAGGGCTGCGATTACAATATCTGACCGTGAGATGAGTGATCCGATATCTGCCGTCCGGCTGTGTGCAACCGTTACGGTGGCATCCATTCCTTTCTGCGACAGAAGTATGCTTACAGGCCGGCCTACAATGTTGCTTCTGCCTATTACGATGCAGCTTTTGCCTCTGGTTTCAATTTTGTATCTTTTTATCAGTTCTACTATTCCGTAAGGCGTTGCAGGCAGAAAACCCGGAATTCCCAGAACCATTTTACCGATGTTTACAGGGTGGAAACCATCGGCATCCTTTTTTGGATCAATAGCTTCAATGACAGAGTTTTCCGACAAATGAGCAGGAAGAGGAAGTTGTACAATAAAACCGTCTACATCATCATCATAATTCAGCTCTTTGATTTTCTCAATCAGAGTCTTTTCCGGGACGTTATTATCAAAGCGTATCAGGGATGATTTGAATCCGACCTCGGAGCAGTCTTTGATTTTGTTTGCCATATAAGTTTCGCTGGCGCCGTCGTTTCCTACCAGGATGGCAGCCAGGTGAGGGATTTTAAGGCCTGCTTCCATTCTTTTTTTAACCTCCGCGGCAATTTCATGCCTTATTTCGGCTGCAGTTTTTTTCCCGTCAATAAGTGTATACATGGTTCAGGGTTTATCTTCTTCCAGGGATACGCAGCGGATTACTGCCCCTGGAAACTGTTTTCATCATTTTCTTCATGTCCTCAAACTGTCGCAGGAGTTTATTAACATCAGGCACTGTTGTGCCGCTTCCTTCGGCAATTCTTTTTCTCCTGCTCCCGTTTATTATAGCCGGATTGTTTCTTTCGGCAGGTGTCATGCTTTGGATGATAGCTTCTATATTTTTAAATGCATTATCGTCAATATCAAGATCTTTCATGGCTTTTCCGACGCCGGGAACCATTGAAAGAAGATCTTTCACGTTTCCCATCTTTTTGATCTGCTGTATCTGGTCGAAGAAATCATTGAAATTAAACTGGTCTTTGGCAATTTTCTTCTGAAGTTTCCTTGCCTCCTCCACGTTGTACTGTTCCTGTGCCTTTTCAACCAGGGATACGATATCTCCCATCCCGAGAATTCTGTCGGCCATTCTTGCGGGGTAGAAAATATCAATTGCATCCATTTTTTCGCCTGTACTGACGAATTTAACGGGTTTGTTTACCTCTGCTTTAATCGATAGTGCAGCACCGCCTCTCGTAT
>Ga0116147_1001760_pt1 | contig 23110 bp, 16 predicted proteins | sample AD_JPNHG3_MetaG_FD_89749 | JGI IMG/M metagenome (GOLD analysis project Ga0116147, IMG submission 89749) | Active sludge microbial communities of municipal wastewater-treating anaerobic digesters from Japan - AD_JPNHG3_MetaG | ecosystem: Engineered > Bioreactor > Anaerobic > Digestate | place...
CGTCTTCAAAACCCTGAAAGGGTTTCAGACAGTAGCCGGGGGTAAGGCCGCCAGGCCGCCACCCCCGGTCCCCCGTCCCCAAAACGTCCAGCCCCCTCCGCTTGCGGAGGGGGTTGGGGGTGGCGGCACCCCAGAGTTTTTGTAAGCCGTCAGTCCCGATGAATCGCGATGCTCCGCGATACCACGGCGACGAAACAAAGCTCAGCGAGGGAGCCTCCCTCGGAGCTAACGGAGCCTGTGCGGGCCGAGGACCAGCCCGGCCCCGCCCATTTCTGCGTCCGTCTGCGTGCTCTGCGGGCCTGCCGCCCCGGCGTTGAAACGCCGGGCTGTTTTCGGCCCCGGGAATGGGTCCGCCTTTGTCAGCTCACGAAGAGGTATTTGGTGGCGAACTCGGGTTCGCTGGTGGCGTTGATGCCGAGTTTGCGCAAGCCGGCGGCGTCGCCTGGCGAGGGGATGTGCGAGAGGTGCAGTTCGCATCCGTTGAGTTCCTTGAGGTGGCCAATCACAGCCTCGGCCAGCGGGTTCAGGGTGGCGCTGATGCTCAGGGCGATGAGGGTTTCCTCGAGGTCGAGACTGGTCATTTTGCCTTTGAGGACGTCGGTCTTGAAGTGGCTGAGGGAGCGGGTGACCAGGGGCGGCAGCAGGTGAATCTGGTCCGGGATGCCGGCGAGCGTTTTAACGGCGTTGAGAATCACGCTGGAGGCGGCGTGCATGAGCGGCGAGTTTTTGCCGGTGACAATGCGGCCGTCCTTGAGCTCGAGGGCGGCGCCGCAGAAGAAGCCGTTCGAGCCCTTGCCCTGGGCCTCGGCCTCGCGCATCGCGGCATGCGCCCGCGGCACGACGAGGCGGTCGGCGGTGGACAGGCCCAAATCGCGCATGAGCAGCTCGACCCGGTTGAGCGCTTCGCGGTCCACCAGCCCCATGGCGTATTCGCAGGCGTAATGAAAGTAACGCCGGATGATTTCCTGGCGCGCGGCGGCGCGGCAGGCGGCGTCATCCACAATGCCGAAGCCGGCGCGGTTGACGCCCATGTCGGTGGGGGACTGATAGCAGGCGGCCTGGCCGGTGATGCGCTCGAGGATGCGCCGCAGCAGGGGGAAGGCTTCGATGTCGCGGTTGTAATTGACGGCGGGCTGGCCATGAGCCTCGAGATGAAAATGGTCAATCATGTTGACGTCCTTCAGCTCGGCCGTGGCGGCTTCGTAGGCGATGTTGACCTCGTGCTTGAGCGGCAGGTTCCAGATGGGGAACGTCTCGAATTTCGCGTAATGAGCCGGCCGGCCGCGTTGGTGCTCGTGGTACAGTTGCGAGAGGCAGGTGGCCAGTTTGCCGCTCCCGGGGCCCGGGCCGGTGACCACCACAATAGGCCGCTCGGTCTCAATCCAGGCGTTGGCGCCGTAACCCTCGGGGCTGACGATGGTGTCCACGTCGGTCGGATACCCCTTGGTGGCGCGGTGGGTATAGACCCGGATGCCGCGGCGCTCGAGCTTGTTCTTGAAGGCAACCGCCGCGGGCTGGTTGTCAAACCGGGTGATGACCACGGCGCGGACGGTGACCTGCCATTCGCGCAGATCGTCAATGGTCTTGAGGGCGTCGGTGTCGTAGGTGATGCCGAAGTCGGCCCGCATTTTTTTCTTTTCGATGTCGCCGGCGTAGATGCAGAGGATGACCTCGGACTGGTCCTTGAGCTTTTGCAGCAACTGCATTTTGACGTTGGGATGGAACCCCGGCAGCACCCGGGCGGCGTGATAGTCAAAAAGCAGCTTGCCCCCAAATTCCAGGTAGAGCTTGCCATTGCAGGCGCCGACGCGGTCCAAAATGGCGGCGGTTTGCTGTTCGAGATAGCGTTGGTTGTCGAAACCGATTACAGGTGGCATAAGAGGGGGGTCGGGTTTTGAGTTGAGCGACTGCCGCGGAGGCTAAGGAGTCGCTGCCGGACCGGCTTGCATGAGGTCGTCCACGGCCCGGGCCAGTTCCACGAGGTATTCATCCCCGCGCGGATGCCGCGTCAGCGCCGCCAGCACGTAGTGCCGGCCCGGCCCGGTGACCACCGCGGTGTCGTGCAGCCAGTTTTCCCAGGAACCCCATTTGCGCCGGATTTGAACGTTCCGCCCCGCCAGGCCTCTCACAAACTTGATGTCGTCATGCGGAATGTCGGGAGACGCAAAAATCTCCCGCATGGTTTGGGACGCCGCGGGCGAAATCAGCCGGCCCTGCTCGAGCAACAGGTAGAACCGGAGCAGTTGCCGGATCGTCGCCGCATGCGAGTTGTTGCCGACCGGATCCCCGTAACGCTCCTCGCTCCGGCCGTAATGTTTGCCGACCCACAGGCCGCCGCCGTGATCGGCGTCGTAGAAGTGATACGAGTCGAGCACCGCTTGAATCGCTTTCAGCCCCAGTTCGCGCGAGAACCTCGTGGCCATCTCGTTGCTCGACGCCTTGATCATCAGCCCCAGGTCGTGGCGCGTGCGGGGGTCGAGGTCGGTCGCCGCCTCCGGGTGCGCCTGGAAGTAGGCCAGCAGGATGCCGATCTTCGGCACACTGGCGGCGTATTCGCCCCGGTCAGGATGAATCATCGCCAGCCGCAACCCCTTCAGGTCCAGCAACCCCACCGCGGTCTGCTCCGGCCCCACTCCAAACCGGGCCCGCAACCCGGCATCCAGCGCCTCCAGCTTCGCCTGGAGGGAGGCGTCAACCGGTGTGTGGTAATCCAGCGTGTAGTCGTGAAAAGCAGGTTTCATTTTGGGCGGGAAAACGGAACACCCGGCCATCCAAAACGCGATGGCCGAAAACTCAATGATAGTGGCGATGCGACCCATTGCCGGAAACCGAGGCTAACAAAGCCCGGAACCTGAGCCAAGCCAACGCGCAAAGGTGGGGAGGGATTAAAGAGGCGAAAGGGAGAGAGAGTTGAGCCAATTTGAGCCACAGCAAGAAGCAAGACTGTGTCACAATGACACATTTTTCCGACAAATCTTAGCGTTGGCTAATTGCCTAAGTTATTCGACATCAAATTATTATATATTGCCACGGCTCGTGGCATCATGAATGCACGGAAGAAGCTGCGAAAGTGTGCTGTCGAAGAGGGATGGCACTGTCTTTCGCTGCCCGCCGGCGAATTTGCAGACAGGATCGGTCGGCGAGTGCGAAAACAAAACGCCTGTCAACGAGAGGAGAGCTTTAAGTATGGTTACTCGGACGCTTTGGAATTGGGTGCGCCAGACGGTCAGCCAAGGGGCGCGCGATGCGGCCATTGGCGGCCGGAGTGGCTTGGTGTTGTGGATGGCGGTGTTATTGCTAGGGTCGTGGACGGTTGCGGCTTCGGCCCCTCCGAAGTTGAAAGTGGACAGTTCCCCCCTGGCAACCGACACGCGGGCGGCGACCAGTTTCAGCCCGATTGTCAAGAAAGTCGCGCCCAGCGTGGTGAACATCTATTCAACCAAGACGGTCCGCCAGAATCCCGGGCTCGCCCCGTTTTTCGATGACCCGTTTTTCCGGCAGTTTTTTGGCGTGCCGTTTGAGAGCATCCCGCGCGAGCGCCGCGAGCGGAGCCTGGGCTCGGGCGTCATCGTGACCGAAGATGGCTACATTCTGACCAACGCGCACGTGGTGGACGGAGCGGACGAGATCAAGGTGGCGCTGGCGGACGACAAGACGGTTTATGAGGCGAAAGTGGTGGGCGCCGATCCCCACACGGACGTGGCGGTGATCAAGGTCGAAGGGAGGAAATTCCCGGCGATCACCGTCACCGACAGCGACTTGGTGGAGGTGGGGGACGTGGTGCTGGCGATTGGGAATCCGTTCGGGGTGGGGCAAACCGTGACGATGGGGATCGTCAGCGCCAAAGGCCGGGCCGGCATGGGGATCGTGGACTATGAGGATTTCATTCAGACCGATGCCTCGATCAATCCGGGGAATTCGGGGGGCGCGCTGGTGGACGCCGCGGGGCGGCTGGTGGGCATCAACCAGTCCATTATCAGCCGCAGCGGCGGCAACCAGGGCATCGGCTTCTCCATTCCCATCAACCTCGCCCGCTATGTCATGGAGCGGCTGGTGACCGACGGCAAGGTCACCCGCGGCTATCTCGGCGTGCTGGTTCAGCCGGTGACGCCCGAGTTGGCCAAGGAGTTCAACCTGCCCGATAACAGCGGGGCCCTGATTGGCGAGGTGACCAAAGACTCGCCGGCTGAGGATGCGGGTCTCAAAGAGGGCGATGTGATCATCCAGTTCAACGGCCGGAAAGTGACCGACAGCCGTCACCTGCGGCTGATGGCGTCGCAAACGGCGCCGGGGACCAAGGTCCAGGTGAAATTCCTGCGGGACGGCAAAGAGCAGCAGACGACGGTCAAGCTGGGTGAGCTGCCGGAAGGCGGGCTGGCCAAAGCCGACACCCGGCCGGGGGGGTTGCGCCGGAGCCCGCAGCCCGATATGCTGGATGGAGTGACCGTGGATGATCTGGACGCGCGGACCCGCCGGCAATTCAACCTCCCGGCGCAATTGCAGGGTGCGGTCGTGGTCGAGGTGGACCCGGCCTCGGCAGCCGCGGCGGCAGGCTTGCGCGCTGGAGATGTGATTTTGGAAATCAACCGGCAGCGGGTCACCAACGCGGACGAGGCGGTCCGCCTCAGCGAGCAGGTCAAGGGCAACCGGGTGCTGCTGCGCGTGTGGAGCCAGGGCGGCAGCCGGTTCCTGGTGGTCGAAGCCAAGCCGGCGCGACGGTAAACCCTCCGACCCGGAGGCGGGTATGGCCAAGAATTATTACCTCATCCTCGGAGTCGCCTCGAACGCGAGCCTGGAAGACATCAAGGCGGCGTTCCGGCGGCGGGCGCGGGAGCTGCACCCCGATGTCTCGGGGCTGCAAAGCGACCCGTTTCTCGAATTGCAGGAGGCTTACGCGGTGCTCGGGGATCCCGAACGCCGCCGCCGCTACGACCAGCAACGACGGAGCGGGTCGCGGCCAGGCCGCGCCCGGACTCCCCGGGCCGAGCCGATGGTTCAACCGGCGGCGACCGCCGAGCCGTTCCGGGCCACCCCCTCGGCCCCCTCAATTCGCGAGGTTTCGCTGGCGGAGTCGTTCGGGACGTTTGTTCCGAGCTTCGAGGAATTCTTCGACCGGTGGTGGAGTAATTTCAGCTCGCTGGACCGGCCCAAAGCCGAGCGGCTCGAGAGCCTCACGGTCGAGGTCGTCATCAGCCCCGAAGAAGCCCGGCGGGGGGGCCGGGTGCGCGTTTGGGTTCCGGCGCGGACCCGCTGCCCGGCTTGTCGCGGGAGGGGCGCCATCGGGGGCTATGAATGCTGGCACTGCGAAGGCCAGGGCGCCGTGACGGAGGATTGGCCGGTGGAAGTGGACTATCCGCCCGGCATGCGCGAGGGTTACGCGGTGCGGCTCCCCCTGCACGGTCTGGGGGTTCAGAACTTTTATCTGACGGTGTGGTTCCGTGTGAGCCAGGCCTCGTGGGATTTATGAAAAAATCGCCTTCCAAACTCAAACTGCCCGGCAAATTTGATCCGCAGGCGCGGTGGCTGGCGGGCTATTTCCTGGTGACGATGCTGGTCCTGTGGGGCTGGCAGGAGTTCTTTGGCCAGTTCAGCGTCCGCACCATTCCCTACAGCCAGTTCAAGGCGCACCTGGAACGGCGGGAGGTGACCGAGGCGGCGGTCAAACAGGATGAAATCGTGGGACGGATCGTCCCCCTGGCCTCCCGCCAGACCAACGCCGCGCCTGCGGTTACGCAATTGAACGCGGCCGACAGCCAGCCGGCCGAGGTCCCCCAGGGCCTCAAGCGCGCTTTGGCGGAGACCAAACCCTTCCTGTTCCGGACCGTGCGGGTTGAGGACCCCGACCTGGTCAAGGACCTGCAGGCGGCCGGAGTGGAATACACGGGCACGCGGCCGAACGCGTTGTCCGAGTTTCTCCTGGCGTGGGTGCTGCCCATCGGCCTGATGGTGCTGGTCTGGTCCATGCTCGCCCGGCGGTTCAGCGCCGCCAGCGAGGGCGTGTTTGGCATCGGCAAGAGCCGGGCCAAACTCATCGTGGACCGGAACACCGGCGTCACGTTCAACGACGTGGCCGGATGCGATGAGGCCAAACAGGAGTTGCGGGAAGTGGTGGACTTTCTCAAGAACCCCGCGGAATACCAGGCGCTGGGAGCCCGCATTCCCAAAGGGGCGCTGCTGGTCGGGCCGCCCGGCACCGGCAAAACGCTGCTGGCGCGGGCGGTGGCGGGCGAGGCCGGGGTGCCGTTCTTTTCGATGAGCGGCGCCGATTTTGTGGAGATGTTTGTGGGAGTCGGGGCGGCCCGGGTGCGGGACCTGTTCAAGCAGGCAAAGGAACATGCGCCGTGCATTATTTTCATTGACGAGCTGGACGCCATCGGCCGCCAACGCGGCGTGCATGTCGGGGCGGTCAACGACGAGCGGGAGCAGACTCTCAACGCGCTGCTGGTCGAGATGGATGGATTTGAAGCCAACACCGGCGTGATCATTCTCGCGGCGACCAACCGCCCCGAGGTGCTCGACCGGGCCCTGCTCCGCCCCGGCCGGTTTGACCGGCAGATCGTCGTGGATGCGCCGGACCTGGACGGCCGCGAGGCGATTCTCAAGGTCCACGCCCGCAACAAGCGCCTGGCGCCGGATGTCAGCCTCCGGCGGATTGCGGCCGCCACGGCGGGATTCTCGGGCGCCGACCTGGCCAACGTGCTCAACGAGGCCGCGCTGCTGACGGCCCGGCGGAAGGCCAAAGAGATCACCCAGCGGGACCTCGAGGAAGCCATTGAGAAGGTGGTCGCGGGCCCGGAGCGGCGCAGCCGCCGGCTCAACGCCGAGGAGAAAAAACGGGTCGCCTACCATGAGGTCGGCCACGCGCTGGTGGCCGCCCACAGCCCGCACGCCGACCCGGTGCACAAGATCAGCATTGTGCCGCGGGGCCGGGCCGCGCTGGGCTACACCATGCAGTTGCCCAACGAAGACCAGTTCCTGCTCACGCGCAGCGAACTGTTCTGCCGGCTGTGCGGCCTGCTGGGCGGCCGGGCGGCGGAGGAAGTGATCTTTGGCGAGGTGACCACCGGCGCGCAAAACGACCTCGAGCGCGCCACGGCCCTGGCCCGCCAAATGGTGGCGATGTACGGGATGAGCGAGCGGCTGGGACTGGCCAACTGCGCCCAGCGCCCGGCCCAGTTCCTCGCCGGGCCGGAGGCGGTGCTGCAGCGGGATTGCTCGGAACAAACGGCCCGCGAAATTGACGAGGAAGTCAAATCGCTCCTGGACCATGCCTACGTCAAGGCGAAGGAGATTCTGACGGAAAACCGCGCGCAACTCGAACGGGTGACGGCCGAATTGCTGACGCGCGAAACGCTGGACGGCCCGGAATTCTACCGCCTGGTCGGCAAGGAAATGCCGCGGAGCAAGGAACCCGTGCCGCCCCTGCCCGTGGCCGGAGCGGTCACCCCGGCCATTGGCAACGGCGCCACCCCTTCAACCGGTCAACTGCAATGAGTGATTTCTTTCAATTTCACTTCGAGCAGGTCGAACGCCGCTTGCGCGCGCTGGCGGGCGAGCTGACCCGCCTGCAGGCGGCCCCGTTCCGGCCGCGGCCCTGCTGGACCCCCGCCGTCAATGTCTATCGTTGCGCGGACCGCCTGGTGATTTGCGCGGACCTGGCCGGAGTCAAGGCTCGGGACCTGACCATCGAGGCCGAACCCGGCCGGGTGCGGATTCGGGGGCATCGCAACCCGCCCGAGCCGCAAGGACGCCGGCGCCAGCCCATGCAGGTGCTGGCCATGGAAATTGATTATGGCCGCTTCGAACGCGAATTGCTCCTGCCCGATGATTTTGACCCCAGCCGGGTCACCGCCGAACAGCGCGACGGCTGGCTCTGGATTCAAATCCCCTTGAAATCTGCCGCATGAAGTCCCGAACCCCATCCTCGCCCTCCCGGCGCCGCGCCGCCGCGGCCGCCACCAGCCGGCTGCGGTCCGACCGCCCGCAGGCCCGTTCTCCGCGAGAGGAAACCGCCCCCTCGGGCCCGCCGCCGGGCGACGGCCAGACCGCGCCGCGAGACGGCGAACACCCGGCCATTCCGGCTACCCTCCCCATCCTGCCGGTCCGGAACACCGTGCTGTTCCCGGGCATGATCGTCCCGCTCACCATCGGGCGGCCCTCGTCCCGCAAGTTGCTCGAGGAATCCCTCGCGCAATCCAAAATCATCGGCGTTTTCACGCAGAAGGACCCCCGGCAGGACGAACCGGGAGCGGAGGGGCTGCACGCCACCGGGGTGGCGGCCACCGTCCTCAAACTGATTCGCAGCAGCGACGAACAGGCCGTCGCCGTCGTGCAGGCGCTCGAACGCATCGCGCTGCGGAAGGTGCTCCTGGTGCATCCCTTCCTGCGCGCGGAAGTCGAGGTTCTCCCCTCGACCCCGCCCCCGGCCGGCGACCCGCAATTCGAGGCGGCGGTCAATGGCCTGCGGGAATCGGCGGTCAAACTCTTTGAATTGGGCGGCGAAGAGGCCGAGCCGGCGCGGTTGACCGTGCTGAACATTCCCGATGGCGGCTCGCTGGCGGACTATCTGGCCGGCACGCTCAACCTCGAGACGGAAGCGCGGCAAAAACTGCTCGAGGAACTGGACGTGGCCAAACGCGTGCGGGCCGTGCACGAGCTGCTCGGCCGCCAGCTCGAACTGGCGCGGTTGCAGCAGAAAATTCAAAAGGATGTTTCCTCGGCTTTCACCGACCAGCAGCGCCGCGCCTTCCTGCGCGAACAGCTCAAGGCCATCCAAAAGGAGTTGGGCGAAGGGGAGGAGGGGGCCGAACAGCAGGCGGAAGAGCTGCGCAAACGGCTCACGGAAGCCCAGGCCCCCCAGGCCGTGCTCGAGCAGGCCGAGCGCGAGCTGCGCCGCCTCAGCCACTTCCATCCCGCCAGCCCCGAATACTCCGTCATCGTCAGTTACGTCGAAACCCTGGCCGAACTGCCCTGGAGCAAGTTGACTGAGGACAACCTCGACCTGGGGCGCGCGCAGGAAATCCTGGACCGGGACCATTACAACCTGGAAAAGGTCAAACGGCGGCTGATCGAATACCTGGCGGTGCGGAAACTCAACCCCGCCGGCCACGGCCCCATCCTCTGCTTCCTGGGCCCGCCGGGGGTGGGCAAGACCAGCCTGGGCCAGGCGATTGCCGACGCCCTGGGAAGAAAATTCGCCCGCTTGAGCCTGGGCGGCGTGCATGACGAAGCCGAAATCCGCGGCCATCGCCGGACTTACATCGGGTCCATGCCCGGCCGGCTCATTCAGGAAATCCGCCGCGCCGGCTCGCGCAACCCCGTCCTCATGCTGGACGAAATTGACAAGCTGGGCGCCGATTTCCGCGGCGATCCCGCCAGCGCCCTGCTGGAAGTGCTGGACCCGCGGCAGAACCACGCGTTTGTGGACCATTACCTGGATGTGCCCTTTGACCTCTCCCAGGTCATCTTCATTTGCACCGCCAACCAGATGGACACCGTGCCGCCGGCGTTGCGCGACCGGATGGAGGTCATTGAAATTCCCGGATACACCGACGGCGAGAAACTCGAGATTGCCCGGCGGTACCTGGTGACACGGCAGTTGCAGGAGCACGGACTGAAAGCCGACCAGTGCCGCTTCGAGCCGGCCGCCCTGCGCCACATCATTGATGATTACACGCGCGAGGCCGGCGTGCGCGAACTCGAACGCCAGATTGCCGCCGTGTGCCGCGCCGTGGCGGCGCGGGTGGCCCGCGGCGAAATCACCGGGGCAGTCATCACGCCCGCGGAGGTGGAGAAGATTCTCGGACCGGCCAAATACATCCGCGAAACCCGGCTCAGCACCGGCCGCCCGGGCGTGGTGACCGGTCTGGCGTGGACGCCGGTGGGGGGAGACATTTTGCACATCGAAGCCCTGCGCTATCCGGGCAAGGGCAACCTTCTGCTCACCGGCCACATCGGGGACGTCATGAAGGAAAGCGCCCAGGCGGCGCTGAGCCTGGTCAAAAGCCGGGCGGCGGACCTGGGCATCCCGGCCGAGGCGTTCAAGGACACTGATATTCACATCCACGTGCCCGCCGGCGCGGTTCCCAAGGACGGCCCCTCGGCGGGCGTGGCGATGGCCACGGCCATCGCTTCGCTCTTCAGCGGCCGGCCCGTCCGGCCGGAGGTTGCCATGACGGGCGAAATCACCTTGCGCGGCCTGGTGATGCCGATTGGGGGGCTGAAAGAAAAATCCCTCGCGGCCTTGCGCGCGGGGATTCGCACGGTTTTGATCCCCAAACTCAACGAAAAAGACCTCGCGGACCTCCCCGCCGAGGTCAAGAATGGCATCGAGTTCCGCAGCGCCGGGACCGTGGACGAAGTGCTGGCCCTGGCGCTGGCGCCCGCCGGTTCGGCGCCGCCGGAGGGCGGGCCGCCCCCGCGGAACGGCGTCACCCCCACGGAATAAATCTTGCAGCTTTATGGACCTGAACAAATTCACGGAAAAATCGCAGAGCGCCTTGATGGAGGCGCAAAACATCGCCACCCGCAACCAGCATCAGGCGGTGGATGTGGAACATCTGGCGCTGGCGTTGCTGGAACAGGAGGGCGGCCTGGTGCCGCGCCTCTTTGAGAAGGCGCGCGTGGCCCCGGACCTGCTCAAAGCCAAAATCGAGGAGGAGCTGCGCCGCATTCCCCGCGTTTCGGGCGGGGACATGACGGGCCAGGGCGTGTATGTCACCCAGCGGCTCAACAAGCTGCTGGTGCAGGCGCAGGACCAGGCCAAAAAGCTCAAGGACGAATATGTCTCCGTCGAGCACCTCGTGCTGGCCATGTTCGAAGAACCCGCCGGCACCGGCATCGGCAAGATTTTCAAAACGCTGGGCGTTCGCCGCGACGAGTTCCTCAAAGCCCTGACCGAGGTGCGGGGGAACCAGCGGGTCACCAGCGCCAATCCCGAAGCCACGTATGAGGCGCTGGAGAAGTACGGACGCGATCTCACCCGGCTGGCGGCGCAGAACAAACTCGACCCCGTCATCGGCCGGGATACCGAAATCCGGCGCTGCATTCAGGTGCTTTCGCGCCGGACCAAGAACAACCCCGTGCTCATTGGCGAGCCCGGCGTGGGCAAAACCGCCATCGTCGAAGGCCTGGCCCGCCGCATCGTCGCGGGGGACGTTCCCGACAGCCTGAAAGACAAACGCCTCGTGGCGCTGGACCTCGGCGCGCTCATCGCGGGCGCCAAATATCGCGGGGAATTCGAGGAGCGGCTCAAGGCCGTCCTGCAGGAAATCACCCGCGCACAGGGGCAAATCATCCTGTTCATTGACGAGGTTCACACCATGGTGGGCGCGGGCAAAGCCGAGGGGGCGATGGACGCGGGCAACATGCTCAAGCCGATGCTCGCCCGGGGCGAACTGCACTGCATCGGCGCCACCACACTCGACGAATATCGCCAGTACATTGAAAAAGACGCCGCGCTCGAACGCCGGTTCCAGCCCGTCCTGGTCAACGAGCCCAGTGTCGAGGACACCATCTCCATCCTGCGCGGCCTCCGCGAACGCTATGAGCTGCACCACAAGGTGCGCATCCAGGACGCCGCGCTCGTGGCCGCCGCCCAATTGTCCCATCGCTACATCTCCGACCGTTTCCTGCCGGACAAGGCGATTGACCTCGTGGACGAGGCGGCCGCCAAGCTGCGCACCGAGATGGAGTCCATGCCCGAGGAACTCGAACAGCTCGAGCGCCGGGTGACCCAGCTCGAAATCGAGCGGGAAGCCCTCAAGAAGGAGAAGGACGAAGCCAGCAAAGGCCGGCTCAAAGAGCTTGAAAAGGACCTGGCCAACCTCAAGAGCCGGCGCGACGCCCTCAAAGCCCAGTGGGACGCTGAAAAAAGCGTGGTGGACGACATCCAGAAGCTGCGGGAAGCGCTCGAGCTGGCCCGCACCGAGATGGAAAAGGCCCGGCGCCAGAACGACCTGGCCCGCGTCGCCGAGTACCAATACGGCAAAATCCCCGGCCTCGAACGCCAGTTGAAGGAACTGGAAGCCAAGGCCGGCGCCGCCGCCCACGGCGGCCCCCGCCTCCTCCAGGAGGAGGTCACCGCCGAGGAAATCGCCGAGGTCATCTCCCGCTGGACGGGCATCCCCGTGTCCCGCCTGATGGAAGGCGAGAAGGAAAAACTGCTGCGCCTGGACCAGATTCTCCACCAGCGCGTGGTCGGCCAGGAGGAAGCCGTTCAGGCCGTCGCCGACGCCGTGATCCGCGCCCGCAGCGGTCTGAAGGATCCCAAACGGCCCATCGGCTCGTTCATCTTCCTCGGGCCCACCGGCGTCGGCAAAACCGAGCTGGCGCGCGCCCTGGCCCAATCCCTCTTCGACACCGAGGAGAACATCGTGCGCATTGACATGAGCGAATACATGGAGAAACACGCCGTGGCGCGGCTGATTGGCGCGCCCCCGGGCTATGTCGGCTATGAGGAGGGCGGGCAACTGACCGAGGCGGTCCGGCGCAAACCCTATTGCGTGATCCTGTTCGACGAAATCGAAAAGGCCCATCACGACGTCTTCAACGTCCTGCTCCAGATTCTGGACGACGGCCGCCTGACCGACAGCCACGGCCGCACCGTGGACTTCAAAAACACGCTGGTCATCATGACCAGCAACATCGGCAGCCCGCACCTGATCGAGAACGCCAGCGAAAGCGGCGAGATCGCCGACGAAGTGCGCAAACGGGTGATGAACGAGTTGCGGGCGCATTTCCGTCCCGAGTTTCTCAACCGCGTGGATGAGATCATCCTGTTCAAACCGCTGACCCTGGCCGAGATCAAGCAAATCGTCGAATTGCAGCTTCAACTGCTGCGCGCCCGGCTGGCCGACCGCCACATCCAACTGGAACTGTCCGACGCCGCCAAGGAGCACATTGCCCGCGAGGGCTACGACCCGGTCTATGGCGCCCGGCCGCTCAAACGCTTCCTGCAGCGCCAGGTCGAAACCGCCCTCTCGCGCAAACTGCTCGCCGGCGAAATCCAGGACCACAGCCGGGTGACCGTCGAATTCAAGCAAGGGGCGCTGGTTTTCAGTTCCGCCCCGTTGAAGCAAGGCTCGAAACGGGAGGAAGGGCGATGACCGGCGGCAGCGGAGGATTTCATACTCTCTGCCCGGGCCGGCCTCCGCGGGGTGCGGAGGCGGCCCCGGGTGGCAACCCTCTGGAGATTCTACGATGAAAACTCGAAACCAACTGATCGCTTTGCCGTGGAACCTGGTGACCCGAAACCTGCACGGGCACGAATTGCTCCGGAAGAAGGTTCACCAGAAAATCTGCAAACTCGAAAAGCATCTCTGCAAGTTTCCCCCGGGCACGGTTCATCTGCACATCACGCTGGACCGGAACCCGAAGAAGGAGTTTTACACCGCCGGTCTGACCCTCCGGCTGCCCTCGAACATCCTGCGCGCCGAAAAATCCGGCCCGGACGTCATCAAAACCTTCGACGACGCGGTCCGGAGCCTCCTGCGCGAGCTCGAATCCCTCAAGGCGGAATTGCGGCGGGAATCGCTCTGGAAACGCCGCGCCCGCCGCGAGGCCCTGCACCAAGTCAAAGCGTCCGGCTTCGCCCCCGTGCCGCAGGCCGAGGGCGAAGGCCCCCAGAGCCTGGGGGACGTCATTCGGGAATTGCTCGCGGCCAACCACCGGCGATTGCTGCGTTACGTCCGGCGCCAGCTCTGGCATGACGTCACGGCGGGCGAACTGCCGCCCCATGCCATTGATGCCCGCGCGGTGGTGGATGAGGTCGCCCGCCGCGCCCTCCTCGAGGCGGGGAAGAAGCCGGCCGGCCTGAGTTACCTCCTTTGGTTCTACATCCTCGCCCGCCGCGAACTGGCCCGCCGCCGCAAAGCCCTCAAGACCGCGGGCGCCGAAACCGTGTCGCTGGAAACCGAGAAGGTTCTGGCCGAGGACGCCGAGCTGGCCGAGGGTTACGACGCCGAGCAGCCCCTGGACATCATCGAGCGCCGCCTCGAGCCGCCCGTGGTCGAAGCGCGAGACCTGGTCCCCGACACGCGCGCCGAGACGCCGGATGAAACCCTGGCCCGGCGCGAGCTGCTGGCCGGCCTGCGGCGGGCGGTGGCCGGCTGGCCCAAAGCCGAGCGCGACGCCTTCGAGCTCTACTACGTCGAGGGGTTCGAGCCCGAGGAGGTTGCCATGGTGCTGGGCCAGCCCCCGGCGCGCGTCCGGACGCTCCTGCAGTCCCTGGGCGAGCGCATTCGGGCCGAAGTGCTGGACCAGGCGCTGATTTGAGGTTTGCCTGAACCCCTCGTTGTCAGAACAATGGAACACCGTCTGAAACATGAAGCTGCCCCTTGAAACCGCCATCACCGCCGTCGAGTTGTACGAGCCGGACCCGGCGGTGAGTTACACCATCGAGCAGGCCGCGCAACTGGCCCGCCTGCCGCGGCGCCGCATCGCCCGCTACTGTCAATACGGCCTGGTGTCCACCATCATGGACCCGGAATCGGGCGGCTGGCTCTTTAACGACGAGGGCGTGCGGCGCCTGCGCCAGCTCGAGGCCCTCCGCGCCCTCTGCGGATTCAACCTCCGCGCCCTGCGCCTGGTCATGGACTTGATGACCGAGGTCGAACGCCTGCAGGAGGAAGTGAGGTTTCTGCGCGGCCGTTAACCCGCCCCGCCCCGAGCCCCCCTGCCATGCCCGTCGAATTCAAAGATTACTACGCCACCCTCGGTGTCTCGCGGGACGCCAGCGATGAGGACATCAAAAAAGCCTTTCGCAAACTGGCCCGCGAGTATCACCCGGATGTCGCCCGCGACAAGAAGGCCGCCGAGGAGAAATTCAAGGAGATCAACGAGGCCTACGAGGTCCTCAGCGACCCCGCCAAGCGCCGGAAATACGACACCCTCGGCGCGCAGTGGAAGGCGGGCGCCGGCTTCGAGCCGCCGCCGGGCGGCGGGCGCTGGTCCAGCCCGGACGGGTCGCAGACCTTCGAGTTCCACTTTGGCGGCACCGGCTTCAGCGACTTCTTCGAGCAGTTCTTCGGCGGCGGCGCCGGGCTCGAGGACCTCCTGCGACAAGCCCGCGCGGGCGGCATGGGCGCCGGCGCGTCCGGCCGCGCGGGCGGCCGGACCGGCTTCGCGACCCGGGGCGCGGATATCGAAGGCGACATTCTGGTCACCCTCGAGGAAGTCATGCGCGGGTCGGTCCGCACCATCTCCCTGCAAAAAACCGATCCCCGCACCGGCCGGGCCGAAACGCACACCTTCAAGGTCCGCATCCCCCCGGGCGTTCAGGAGGGACAAACCATTCGCGTCGCCGGCAAGGGCGGCGAAGGCCGGGACGGCGGGGGCGCGGGCGACTTGTTCCTGCGTGTGCGCCTGGCGGCCCATCCCGATTTCCGCCCCCGCGGGGCCGACTTGTACCACGACCTCGAGCTGGCGCCCTGGGAAGCCGTCCTGGGCTGCACGGTCGAAGTCCCCACGCTGGAGGGCAAGGTCACCCTCCGCATCCCGCCCGGCACCAACCACGGCCGGCAACTGCGTCTCCGCGGCCGCGGCCTCCCCCGCGCGCCCGGCGGCGACCGCGGCGACCTCTACGTCGTCGTCAACGTGGAACTGCCGCAAAACCTCACCAGCGAGGAGCGCGCGTTGTGGGAGCAGCTCGCGCGCACGTCCAGGTTTAACCCCCGTCAATAGACGCCGGCGCACCCCGAACCTGTGTTCTCCGTCCACCAGCCCTGTTGTCCTTCTGAGGCCGCCCTGGCGCGGACGTTCCTGGCTTGGAGCTGCCCGTCCTGCTGGTCCTGGGGACTGAGCGCCCTGGCGTTTGCCGCGGCCCTGGCCGCTTGCGCCCACGCCCTGATTTATAAACGCGAACCGCGTTCCGCCGCGCTGTGGACCGTGGTGATCTGGCTGGTGCCCACCCTCGGCCCCGTCCTCTATCTGCTCTTTGGCATCAACCGCATCCGCCGGCGCGCTTCGAGCTTGCGCGAAGACATGGTCCGGCACCGGATGCCCTCGCCCTCGCCAATGGACGCCTCGCAAATTGCCGCCGGGGGGCCGGAGGGGCCGCTCCCGCTTGCGCATCTGGCTTCGCTGGTGGAGCGGGTCACGCAAAGACCGTTGCTCCCCGGGAATCAAATCGAACCTTTGCTCCAGGGCGCCGGGATTTTTCCCGCCATGCTCCAGGCCATCGAGGAGGCGCAGGATTCGGTCGCCCTGGCTTCCTACATTTTTGACGGGGCGGGCATCGGCGCGCGGTTTGTCGAAGCGTTGGACCGCGCCCACCGGCGGGGCGTTGCCGTCCGCGTGTTGATTGACGACGTCTATGTGCGTTTCTCCCGCAGCTCGGCGTTCAAGCCGCTGCGCCGCGCCGGCATCCCGGTGGCGATTTTCAATCCGCCGCTGCTTCCGGCGCGACTCCATGCGGCGCACCTGCGCAATCACCGCAAGCTGCTGATTGTGGATGGCCGGCTGGGCTTCACCGGCGGCGCGAATATTTTCAAACCCTATTGGCGCCCGGAATCGCCGGAAACGGCCCACCGCGACCTTCACTTCCGCATCCGCGGGCCGGTGGTCCGGCACCTGGCCGAGGTCTTCGCGGATGACTGGCAATTCACCACGGGGGAGGCGTTGAGGGGGGAGCGGTGGTTTCCTGAACTGGCGCCGGCGGGCGACATCCCGGCTCGCGGGTTCGAGGCCGGCCCGGATGAAAGCCTCGACCGCCTCCGGTGGGTCTTCATCGGCGGCATCAACGCGGCGCAGCATACCATCCGGGTTTGGACCCCCTACTTCATCCCCGACACGGCGCTGATCGCCGCGCTCAACGCGGCCGCCTTGCGCGGCGTGGAAGTGGACATCCTTCTGCCGGCGGAAAACAACCATGCGGCCGTCCAATGGGCGGCGACCGCCCAATTGTGGCAGGTGCTGCTGCACGGCTGCCGGGTCTGGTGGAATCCAGGCCCGTTCGACCACAGCAAACTCCTGCTCGTGGACGGCGCGTGGGCCACCTTCGGCTCGGCCAATTGGGACGCCCGCAGCCTCCGCTTGAATTTCGAGTTCAACGTCGAGTGTTACAGCCGGCTGCTTGGCGCCCGCCTTGACGCCCTCTTTTTGGACCGCCGCGCCGCCGCCCGCCCGGCGACTCTTGACGAAGTCAATGCCCGGCCCTGGCCGGTGAAACTGCGCGATGGCGCGGCGCGGCTCTTCGCGCCCTATCTCTGAATCTTGAGTTCCTTCAACCACCCTCCTGACCATGCTCCCCCTCCGCGATGACATTCCCAGCCGGCGGTTCCCCGTCGTCACCCTCACCCTCATCGGCCTGAACGTGCTCGCCTTCCTCTGGGAGCTGCGCCTCGGGCCCCGTTTGCAGGACGCCCTGCTCCTGCTGGGCATTGTCCCGGTGCGTTACACCTCCCCCGACGTGGCCGCCTTGTTCACCTGGGGCGAGCAGGCCCTTCCCTTTCTCAGTTCGATGTTCCTCCACGGCGGCTGGACCCACCTGCTCGGCAACCTCTGGACCCTCTGGATTTTTGGCGACAACGTCGAGGACCGCCTGGGCCGGGCCCGCTACCTCGGCTTCTACCTGGCCGGTGGCGTGGTGGCGGCCCTGCTGCACATCTTTACGAATGCGGATTCCACCCTCCCGACCATCGGCGCCAGCGGCGCCATCGCCGCCGTCATGGGCGGCTACTTCCGCCTTTATCCCCATGCGCGCGTCGAAATGGTCATTCCCCCGTTCTTTCTCGGGCCGTTCTTTGTCGTGCCGGCGGTCATCTTCCTGGGCTGGTGGTTCATCCTGCAGTTCTTCAACGGCACCCTCAGCCTGTTGTCCTCGCCCGAAGGGGCCGGCGGCATCGCCTGGTGGGCGCACATCGGCGGCTTCGTGTTCGGCGCCCTGCTGTGCAGCGTGATCAAAGTAAAGCGGTTTTACCGCCGCCGTTACGAGGACGAAGACATGCCTTGGTGAGGCCTTCCCCCGACGGGGGCGCCACTCACGCTTTCGGCCGGCCGCCTGCGGCTGGAAGGGGAGCGCCGGCATTCCTGCCAGCCGGGACCCGGCGGACAGAAATGTCCGCGCTCCAGTCGGGGCCGACCGCGAGGCTGGCGCTCCGATAACGTGACTTCCGGTTGCGCCCCCGCGCGTTCCCCGGACATTTTTCACGTGACAACCCGCCGCCGGCGGCCTTAATCTGGCCGGCATCGCGCTGAACCATGCAATAATCGCGCGGCCGCGCCTCCTTCAAAGCCGAACGGCCGCCTCCAAAAACTCATTATGAAAACCGGGTTTCTTGTCCTTGTTTCGTTGGTTGGATTCCTTGTGCCGGCGGGGCAGGCGGCGCAGACCGCCCAGGGCCGCATGTATTGCCTCTCCATCCGGCTCGGGCAGGGAATCAACTGGTGGTCGGACACGATCAGCTTCAGCAGCACCGGCATGACCGACGGGGCGGGCGAGCTGCTTTCCTGGCAGACGCCGGGCAGCGACATCCTCTTTCCGCCCAACGAAACCTACATCACCGGCCTGGCGCTGTATGACAGCCTTTGGGATGAGACGTATTACGGAACCCTCTCGGTGCTGCTGCCGCCGCTGGTGGACGCGGATGGGAACCGGTTTCCCGACTTCTTTGAAGTCGCCCGCCCGGTCTCCGGCGCCGTCTCCAGTGGTTCTTACTCGACCGGCATTTACGGCCCGCACGGGGCGGTCAGCGCCCTGTGGAACCGGAACGCCGGCGCCCCCACCGGCACGTTCATCTTCTCCCTCGAATACTACGGCGAGTTCTACGGCTATTTCGACATTCTCGAATACACCGGCCCGGTCGAGTACACCCCCGGTTCCAATTCCATTTCCGCCTCGGTCCATCTGACGCAGACCGGCGACCCGGCCAAAACCTTCCGCGGCCCCCTGGTCTTCCCGAAAGGCGGCGCGGACCGCTTCAACCAGTTCACCAACCAGCCGGCAATCTGGACCAACGCGGCGCTGGAATTCCTCCAGGTCACCAACCACCTGTTCCTGCGCGAGACCGCCTGGCCCACCAATTACGCGGGCTACATCGAGTTTGACAATGACGGCGACCAAAACTCCCTGTACCCCTGGGCCCTGTGGGTCCTGTCCATCACCGATACCCACGACGCCAACGCCAACGGCATTCCGGATTTTAGCGATGATCCCGCCGCCCCGCCGCCTCCGCGCCGGCCGTCGCTGAGTCTGCGCCACACCGGCACCAACCTTTTGCTCACCATCGCGGGCGACCCCGGACACGTGCATGAGGTGCTCGCCGCTCCCACGCTGACCGGCAGCCCGTGGCTGTCGGTTACCTCGCTGAACCTCGTCACGGACCCGCAATCCCTCGCGCTGCCTTTGCCGTCCGCCCCCGCGTTCTGGCGCGTCCGGGCCCAATAACGGCGCGGGCGCGTCAGTTGGCGGTGTCCGCCCGCGAGGAATCGCGGCCGTCGGCGCCGCCGCCGTCCAGGTCAATGAGAATGTCGCGCGGCTCGGCGCCCTTGCTCGGGCCGACGATGCCGCGGTTCTCCAGCTCGTCCATGATGCGGGCCGCGCGGCCGTAGCCGAGGCGGAGCCGGCGTTGGAGCAGCGAGACGCTGGCTTTTTGCTCGCTGCGGATGACCTCGATGCATTGCTGGATGATTTCCTCATCCTCGTCAATGCCGCCCTCGTCCTCGAACGAACTGGTGGGTTTGGAAAGCTGTTGATGGATTTCCATCTCGTAGCTGGGCTTGGCCTGCCGCGCGATGAAATCCACAATCTGCTGGATTTCCGGATCGGTGATCAGCGCGCCCTGGGCGCGGATCAGCTTGGCCGACCCCGGCGGCAGATAGAGCATGTCGCCCTTGCCCAGCAGTTTGTCGGCGCCCATCGCGTCCAGAATGGTGCGCGAGTCCACCTTGGCGGCCACCTGGAAGGCAATGCGCGCGGGAATGTTGGCTTTGATGACGCCGGTGATGACGTCCACGCTGGGCCGCTGGGTGGCCACGATGCAATGAATCCCCGCCGCCCGCGCCATCTGCGTGATGCGCGCGATGGCCATCTCGACATCCGCCGGCGCCACCAGCATCAGGTCCGCCAGCTCGTCAATAATCACCACAATGTAACTCAGTTTCTCCGGAATGATGATGTCTTCCTCGCGCGGCACCACGATTTCCTCGTCCACCTCCACCGCAAACCCGTCCGCCCCGGGCTCGACCCGCTCCTTGCGCGCCGCCAGCGGCAGCTCGGGCTGCGGCTCGGGCGCCGGTTTGTTTTTCGGGCGCGAGTTGAACGCGCCGATGTTGCGCACGCCCACCCGGGCGAAAATCTGGTAGCGTTTCTCCATCTCGTTGACGACCCACCGCAGGGCGAGAATGACCTTCTTGGGGTCGGTCACCACGGGCACCACCAGGTGCGGCAACAGGTTGTACTGCTGCAGCTCCACCACCTTCGGGTCAATCATCACAAACCGAAGCTGGTCGGGCGGGAAGCGGTACAACAGCGAGGTAATGATGGCGTTGATGCAGACGGATTTGCCCGAGCCGGTGCTGCCGGCAATCAGCAGGTGCGGCATCTCGGCCAGGTCGGCCACAATCGGTTTGCCATAAACGTCCTTCCCCAATGCCAGCGGGATTTTGGCCTTGGTGGTCCGCCATTCGTCCGACTCCAGCAGGTCGCGCATGATCACCTTGGTCTTCACCGCATTGGGAACTTCCACGCCCACCGAGCTCTTGCCCGGCACCGGGGCGAGGATGTGAATGCGCTCGGCTTTGAGGGCGGCGGCGATGTTGTTGCTGAGGCTGGTGATCTTTTCTAATTTCACCCCCGGCGCCGGATGCAGTTCGTAGCGGGTGATGGTGGGGCCCTTGGTGATGTCCCCCAGCGCCACCTCGATATCGAACTGGGCGAGGGTCTGCTGCATCAGGCGCGCGTTGGCCATCAACTCCTCCTTCGATTCGGTCGGCCGAAGCGTCGGGTCCGGGTGATGCAGAAAGTCAATCGAAGGGAACTGGTAATTGCCGATCATCGGCGTGGCGGCGACCGCAATCGGTTTGGGCTTGCGCGGCGCGGGTTTGGGCCGGGCCGGCGAGGCCGGAGCGGCGGCGGCGGCGCCCGCCGCGGCGGCTTCAGGCCGGGCTTCGCCCTCCCCACCCGCTGCGGGGGGCGGCTCCTCTTTCGCCCCCGGTTCACGCGGCGTCAGCTCCGATTTGGCTCCCAAAATATCTTTGGTGCTCGCCGCCCGGACTTCGTCAGCCGGAATCACTTCGCCTTCCTCCGCCGGGGCGGGTTCCTTGGGCGCCTCGGCCGGGGCGGGCTTGCGGCCGCGCCCGGGTTTGGGTTGCGGAACGCTTAAATCCACCACCACGGGCGCCGGCACGGGCTTGAGGTCCGGGCCGAGGTTGGGACCGGCCGCGGCGGCGGCCTGCTCGAGTTTGGCTTTCTTGCGCTGCAGTTCAGCCAGGCGCCGTTGCAACTCGGCTTCCTCCGGCGAAACATCCCGTTTGGCGGCCAGCGCCACCCGGTCCCAGACCGCCCGAATCCATCCGCCGAGCCGGAAGTTGGTCAGGTAAAGCAGACTGATGAAATAAAGCATCCCGAACAGGATGGTGGCGCCCACCGTGCCGAAATACCCGAAGAGCAAGCGGTTGAGCGCCCCGCCGAGGATGCCGCCGGCCTGGGTGTTGAGATTGTGCTCCAGCCCCTCCAGGTAATGGTGATACAGGTCCAGCAGTCCCACGCAACACCCGAACAGCACCACCGTCCACAGCCACCGCCGCCGCAAATAACTGAACGCGGCAAAAAAATGGCCCAACCCCAGAAACAACAGCAACAGCGGCACGATAAACGCCCCCGCCCCGACCCAGAGCAGACAGTAATACGCCATCCACGCCCCAAACGGCCCAATCCAGTTCCGCACCGCCGGGTTGGTCGGCAGGCCGTTGGCGGAGACGTCCCGCGGGTGATACGAAATGAGCGCCACCAGCAGCAACACCGCGACGCCCATCAGCACAATGCCGATGATGTCGTTGAACCCCGTACGGGAATCACTGGTTGCACTTGGCTTTCGCGCCATGAACTCAGCATAACCCCGCCCAAAGAGCGGTGACAAGCGATGAGTCGGCGCGCGGACCGGCAGGCCCGTTCCCCCCCCGCCCATTCCTCCGCCCGCCTGCGCCCGGCCCGCTGCCCCGGCAATTTTGTGCTTTCGCCCGGGGCCGGGGTATGCCATAGACTCCCACATGCCAGAAATTGCCGAGTTTGTGAATCGCGGGTCCGCCTTGATTACGCCCTCGATGGTGGAGAAGGTGTTGCGCCACCTGCCCCAGTGGAAGCTCGAATTCACGCAAATCCATGAGCCGTTGTTTCCCCATCTGGCCGACCAGCTCGAGTTCCTGGCGGATGCGGTCGAAGACACCGCCGAAGGCGCCTACAAGGAATTGCCCTATGTCGCCTTTGCCCAGGCGGTCTTTGCCTTGATTTATTCCCACAAGAAAGTCGGCATCATCCCCGATTCCGTTCTCAGCCTCGGCCGCGCCGACGATTCCAGCGTCGTGCGCGCCGTGCTGATCCAGAATGAAAAGGCCTTCGCGGTTTATGCCGCCGCCCAAAACCGCGACTGGAGCCAGATCACCAGCCAGCCTTGAGCGCCAGGGGGCCAGCCAGGCCGTGCGCCTGCCAGAACCCGCCAGCGATTTCGCGGATTCCGCAGATGGCGCGCAAGCCAGACGGCCTCTGGCGTGACTGACCCCGCTCACCCGTCCCTGACAGCACCACCCTTGCCGTCATTCTCTCCCGCTCTCTCTCATCCGTGAAATCCGCGAAATCCGTGGTCTGGCGGGCAATGCCGGAGCTCTGCGGGCTTTGCGTCTCGGCGGTTCGATGGAGGAGGCCCGCAGACCACGCCGACGGACGCAGAACGGAGCGGGGCCTCGGCGCGTACAGACTCCGCTCGCTGCGAGGGAGGCTCCCTCGGTGAGGTTTGTTTCGTCGCCGTGGAATCGCGGAGCATCGCGATGCATCGGGACTGACGGCTGGCGGAGACTCTGGGATGCCACCACCCCCAACCCCCTCCGCCAGCGGAGGGGGCTGGAATTTTTGGGGACGGGGGACCGGGGGTGGCGGCCTGGCGGCCTTACCCCCGGC
>Ga0116147_1001770_pt1 | contig 23043 bp, 18 predicted proteins | sample AD_JPNHG3_MetaG_FD_89749 | JGI IMG/M metagenome (GOLD analysis project Ga0116147, IMG submission 89749) | Active sludge microbial communities of municipal wastewater-treating anaerobic digesters from Japan - AD_JPNHG3_MetaG | ecosystem: Engineered > Bioreactor > Anaerobic > Digestate | place...
CATCAGCCACCCCTGGATTATACTATATTTATCCATTTTGCGCTACATAATCTCGTTTTTGCTTGATATTACATGAAATCAGCCCCTCTGCTCTCTCAGCAAAGGGGCTTTTTCGACAGACTGCAGCCCCCTCTGTGTCAGAGGAGGCTGTTATACGTTTTATGGCTTGACGTTCAGTTCTCATCAAGTACGCTGAGATCGTAAGCGGCAGTTATTTCGTTGTTCGGAACACAGCCTTCGAGCTTTTCTCTTATCTCTGCGCCGCTTTCAACATTTTCGGCATCATCGTTGAAAAGTATCTCTTCGACCTTATACTCATCGATCTCCTCTCCGCAAGTAGTAACGAATTTAAGGATGAATCCTGTCTCGTTATCAACAGTTATAACTGTCTCTTCAAGAATATCGCCATGACTGGAGTCAGTAGCACCGCTGATTTCAGGTACTTCTATTGCATCAGGAAGACCGTATTTTTCTTTGAGACGTTCCTGCTTTTCCTTTGATCCAACGGAAAGACGAACTTCCGTACATGGTCTGCCGAGAAATTCAGTGCTTACGGTATCATCATCTATATCATATAAGTCCAGATCAACGGCAATGTCCTCTGAACATAATCCGCGGAACACGGTAGGATCAGCGAGCGGCCAGTTTGAACGGTCTGTAACTTCATACTGTGAAGGTTCGCCTGTATCATTGCTGAATATGGTTATTAACAGATCGTCGTAGAAAAACATATCGTTTCCTACGCTTTCTTCCTTCATAAGCTCATCAAGTCCATATTCATCAATAAGGGACTGAGGGAAATAATCCGCAGTATGTGTCCATTGCTGTGAAAACGATTCATTTCCTGTGATGCCGTCTCTCTTGGCTATGCCTGATTCTGTTGAAGCACCTCCGCAGCGTGTGTAAACATATCTGATAGAGAGCTTATCGTAGGTTTCATATGATCTGTTGTTTATCTTTTCAATTATTTCATCCTTTGTGAGGGCTGTAGGTACACTTTCCTCAACAGGTATCGGTTCGGCTTCGGTCACGGGTTCCGTGGCCGCTGTATTCTCGCTGACATCAGAAGAAGGTACGGAAGGTTCGGACGTAATGTTCTTTCTGCTGCTTATCAGGTAGCTTCCTCCGCCTACAGCGCCTGCTGCGATAATAAGCGTAGCTGCTGCCGAAACGAACCTGAGATAAGGTCTGGAACGGTATTTTTCAACTCCCTTGACCTCGTCCCCTGAGACTGTGATGTCCTTTCCGACACGCCGCTCGACCTCTTTGTATATACGGTCACGCTGTTTCTTATTGCCTGTGGGGTAGTCTTCGGCTATTTTTTCTATAGCTTCGTCACTTATGCTGCTGAATAATTTTTCAATATCGTTATTTTTCATACTGATCTCTCCTTTAACAGAAGTCTTTCATAAGGCCGCGGAGTTTCTTTACAGCTCTTGAACAGCGCATCCTTACTGCTGAATGGTTCATGCCTATCATACTGCCGATCTCCTTAGCGTTACGTTCGTAGAAATATCTTTGGATGATAATAGTGGAATCGGGTTCGCCAAGTTCTTTTATTTTTTCGAGCAGTATCTTTGATAATTCCGCATTTTCTGCGTTTCTGTCTATCCTTTCTTCCGAAGAGAGTCTGCTGAACTCCTCCTCGTCCAGAGAAATGCTTTTACCTGCTTTTGCGGCAAGGGATCGTCTGAGACTTATCGCGGTATTTTTTGCGACAGTTCCGATGAACGGCTTTATTGATTCATAATTGATCTCATCGAGCTTGTTAAGGACAGCTGCAAATATGTCGATGACACATTCCTCCACATCCTCGGCAGTACCGAAGTTTCTGAGGATATTGACAGATATCGCATAGACATAGCTGTAGTATCTGTCAAACAGTAATCTGTGCCCTTCATGCGGTGAGCTGCGTATTAGTTTGATGATTTCCTGGTCTGTCATGGACTTCCTCCTTTTTTCGGCAGATCTGCTTTCATTATACACATACGCAGCATAACCTGCAAGTGCAACAAATGATATTGAAATAGTTTTCCTGCGTGGAAGAACTATCAGTAATGAAAAAGCATCACGGAAATGTGATGCTTTCAGCTTGTCAAAAAGTATGTATTTATCAGGGAACGCCCTCTCTTGCAGGGCGTTCCCTCTTTCAAAACAGTCCACCGGACTGTTTTGAAATTCACCCTTTGCGGGGCGCTTATAAGGCTATATGTGGGGCTTTGCCCCACACCCCACCAAAGGCTCTGCCTTTGGAATCCGCTAAAGGGATGGTATCCCTTTAGAATCCCCAAATTAATGATTTCAGGCTTTTTGGCAATATAATGCATCACAGAAAAGTGATGCTTTACCTTTGTTTTTGTATGTGCTCACCTGCGGAAAACAGAGAACAGCTAACACTGTTACTTCAGTTCGCCGTGTTTTTCGTAATCAGCGACTCTTATTATTTCATTATTGTCGCCCACAAAAACTACCTTTGGATGGTGGTTCTTTATTTCCTCGGGGGACATATTAGCATAAGCCATGATTATTACACGGTCGCCTTTCTGTCCCGAACGTGCAGCGGCACCGTTAAGGCAGATAACACCGCTTCCGCGTTCGCCGGCGATAACGTATGTCTCGATGCGGCTTCCGCTGTTGACGTTTGATATATGAACTCGCTCATACTCGTAAAGACCTGCGGCTTCCATAAGCGCTTCATCGATAGTGATGCTGCCCACGTAGTTCAGCTCTGCCTGAGTTATAACGGCACGGTGTATCTTGCTTTTGAGCATCGATATTTCCATAGCGACCTCCTTATACGTCTTCAGTGAAGAAGTTGTCGATAAGGCGAGTCTTGCCGATAAATACAGCCATAGCGCACAGTGCGGGACGGTCGAGAGAAGGTATCTGCTGCATGGTAGCGCAGTCTACTATCTTGACGTAATCGATTTTTGCGAGGGGTTCGGCTTCGATGAGTTTTTTCATTTCGGCTATAATGACGGAGCAGTTCTTTTCGCCCTTTCTTACCATATCCGTTCCGAGGGATACTGCCTTTGAGAGAACGAGAGCAGCCTTTCTTTCATCTGCGCTGAGGTAGGTGTTGCGTGAACTCTTTGCAAGTCCATCTGACTCACGGATAATGGGACAGCCGATTATCTCGATATCCATGTTGAGGTCGTCGACCATATGACGTATAACAGCAAGCTGCTGAGCGTCCTTTTTGCCGAAGTATGCACGGTCCGGCTTTACGATATTGAAAAGCTTTGATACAACGGTACAAACACCGCGGAAATGTACGGGACGGCTGAGACCGCAAAGCTCCTGAGTGAGAACGGTCATATCAACGAAGGACGAGAAACCCTCGTGGTACATCTCGGAAGGTTCGGGATTGAAAATAAGGTCGCCGCCGTGTTCTTCAACGAGCTTTGCATCGCGTTCGATATCACGGGGATAGCTTTCAAGGTCCTCTGTGGGACCGAACTGCATCGGATTCACGAAATCGGAAACAACGGTCCTGTCGTTATCCCTGTGAGAGGCGTCGATAAGGCTTGCGTGTCCCTCGTGGAGGTAGCCCATAGTGGGTACAAGTCCGACTGTAAGTCCCTGAGCTCTCCATTCTTTTACCTGTCTGCGTACTTCATCAATAGTCTTTACAACTTTCATTTCACTTTTCCTCCCTCATAAGCTGTTCGATAACATCATCATCCATAGCGTAGGTATGCTCCTCAGCAGGGAATGAACCCTCTTTGGTCTCGGTTATATAGTCTGCGATGCCCTGACGCATAACTGCGCCCGCATCTGCAAACCGCTTCACGAATTTAGCGGTATGACCTATGGTAAGTCCGAGCATATCCTGGTATACAAGTACCTGACCGTCGCAGCCGTTACCTGCGCCGATACCGATAGTCGGGATAAAGAGTTTCTTAGTAATGATGTCCGCAAGCTTAGCGGGGATACCCTCCAGAACTACAGCACAAGCGCCTGCATCCTGTATCTTCAGAGCGTCCTCAATGAGTTTCCTTGCATTGTCAAGGCTCTTGCCCTGAACCTTGAATCCGCCGAAGGCATTGACAGACTGAGGAGTGAGTCCGAGATGTGCAACAACGGGTATGGAAGCGTTTACGATAGCTTTTATCTGTTCGCAGACCTCAGCGCCGCCTTCGAGCTTTACAGCATTTGCGCCGCCCTCTTTTACGAGTCTGCCTGCATTGATAACAGCATCCTGTATGCTTGTCTGATAGGACATAAAAGGCATATCAGCAACTACGAAAGCGTTTTCTGCACCTCTTGAAACTGCGGCGGTATGATGGATCATATCCTCCATAGTAACGGGAAGCGTGTTTTCGTAGCCAAGCATTACCATTCCCAGTGAATCACCGATAAGTACGGCATTTACGCCGCACTCGTCCATGATCTTCGCTGTTGTGTAGTCATAAGCGGTAAGCATCGTGATCTTGTCACCTGATTGCTTCTGCTTAAGAAGGGTTGAAACAGTGTTTTTCATATTAAATTTTCTCCTTGATAGATGTTACCTTTCCGAATAATCGGATAAGATACAGGATATAGTATAACACAGGAATGTGAATAAATCGTGAACAAGCGGAGATTATTTCAGCAGTTTTTTCATTTCGGTATAATCTGATCCGGGATGACGGTTCTGTGCCATTTCCACCAGTTTTTTAGTTACCGATATGTAGATCTCCCTGTCTGTATCGTTTTCGATGCAGGAAATGTGTTTTTTGACAGTTGAAACGTCATTCCGCTCTACGGGACCTGTCAGGGCATCAGTAGGACCAACGGCGAAGATACGCTGTATATTGCTCATTACAAGGGGTTCAAGTGCAGCAACAGCCTCATCTCCGCTGAATCCGCACTGCATAAGGAGAGTTCTGCTTTCCTCAATGAGACCGCACACAAGGTTGCTTGCGATACAGCATGCGGCGTGGTAACGCATCTTTATACTGCTGTCTATCATACGGGTAGGGTTGCCGAGTTCTGAAAAAATACTGCACCACTCCTCTGCGCAGTCACCCTCTATGCAGAAGAAAGAGTTCTTAAGCTCCCTGTAGGAATCGCTCTTGCTGTTTACGGGGAAAAGCGGGTGTATGGATGTACCCTTTGCGCCGTGAGCTGCGATATCGGGGAAAGCCTCCGCAGCCGACATCGAACCGCTGCAGTGGCATAGCTGTTTGCCCGAAAGGAGTTCCTTCGGCAGCGAGAGATAAACGTCCTTTATAGCACCGTCCGTAACTGTGATAAATACAGCGTCACTGCTTTTGAGCAGCTCTTCGGGGTAGAGAAACAGCTCCGAGCCTGTGAATACGGCAGCTTCCCTTGCGGAGCTCTCCGAACGGCTGAAATATCCCGACAGCTCCAGACCGTTCTCCGCGAAATACTTTCCCAGAGAAACTCCGACTTTTCCTGCACCTATAAATCCTATCTTCATATAATTTACACCTCTTTAGTTATTCGCATTTAAGCGCAAAACAAAGTGCAAGAAAAATCACTTCATCATGATTTTTTCCTGCACTTTGACAGTTTTGTTTACCCGACCTTGCAGTTGAAAACCGTAAGGTACGAATTCGCTCAGAACCAGGCTTCCGTCACTTCAACGGCACTCTTATCGAGCTTTTCGCTGCCGTTAAGATAGTTCCAGACCTCAACATCCATTCTTGTAACAGCTTCGGGAAGCTCCAATATCAGTTCTGCCTCACCGTTTTCATCAAGTGTTATCGTATCAAGTGATAACTGTATCCACTTGCCTTTTTTTCCTGTGTCTGCATTTTCATGATCAGGATCCCAGTAGCCCCATGCAGGGACCACAGAATGTCCCGGAGCGGCTTTCAGCTTCACATGTACGGTACGTCCGCCGAGACCGTCCGTAAACCGCCATTTTCCGACATCCTCGGTAATGTAGTTCACATAGGTCCTGCCTGTTGGCTGTTCGCCTGATGCTATCTGACTTCTCAGGCAGCACATATCAAATGCGTTGAGCTTTCCGTCCTCTGAGATATCGGCATTTTTACCCGATATATAACCCGTATCAGACCTTGCAAGGAGATATTTCTGCAAAGCCGCAGCGTCTGCGATACTAACTTCACCGTCCGTATTTACATCGCCCTTCAGCTCTATATCCAGCACATCGATGACCTTGTTGCCTGTTACAGCAGTACACTTCGGTTCGCTTTCGTTCCTGAAGACATATCCGACGCAGTTCCAGCCTTTAACAAGGGTGATGTCCTCCGAGTCCATATAGAATTTATTGTCATAGATGCGGCAGTTCTGTCCCCAGCCGTCAACTGCCATATACAGATCAACTGCATAGAGGACTTTATCGTTTCCGTTGCGGTACCCCGTATTATTGCGTACTACAGCGTTATTTCCCTTGACCTCGACAAAACTGTCACCGCCGTTTTTGCCCTGTATGCCCGAGCCGTCGAATTCGCAGCCCTCTACAAGAGCGCCGAGTGTGTATTCCTTGATGTCTACGCAGTCCGCACCGACATTTGCTATTCTGCAATTTCTTACGGTATTGTAGTGGCAGTCGAAACCGTATTCGGTGGTACCCTTTGCGCTTCCGATGTAAACGTCTTCACCGTATTGGGGACTTACCGTTCCGCAGTCGTGGATATAGCAGTTTTCAACAAGGCAATAGCTTGAATCGTCGCGTATATGTATGCCTTCCGAGCCGATATTATATACCTCGCAGCCTGTGATAGTTGAATAGCTGCCCTTATCGATGACGATGCCTTTTCCTGCTTCACAGGTGACGAGGTTCTCGATGTTCCAGTGTTCGCCCATTATATGGAGGGCGATCTTGTTTTCCTGTGAAACACCGCATAATACAGCAGGATCATCGGGATCCTTACTGCAAATGGTTATAGGCTGTTCAGCAGTTCCGCTGGCCTCGGAGAAAAATGCAGCCCAGTTGCCTTTCCAGACGTCGTTTTCATATTTTCCCGGAGCAATTATTATCTTGTCTCCGGGTTTGGCGTCTGCAAGTGCGGCGTGTAATTCGTCCACAGTTGTGACGTTGACCTCTCGTACAGCAGCTTCCGCAGAGAAGGGGAGATTGCTGCACAGAAGGCAGGCAGCGGATATTATTGCTGAAAGTCTGATAATACTCTTTTTCATCATATCCCCCCGGATGTCTTTGCATTAAACAGATTCTGACTTGAAATGGAGCGATCAGATATTAAAACCATGAGTGATCTCTGCGTATCGTGTTTGATAAGAGAGTGAATTCTCCCTTGCTGTTGAATGCAGTAAATTCAGTGCCGACAGCAGAAAGTTCGCCGGGATTCTGTCCCAGATTATTCAGAGCCTTCAGTGCATCTGTAACATTGATCCTTCTTTTGTAAATACCTGTATCACGGTCAGGTGGGAAAGAATAATCCGATATGCATATATACCTTGTAAAAATTGAACCGCCCATACCGAGATCGCCGCTCTGTACGATCTTGTATATATCGTACCGAACGCCGAGGGAAGTGTACGAACCTATTTTGGGACTATTGCCCGAAGGTCTCCATGCGCCCCAGCTGTTGATTATCTCAAGCTCGGTATCATTGTTATTGAACAAAGCGTAAGCTCCGAGGCTGAAAATATTGTTGCAATCTACCTTAGCGCAGTACTCAACCTCATAGTTTCCCACACTGCTGATAGGCTCGCTCTTGGGAAGATATTTCATTGAAGAGTATACAACATCATCCTCAGCATCCCATCTGCCCTTTAGCTGTCCGCCGGATTCACCGAAAGCGTAATAAGCTTCATTATGTGATGCGGAAGAACCTGATGAAACGAAAGCTTCCACACGATAGCCATCTATTTCTTTTTTTACATGGCCGTCAACTTCCTGCATCTGATCGTCTGAGACATCAAACTTAGGAGGAGCATCCTTGATGCTGAGCATGACGTTATTCTCTGTAAGATCGAATTCACCTGTACCGCCGTTTTCAACATCGATTATAGTGCCTACAAACAGAGCTTCTTCTCCGAAACCAAGCTCCAGAGCCTGTGATGCTTTTCTCAGGAATTCGGATACCTTAAGTTCGCCTTTAAACTTCTGTTTTAAAGCTTCCTCGCCTACACAGCCGGTTGAAGATACAAATGAATAAACCTCCTGCATATCCTGCATTTCTTTGTAGACTGTGTAATCGTTACCACCGAAATTGAACTTGCCTATTACATTGCCTGGACTGTGCATTCCCTTACCGTTGTTATTATGCCAGTAATCGATTATCCTTACCTTAACATTGGGTTCGTCGAGAGTAACACCGACACCCAGTTCAAAGTTGCCTGTAAACTTGGCATAGGCGATATATGATACGCTGTAATCATTCATAAATGTGTCGCTCAGCGGATATTCACGCTGTGCATTAAGACCTGAGGAATAATGAGCACCCTTTGAAGTTGTCCAGCGTCCCCTCATCAGTCCGTCTGTTTCGCCGAATCCGTAGTATACACTGTCTTTTTCGGAAGAGTCGGCGGACTTTCTTGCGTACATTGTATAGCCTTCCTTTTCTTCCGTGGCGAAGCTTTTTACTTCCTTAAGCTCAATATCAGGGTAAAGTCTGCTTGTCTCGCTGAAGTAATACTCATCAAAAGGTACACCGCTTACGGATATATCGTTCTTGCTGATCTCTGCTTTTCCTGATGCACCGTCGAGACCTTCGATCATGAAGTTTACATTGAAAAGTTTCATACTGTCAAAATAAGCTGCACCGTCTTCATAGCCTTTGAGCAGTTTAATGAAATCTGTGACGTTTACAGAGCCTGATAACTTATGCTCCTTGCCTTCTGTCAGAGAACCGTCTTTCTTTACGAAATAGTATGTCTGAGAAGAAGCATTTGTTTTTTTGTAAACATCATAGGCAATGCCGTTTATGTCGGCTGTGTCAAGGAGTTCGGAGCTGTCTTTCAGCGGGAAATCCTTTCCTGTCCAGCCTTCGACTATATACCATTCTATTTCAGGCTTAGTGAACCAGCCGTATACAGCGGCAATATTTTCGCCCTTTGCGTTGAGCACTGCATCGTAATCCACAACGAGATTCTCAAGCTGGTTGAAAGCTATTTCCATATTGTGATTCTTTGCGGTCATGCCCGATCTCATAACTGCATCACGGACATCAGACCATTCAAATGAACACCTGCCTGCATCCGAAATATCCTTTGCTTCGGCAGAACCCTGTGAATTCTGATTCCAGACCTCGAAAGTATAGCCGTCTTTGAAGGACACATCATTGAAATCAGGCAGAACAGGAGCCTCGGTAGTGGGTTCCACGTCAGGGAGAGCTTCAATATTCTGTGCCTTGCAAGTAACAAATCTCGACATACGCACAAGGTCTGCTACATTGACCTTACCGTCCTTGTTGATGTCAGCAGATGCCATGAACTCAGCATCAGCAGTGCCGTTGATAATAGCCTTTCTGCAAAGCACGATATCAAAAACATTGACCTTGCCGTCACCGTTAAGGTCGCCCGATACGGAGGATATACTGCTTCCTTCGGTATTGATCTTTATATCGTTCTTCTTGAGCTCGAATGAACCTGAAGAAGAACGGAATGCAGTGATCTCAAAGCCGACATGTTCAATTTTCAGATTTTTATCCAATCCGAGCTTTTTCCATGCCTCTATATGGTCGTTAAGGCATATCTTTCCCGATGCGGAGACTTCTCCGTCCTTCATGGGTGATTCTCTTTTTACGCTCCAGAACTGGTTTCCGCCGTAACCGGGAGTATTGCTCTTGGTTTTATAGAGATCGTATGTACAGCCGTTGGATATTACTTCTCCGAGCTTTTCGGCAGAGCTGATATCATTTTTAGGCGGTTTCCAGTTATACCAGCCATCGATAACATGGAACTCTGTGGGGGTAGTTTCAAATCCACTGTCATTAAAGTATCCGCAGGCGCCGTAATAGCAGATATTCGAGATCCTGTTATCCATGTCCTTATAACTGTCCATTGCGATATCAAGCTCGTAATCGAAATCGATACCGTTATAGTTACTGATATTTTTCAGACTCTTTCCCGAAACAACAGAACCGTCATTAACACTTTCCCATGAACCCTTCCAGGTACCGTTATCGCCTTCCTGATGAGTGAAACGTCCCGAATCGTCATTGTTCCATACAGTGAATATATAACCGTCGCTGCTTTCGATCTTCTCGCTTTGTCCCTCTGCCTGAGCGCATATCATGCTGTTTACAGGCATATAGGGTGCAGCACCGCCAAGCAGGCAGAGTGCGGCAGCTGCAACACTTATAAGTTGCTTTTTCATAATTCAGTCCTCCTTTATATCATCTATATCATTTTTCCGAAAATAAACACAAGGTTTATTGCTTATATTCTAAGTATATAAAAACTGATTGAAATAAACAAGACATTTCTTGCTTAATGGATAAAACATTCGGCAATTATTGCGATTTTTCACTGTCCTGACCATTTTTAGCTTAAAAGATGGTGCGTTAATCCTCGGCTGTCAATAGCAGGGGGGAATACGGAGCGCAGTATTTACGGTCAACAATATATGTTGAATTTCACGGATAAATATTGTATAATATAAAATAATATCATGTTTTCGATAAGACGGGAATAACAGTGCCTTTTGTTGCATCTGAACAAAATATGGCGTGAAACACTTCCTGCCTTTGACATTTATTGAAAATTCTCTCTTTTGTGTGACGATCTGCTACTTTGATTTGAGTGTACTATACGAAAGCGCAATTCCATGGAAACTTTCATGAAACAGGAGGAAACGGTATGACAGGTAACGAATATTGCAGGCTGTATGCGGAATCGCCTGATAAAGCTTACGAAGCTCTGTTCAGTGAATACTGCGATTACGTATACGCCGTCGTTTACAATAAACTTATCAGAACGGCTCAGCGTGAGGACATCGATGAATGTGTCAGTGACATTTTCGCAGAATTCTTTTTCAGCTATAAAAGAAACGGCAGCGACTCGGGCGAGCTGAAGGGCTATATAGGTACGATCGCAAAACGACGTGCTATCAACGCCTATCGCAGTCTTACACTGCATTCGGAACGCTTTTCGGGCGAGACCGATGAAGAATTCGCATCCGCAGCATCCGATATGGACGTTGAAAACGATTCGGACAAGCGCGAGACAAGAGAAATACTGATAAACAAGATAAACGAACTCGGCGAACCCGATTCGACCATTATCCTCCAGAAGTATTATTACGACCGCTCGTCAGGCGAGATAGCCGAGATGATGTCGATGAAAGCATCAGCGGTTCGTATGAGAGCCGCAAGAGCACTCGAAAAACTTAAGAAATCACTGGCCGCCGCCGGTATAATGTTATAAGAAAGGAGACACTGACTATGAGAAAGGATCGGGTATTGGATATGCTTGATAACGCCGAAGACAAGATCGTAGACCGTCTCTCCGTTCCGGCGCTGACTGAAAAAGAAAAAGAGAGGCTGTTGAAAATGAGTAAGGATAAACTTGATAAAATGAATGATAATAATACTGATGATATGACAGAGGAAGTTCGCGGAGTTGAAAAATACAGAAGGCCAAGATGGAGCACTTTTGCAGCTATCGCTGCGGCTGTAGTTCTCGTAGGCGGTCTGGCAGGCGGAGGTGTGCTTCTCAGCCGCCATTCCTCAAATTCCAAGGGCAATGATGAGTCTGTTGTCGATCCCGTAATTGCAACTCAGCCCGCTACCGAAACTGCTACCGAAGCCGCTTCCGCAGCTTCTACTGAAGCTTCGACTGCGAAAACCGAGAATACTACTGTTGCCGCAGCAGCTTCTCCTGTTGAGAGCACTGCTGCTGCAGTCGGAAGCAATGAGGAGGATAACAGGGATCACTCTGCTGTAGCCGTTGACCTTATGAAGGCTATGAACGCAATAGAGCTTGCAAGCAGCGGCGGACTGACCATTGACGGAAATTCGCCTCTTGCTTCCGAGAACGGTTACTATAAGGTCATCGACGGTAACATCAATGGCTTCGATTTCTCCACTATGGCGAACGTCAGAAGTTTTCTCACGGATAATTTCTCAGGCTCATTCTACGACGAGCACAGCTATCTTACAGAAGGCTCAGAGCCATTCTTCAAGGAAGGTCCCGACGGTCTTTATGCAAGATTCGCAGGCAGAGGCAACATTTACAGCTGGGATAAATACGAGCCCGAGATAATCTCTGATTCCGAAGACAGATTCACTGCAAGAGCTTATTATGAGATTGCAGGCAGTGTTACTCAGGTCGATATGACTATCATCAAGAACGGCGGAAAATGGCGTGTAGACTCCGCTGTCAGAGAAGATGTTACAGGCAGCGAGCAGAATGAGACCGAAAATAACAACAGCGTCTCCTACGTACAGCTTTGCAAGGATCTGGTCAATAACAAATGGAACGAGCTTAACTCTACCGAAGGAAATGCGTATGTAGACGTTGCATTCAACGACCTTGACGGCGACGGTTCCCCCGAGTTCCTGTTCAAGTACGGAACAGGCGAAGTTAACTACAAGGTTGACGTTTATACCTTCAAGGACGGCTCACTTAAGTATGTAGCCGATATACACGGAGGTCATGCGTCCTTCGGAATTGATGCCTCCACTAAAAAGCTCGTTATGATCAACGGTCATATGGGCTCGGGCGAGTACGATTGGTATACTATGGAAAACGGCGAATTAAAGATGTTGAAGTACGAGTCATTCTCGTATGAATACTGGGGCTCCAACGAGCAGACAACAAGAAAGGATATACTCTACATGAGCAGCGGAACGATGTTTACTGTTGGTGACGGAAATGCTAAGTCTTACCTCTATACACAGAGCCCGATCGACCAGCAGCCTGCTTCCACAGAATACGACTACTACAATACCGAGATCATTGATCTTACCTACGCAGAAGCATTGAAATCAGGCAGAATTCCGGAAGGCGACTAATAGCGCTTCAACGGAATGCTTGCGGAAAAGTAATAGCTATCCCCTCGGAGGTCCATACCTCTGAGGGGAGACTTTTTTGTTCAATATTCAACAATCAATATCGTATCGCCTGAACCTACCATTTACATATTTTCTCTGCTTTAAATGCTTTTTAGTTCAATACTGAAAACGCTGCCCGTACCGACCACGGATTCAGCCCTGCAAATGCCATTATGCTGGCTGACGATCTGCTTTACGATAGCAAGTCCCAGACCGGAAACGCCCCTACCGCTGCGCTGACGCCTGGTATAGTATCTGTCCCAGATATGTTCAAGCTCATCGGCAGCAATTCCGCTGCCGTGGTCAGATATTTCAATGATAACATTCCCCTTTTCCGTTCTTAGCGAAACACCTGTCCATTTGTCCTCCCCTGCATGGCGCACAGCATTATCCAGCAGATTATATACTGCTCTTTGCAGACGTGCGGCATTTCCCTTGACATGGATGTTATCGGCAATATTGCGTTCAAAGACATAACCTTCCTTTGAATACAGCTTCTCGAAGCTGTCCGCAACAGATGTTACCGTATCGCTGAGAACAACGTCATTCATTACGGTTTCGCTGTCGGACATCTGAAGCTCGGAATACTCAAGTATCTCGTTCACAAGAGCAGTGAGCCTGTCTGCTTCTTCTACGATAACTGCAACGTCCTCCGCACACTGCTTTTCGTCTTCACGTGAAATATCCCTTATCATTTCGGCGTATCCCTTTATCATAGTCAAAGGAGTACGCAGGTCATGAGAGACATTTGCGAGCAGTTCGTTCTGGAAATCCCTGTTCTTTTTCAGTTTCTCGGAAGTCGTATCAAGAGTAGTATTCAGCTCGTCAAGCTCAATGCAGAAGCCCTCGTTGAAATCCACATCATCATCTTTCTCCCCCAGCTTATGCGCTTTTTCATTCAGCTGTGCGACCGGCTTTGAAAAACTCTTTGACATAAATAGTGCAAGAACAAAAGCTATGATTATTGACAGCAGTGTTACCCATATAAGCTGTATACGTATGATACGTGCAGTCGAACCTACTGCGTTGAGCGGCGTACTGAGGTAAAGAACAGCCTTATCATTATAGCCGTAATAGTCAATCAGTCTGCCGTAAACATAGCTGTCCTCTTTCTTTATCCCTGTCTCTCCGCTGTCGGAGGAATTGACAGCACTGAGGAATTCATCATAGTTTACCGGCAGTTCCCTGTAATGGTTATACCTTTCAATCTGATCATCTGCCATTTCCATACGGTCATTTCTGAATTTGTGTCCCTTTTTGTACTCGTCGGAGCTGTAAAGGATATTTCCGGCAGTATCAGTCACGAAAACAAGTATTGTATTACTTCGGGATACATCGTCGATGTACGACGCGATATCACTGTTCCGGCTTTCTTCACTTATTTTATCAGCGACCTTTACAGTGTTTTTGATTATCATGCCATTATAGAATTTTTGCAGAAAAACCGTCTGCAAAAGCCACAGAACAGTGAATATGACAACAGTAAAAAACATGAAGTAGCTGATCAGTTTTTTACGGAATGATTTTGTTTTACATTTCAAATTTATATCCCACCCCTCGGACTGTTTTTATGCTGTCACGGTATTCACCAAGCTTGGTGCGGAGAAGCTTTATCTGCCAGTCAACGGTTCTGTCCACGCCGAAGCAGTCATAGCCCCATACCTCATTGAGTATCCTGTCACGGGAAAGGACAATACCCTTATTTTTCACTAAAAGCAGCAGGAGTGCGTACTCTTTTGCGGTAAGATCAGCCTTTTCGCCGTCAACAGTGACCGTCAGTCCGAGCGTGTCGATCTCGATCCCGCTGACAATAAGCTTTCCGCTGTCGGATCTATGTGCTGTACTTATGCTGTGACTGAGTATCACTTTGATACGAGCCATAAGCTCCATAGGCGAGAATGGCTTGGTGACATAATCATCAACGCCAACCTCAAAACCGAAAAGCTTATCGAACTCCGTACCTCTTGCTGAAAGCATTATCACAGGGATATCCCTGAATTCCTTTATTTTTTTACAGGCAGTGAAACCGTCTGTATCCGGCATCATAACGTCCATGATTATAACGTCGAAATTCTCGCTCCGGCACTTGTCTATGGCTTCTCTTCCGTCAGAAGCGGTAACGATATCGTATCCCTCACGCTGAGCGTAACGGCTTATGAGAGTTACTATATTCGGCTCGTCATCAACTATCAGTATTTTTGGCATGGTACACCTCCGCGGTTATTATTGTAAATATTATACATGAAAAGCGCCCTTTTGTAAAGAGCGCCTTTATGTTAGTGGGAATGTCTGCCGCCGTGACCTCTCTGCTGAGTGCTGTTGGGATTTGCGAACTCAATACCGAGAGCATCAGCAACTGCTTCCTTTATACCATTGCTGCTGAATGTTGCGCCGCTCACCGCGTCAACATCTGTGCTCTGAGACTTGATGATCGAGGAAATCACTCCGTTCTCAGCGCGGCTGAAAAACTGCTCGTCATCACTGTATGAATTAACAGTAATATCGGTTATCTCACCGTTTTCAACGGTTACAGTCACATTTGTTGCTCCTCTGAAACCGTTTCCTGTGCCTGTGTAAACTCCGTCTGCGAATTGTACTGATGTTTCTGAGGCTATGCTGTTTTCATCAGAAGTTATAGTTTCTTCGGGAGCTTCAGTTCCAGATCCAGTAACTTCTTCGGTCACGGGTTCGGCAGTTTCTGTTGCAGATTCAGTGTGTTTTGTGTGCTTTTTCGTCTGCTCTGCTGTTGGTTCGGTTACTTCGGCAATTTCTTCTCCGAGAGCATTTTTTACAGCATTGATTATGCCGTTGCTGCTGAAAGTCGCACCGCTCACTGCATCAACGTCTGTACTCTGAGACCTGATTATCGAAGATATCACGCTGCTTTTTGCTTTCCGGAAGAATTCCGTATCGTCCTTATATGAATCAACTGTAATATCCGTAATCACACCGTTTTCAACTATTACAGTGACATCGATATCACCTCGGAATCCTTCACCGCTGCCTTTGTACGTTCCGTCTGCATATATAGTATTAGTGGCATCTTCGGAAGTATTCTGGAATGGCAATTCGCTTACTGCCGCAGTATCGGAAACAGAAGTGAGAACTCCTGCGTAGTAAAGACCAGCCACAGCTGTTGCGGCAACAGTTCCTGATATAGCAGGAAGTGTTTCAGCCGATATATTCTCATTGGGACATAATGAAGTACACTTCATACAGTTTATACATTCACCCGAGCGGACCTCATCGTACTTGTAAAGAGGTACGCCCATTGAGCACTTTGATGTGCATAGCTTGCGGTTTCCGCACTTATCAGGCTTGCGTTTCAGACTGTATATCCTGAAACGTGACACCAGTGAGAACAGCGCTCCGAGCGGACAGAGATACCTGCAAAAGAAGCGTTCAATGAAAAGCGAACCTATGATGATAAGAAGCAGAAGTGCTCCGCCGAGGGTTAGGAAATATTTCAGACTGCTCCAGCCGCTGAGAGAACTGTATATGCCGAATACTGCCCAGGGGCTCCATACAGTATCGCCTGTGACCGAGAATCCCCATACGCCGACTGCCACAAAGGCAAGTACCGCGTACTTCAGAAGCTTCAGCCATTTATCAGCCTTTTCATGAACTTTTATTTTGAAAGGTATCAGCTTACCAATAGAATTCAACAAGTCCTGCATTGCTCCGAAAGAGCAGATAAATCCGCAGAAGAATCTTCCCCAGACAACTGTCATGAGGAATACTCCCAGTATCAGTACTAATCTGCCTAAATTACCAAGCAGAACAAAGCTGCCGTCTGCAATCGATGATATGATCTCTCCGATTGACGAAAATATGGTGATAAACATGGCGGGTACGGTAATGAAGGCTATAAGCTGAATGACCGCTCTGACTATCTGTATGGAGGATATCTTATTCTTCATATGATCACATCCTTATTATTTCTATCAGATTTTCAGTGACGTAGACTTTGTTGTCACCTGTAATAAACAGTGCTTCGATATTGTGCTGTTTCAGTAACTCCATGCTTTTTTCTGCTCCCATAATGAAAGCAGCAGTCGCAAGTGCATCAAGCTCTTCTGCGTTGTCTCCAATAAGAGTAACGCCCAGCGATCCCGAATCTGACGGCTTGCCTGTCCGTATATCTGCTATATGATGTATGAAGCTGCCGTCAATGATACAAAATTGCTCATATAGTCCCGATGATACAACGGCTTTTCCGTTTTCGACTTTAATTGAAGCAGCTGACTGCCCATTGGGAGCAAACGGCATTTGTATACCGATATTCCGCTGCTGTCCCATATTGATAATAGTTCCACCAAAATTGATAACTGCATTTTTTATGCCATAGGCGTGAAGTATATTTCTGACTTCGTCCGCAGCATAGCCCTTTGCGATAGCGCCGAGGTCAATCTGCTGTCCCTTGTTTTTCAGCATTACTGTGCGTTTTGTGTAATCGAGGATAATGTTCTTGTAATTTACAAGCTTTTGTGCTTTATTAAGTGAACTTTCGCAGGGAAGCTGTCCGCATCTGATCGCATTTTTCCATAACTGTGACAGAGGTCTCGATGTTATATCGAACAATCCGTCCGTCAACCTTGAATACATTATGGAATGCTTTATGAGCTTGAATGTATCTATTGAAACCTCAACAGGAGCAATGCCTGCACAGCTGTTTATTGAGTATATCTCGCTGTCATGGGAATATGCTGACAGCTTGATGTCGAGGTCTTTTACTCGTTCTTTTGCTGCTGACAGAGCTTCATCAGCTTCTTCAAATACAGTTATGGTATTGACTGTCCCCATTGCGAAGAATATTTTCTGAGTCTGAACAGTGCCGAACATAATATCACCCCATGCTATCAGAATCTGCCGCCGCGTCCTCCGCCGAAGCCGCCGCTCATGTTTTCGTTCATTCCGCCTCTCATACCGCCGCCCATCATGCTCTGCGGTATTTCAGAAACTTCCTGTCCATTGACTATGATAGTACCGCCGTTGAATTCAGCATTTCCGTCATAGTCGAAGGAGGACATCTGTGCAGTAACGTTGATGATACCGCCGTTGACGTAGATAGAACCGTTGGAGTCGATGGCGTCTGTATCGCCCTGTCCCATAGTTACATTGACATTTCCGCCGTTGAATACGATAGCTGTTTCGTAAGCGTTTGAGCTTGCAGAAGCGTTGATTCCGTCATCACTTGCATTGATATTGATATTGCCCTCGTTGATGACTATGTATGTAGCTTCAAGTCCCTCCGGAGCGGTGATATCAAGAGTTCCGCCGTCTATCTGAAGAACTGCACAAGCCTGTATGCCGTCGCTTTCGCAGTTGATAGTGAATGTGCCGCCTGATATAGTGATAGTGCCCTCGGCTTCGTCATTCTCGCAGTGGAAGCCGTCTTTGTTTGTGATGACATTGAATGTTCCGTCGTTAACAGAGATAGAGTCGTTTGTTTCAAAAGCGTCGAGTGCAGAGGTAACATTATATGTGCCGCCTGTTATCTTCATATCGTCCTTTGATGTGATACCGTTGCCGTAGTTTGATGTAACATTGAGAGTGCCCGTACCGTTGAGTACAAGGTCATCCTTTGAGTAAATGACTGCGTCGGTGTTGTTCTCGCCGTCAGCTGTGAACTGTCCGCTGACTGTAAGTGTATTATCGCTGTCGGTAGTGGTTATGAAGACCTTATCTGCTGAGAGAACATATATAGCAGGAAAGTCTTCATTCTCAATGTTTACTCCGTCGAGCACAAGCTGTACCTTTGCAGTATCTTCGGCATTTACTCTGACAGTGCAGTTTTCAGCGCTGCCGCTTATAGTATACACGCCCTCATCGGTAATGTCAATTGTCTTATTATCGGCAGCTGTTATGTTCTGTGATTCAGTTGTATCTGAGGTCTGTTCAAGGTCCCGCTGAGTGTATGTAGTTTCCTCTGTTTCGTTTGAAAGCTGTTTTACTTCAATGGCTTCGTCACTTTCGTCAGCAGAATACTCAGTTGACTTTTCTGCTGTGACCGATTCTTTTGTGTCTGGTACAGAAGTTGCTGTCTTTGCAGTTGATGAAGTGTTCTGTGATACAGATAGGTCGCCGCATCCTGTCATTGAAGCTAATGCTAATGCCATTATCATTGCTGATGTAATATATGTTTTTTTCATAATAATACTTCCTTTCGCTGGGAGAGTTGTGTTTGTTTCTATGATTGTATTATATCGCATATATTTGAGAAGATAATGGAACGAAAGTGAAATTATACTGCATGAATGTGGAATCTGATAGTCATTTGTGTTGAACATGTGAAATCCGTAGCCATACCACCGCATTCTTAACCGGACAATCGCCGAACATCAATATTTCAAACCACATCACGCTTCTTAATGCTATACACACTTGCGGTGAGCGCCGCCGCAATGTAAATGCCAGTTATAAAACTATACCAGGTTCTTTTTGTGCAGATAAGAGGAATCAATTCATTTTTCAATCAAGAGTCTTCGCATGAGTACCATATCGAATATCTGACTTGCTTTGATATCCGTGCGCATCAGCAAATGACGAGGAAGAGCATAGCAATTTTCGGTCAGAATACAGCAATTACTGCCGATTGACACCCTATAGCATATATGGTATAATATAAATATTTGCGACTGATCAAAAGTAAAAAAATTGCAGAAAAATTTTTTTTAAAATCTGCTAACCTTTTCGGAAGATGCACACTCTAACAGACAGAAAGGCAAAAATAAATGCTTTTCATAAGCTGAAAAGGAGGTGCTGATTTGAATGAAAACATAGATCTTGCAGAAGTACCGCTGGACGAACTGATAAAGCTGATACTTGAGTGGATGGAAACTTATGGTATGTTGGATGAACTGCTCGAGAAATATAGTGATAAGGAGTAAAAAAAAGATGAGTGATATCAATACGGAAAAACTGGTGGAAAGTTTAAAGAGCGGAGATAAGTCTGCGGCAGACGAGATATACAGACAGTACAGCGAGCCGCTGACGAAATTCGTTATAAAACAGGGACTTTCAGAATTTGATGCACAGGATGTGGTATCAGATACGTTTGTGGAGATGATGAAGCACATTGACCAGCTGAAAGAACCTTCCGCCTTCAGTTCCTGGATACATACTATAGCAAAGCGCAAGGCATGGGAAGCAAAGAAAAAATTGTCACGCCGTCAGGAACTATCCGCAGATATGGATGAGACGGATGACATTACAGATCAGGATCAGGCTATCGAGCTTACATATGCCCGTGCCCGTGAAGATACGGTCATGCTTCCACAGGATTACGCAGAAAATGAGGAACTGAAACAGATAATCGCCGAACAGATTGATGCACTCAGCGAAGATCACAAGGAAGCACTTGTATTGTTCTATTACAAGGACAAAAGCATTGCAGAGATCGCAGAGCTCACGGGAACTAATATAAACAACGTAAAACAGCGCCTTTATGCGGCACGAAAGAAGCTGAAAGCAAATCTTGAAAAGCTTCAGAAAAGCGGAGTTGTGCTGTGTGCTGTTCCGTTCACAAAGTTCATATCTTTCTGTGCAGAGAACCTCGGTATTGCTATGGGCACCGGTTCTTTGGGAAGCGCAGCAACAGCTTCATCAGTCAAAAGTGCAGCAGCGAAGAGTGCTGAAGAAACATCGAAAAATATCGCAGCGAAAACTGTATCTACTGCTGCAAAAACTGCATCTGCTGCGGCAAAAACGGGAACAGGTGCAAAGGTCGCTGCTGCCCTTATAGCAGCTGTAACTGTCGGAGGCGGAGCGATTCTGCTGAACAAGTCCGATAAACCCGAAGTTCGTAAATTTGAAATACAGTCCACCACCCGAATAGCCGACATACCGGAAACGTATTCCGAAAGCGGCTGGAAAGATAGGTATATAGCTGATCTGACGGAAAGATATGGAAGTGCAGAAGGTTTGATGGGGGTAATGTTCGATGCGGACGGCGATAAGATACCCGAACTTTTCATTTACGATAAGAATATGATTAACCCCTCTGTTGATACTGATAATAATGACAGACACAGCGTATCTGTGTACTCAAACGGCGGGGGACTAAGTAAAATCGGCATCATTCATTCTGTGCCTGAGATATGGTGTTCGGGTGAGCCTTCTAATGATAATATACTGTGTATCACAGTTGATGAAAAGCCTACGTGGAAACTAAAGGCAAAAAGTGATTCCGGCATGGGCTTAGGTGAAACTATGGACGAGGACACTGCAAGAAATACATATGATTTTGATACTCAGCCTCATATGCTTATCGCAGACGAGACCTATGGCTACCTGGAAATAGGCGATTTCACCTCATGGATAAACAGCTGGAACGGTGAGTCTGCACCTGTTAGTCAAAATGCTCCTGGATTATCGTACTATACTCTGAACGTATGGCAGAAGTCGTATTTTGACTATATTGAAATGTTCTCTGATGACTATGACAATATCCGCTGCGGACTGTTCGACGTTAACGGTGACGGCGTAGCGGAAATGCTGCTTGAATACTGTGATGAAGTTACAGACTCGGGTATCCGTATAAACAACGGTACTCAGCTCATCACATGCGACAGCAGCGGTGCACGTGATATCTTAGATGCAGGAGTTTATCCCGAAGGCTCCAGAAGTGAACTGTCTGGCGGATTTACATTTACAGGTACAACCAATGGTGTATTTTCGGTGTTCCCTGAGAGCAGTGAAGAATACAAAGTTGTCTATCATGAACTTTACTACACGATAGAAAACGGACATTTTGAGTATGACGGCAGAGGCGATAATTTCGGATATGATCATAACGGCAATATCGTTTACCTTAATAATCAGGAACCGATAGATGAAGAAAGATTCATGAAAACGCACTACGGTTTTCTGAATGGTGAAAACGCATTGACCACATGTCCCGGATCATTCGACAGAAAGGCAGATATAACGTGGTTCGATGCATGGCACAAAATTGATCTTTTTGCGGATTACGCATCAAAAACAAATAATACCAAAACGGAGGAATAAAAAATGAATATCAGAAATATAACATCAATGGCAGCAGCACTTTGTATATGTGCTGCAATGGCAGGCTGCGGCAATACAAATGGCAGCAGCGATCAGGCAGCTGAGAAAACAGCTGAAACGACTATAGCAGCAGAGACAGATTCCTTTGCAGGAGCAGAGTACGAAGAGGATGCTCCGATTGCGGAAGCAGATCACGCCGAGAGCACCGAAGCCCCAGCCAGCCTGGAATTTTCTCCGACTGACGAGATAATAAATGCAGATCTTGCATCGGGCTATATACAGATCGGTGATGATATTTTCCGTGAAGGCGGATATATGACCGTAGGCGAATTTATCGCACAGTACGGCGAAAAGTACGACTGCTCCGGGATAGACACTTCCACAGAAGCAGGAGAGGAATTTACACGTTTCATCGAAGTGACACGGTTCGGTACCGACTTTACCATTGAGCTTGTCTGCAAGGCTCCTGCTGCAGGCAGCGGCACATTAGCCGATGCGGTGATAGTCAGCTTCGAGCATGAGGGCGGGATCGCTTTTGAAAATACATGGCTTCCCGGCGGCATAGGCAACCACTGTGCCGACCGCAATTATGACGGCATGATATCATATATGCAGGAAAAGGGATTTACCGAGACCGAAGATCCTTTCCCGAACGGCAGTGGCCTCAGCGCTTCAAAAATGAAGGAGCACGTCGGAACTTACTACGGCTATCAGGACCTTGAAAACATCACGCCATATGGCTTGATCCAATGTTTTGTACAGATAGATGAGGAAAATCTTTACGGCGTAAAGCCTGTTCTGACCTATGCGTTCTCCGACTATATGGACGGAGATACAGTATATTTCCACCCCAACAATTATTACTACGGCAACGACAGCGATATATACTCATGGGGTTGATGTTCTGATACTAATGCAGAAATGGCTGTCTGCTGTTCCGGATACTACACTTATCGAACGGAAAGCGGGCAGTCTCTGCTATTGCTCCACCAATTAACTCTTGAAGAAATATTGCGACGGACTGGCAGAGAAAGGCAAGGAAGAAAGCCGCAGGAATGCTGTCGCATTTCAAGACTTTCTGACGCAGTATTTCGCTGTC
>Ga0116147_1001777_pt1 | contig 22960 bp, 17 predicted proteins | sample AD_JPNHG3_MetaG_FD_89749 | JGI IMG/M metagenome (GOLD analysis project Ga0116147, IMG submission 89749) | Active sludge microbial communities of municipal wastewater-treating anaerobic digesters from Japan - AD_JPNHG3_MetaG | ecosystem: Engineered > Bioreactor > Anaerobic > Digestate | place...
CAGGTGATGCCGAGCGCGCGGGCGGCGTCGTGGCGAAGGGAAATCGCCCGGCTGCAGGCCACGGCGAAGTCCAGGCGCCGCAAGCGGGGGGCGACGCCGAACATTTCACGCCAGAGATGATGCCAGAGGGTCTCGGCGTCGTGGCTGGGGGGCCCGACTTCGAGCAACGTTCCATAGACATCAAAAATGACAGCGCGCGGTTTCAGGTTTGCGGTCTCCATGTCAGCGGATAAAGGTTTTCCGAGCGGAGCTTCTGCCGGATGAACTCGGCCTGAGCTTGCTCTCCGCCGGAGCTGTTTAGCAGACGGGAGCCGCCGGCTCCAAGCACTTTTGAGAAGCGGCGGACGAAGGCGGCTGCGCCGAACCAGCGGTCGGCGCGGGCGGACCAGGCTGAAACCCGGAGCGTGCGGGAGGCCGCCCGCCGGCGCCAGGAGAGCAGCCACGGGTTGAGCGGCGCGCAGGCGGCAAACGAGGCTTCGGGGGGATGCGCCAGGACTTCCAGTTGCGCCGTCAAAGTCAGCCGGCTGAAGGGGACGGGGCGTGGCTGGGACCCGCCGGCCAGCAGCAGGGGCAGACCCGCCTGAGGGCGGCAGGGTTCCGGCAAGCCGGCCCGCCATTGCTGGAACAGGCGCCGCTGCCGGTGGGTTTCGCGGTCCCAGTCAAACAGGGCAGAGTCAACCCACACCTCGCGGTAGCTTTGGGGGAAACGCAGGCCGGCCTGCCGCAAGTCCGGAGCGATGTTGGGGAGTTCGCGGGCGATGAGGGGCACGCCCGCCGCGGCAGCCTCGAGGTAAGGAAGACCGAAGCCCTCCTGGAGCGAGGTCAACAGGATGGCTTCGCTGGCGCCAAGCAGTTCGTCCAGGCTGGGGGCGCGCGCCTCCCGTTGGTGCAGAAGGGCGAGACGCAGGGGCCAGCGGTGCACTCGGGCGGCTTCCCTTAGGCGCTCGGCGTAGTTTTGCTCCTCCCTCGAGGTAACGCCGCCGGTCGTGACGAGCCACGCCTCGGGACGCAGCCAGCGCGTCAGCAGGAGAGCTTCGGCGATGTTCTTGCGCCGGAGGAGGCGGCAAGGCATCAACCAGACCGGACCGTCGTGGCGGATTTCCCGGCGCAGCCAGTGGCGGGTTCGTGCGAGAGCCTGTCTGGAAGGCCGGGAGTTTTTTGTTCCTGGATTGGGAACCCAGGCGGAGCGGGCGTGAAAATGCCGGGCAAGCACTTTCGCGTCGGCATGGTTGATGGCGAGGTGGCGGACGTGGGGGCTTGGGGGAAAGATGATTCGGGCGGCCTGGTGGAGGGTGCGGGTGCCGTGGCGGCGCATTTCGGGCCAGCGCTGCCAGCGGTTGTCGAACCACCAGTCGTGGTGATGGAACACAAGGCGCACCCCCTCACGGCCGGCGGCCCGGGTCAGTTCCCGAGTGAGGAGGAGGTTGCGCCCGAGCCCCTGGTTGTGGGCCCAAATGACCACCGGTCCATCCTCCATGGACTGGAGGAGGCTTTCGAGGAAAAGGGCAATGCGTTTGGCGAGCGAGGTGGTCCGGCCGGTTTGCTCGGCCAGGTAACCGAACGCGGGCTCGCTGCGGCAATGGACCGGCACGGGATCCACCTGCGCTTGAAAATGGCGCTGCCAGCAGGCTGGTGGCGGTTCGCCCCCGGCCAGCACGATTTCGCGGATGGGCGGGCGCAAGCCCCGGACGAGCCACGGGGTTGCCAGCTCGATAACGCGCCGGACGCCGCCGGGCCGGTAATGATTATGGACAATGACAAGTTTCAAACAATTTGACTTATCCTGCCAGAACCGGGGGAGGGAGGCGACTTTTTTCCCGGAATGATTGGGGAAGGCGCGTGGACCACCTTATTCCCGACGGTGGGCGAATTTTTCAATCGCCACCGCCGCGCCGTCCTCAGCCAGCGTCGGCGCGACCCAGTCGGCCACCGCCTTGACGGCTGGCGAGCTGTTGCCCATGGCCACGCCAATTCCCGCCCATTCAAGCATGGGAATGTCCGACTCACTGTCTCCGATCGCCAGGGCTTCCTCCCGCCCGATGCCCAAGTGCCGACCCAGCCAGGCCAGTCCGTGCGCTTTGTTGACCCCCGCCGGCACGCCCTCGATGAGGTGGGGGTGCGACGGCACGGCCGTCACCTGGCCGCCCAGACTCTCGCGCATTTCGCGCAGCACGCGCTCCCGGTCCTCCAACCGGTCCAGCGTGACAATGAATTTGTGCGGCTCCTCGGGCATGTCTTGCAGCAGGTCCCCCACCCGCGCCCAGTTGGAATAACGCAGCAGCTCAAAAATGGCCTCCGGATGGCGGGATTCGGGGGGAAAATAAAGCCGGTCCGCCGTTTCAAAGTGAATGTTCCAGCCGTGCCGGGTGGCACTCGCGATCACCACCGGCAGGACCGCCCGCGGCAGCCGGACTTCGTGCAACACCTGGTTGGTTTGAGGGTCGTAAATGCAGCCGCCCTGGGCGCAAATAATCGGCGCCGTAATGCTCAACTCGCGGGCAAAGCGGGCGGCCAGTTGGGCTTCGCGCCCCGTGGCGAGGGTGAGCACAATCCCGCGCGCTTGCGCCTGGCGGATGGCGGTCTTGACCCGTGGCGAAATCGTCAGGTCGCTGCCCATGACCGTTTGGTCCAAGTCCAAAACGATTAAACGAATCATCCGGGCCGCCTCATTCTACGGGGTGACAACCCGGTAACACCGGAAGGCGCGGCCCGCCGCCGGCGGGTCAGCAAAGGTGAAGGCTCCGCCCTCGAACCAGCCGGTGGCCAGCACCGTCCAGGCGCTCATCGGCAGGGCGATATTGGTCGCGGCCAACACCCGGTAGGGCTGGCCGGCCGGGCCCGTTCCTGACATTCTGAACCCGGTCTCCACGTCGGATTCGAAGCTGAGAATCCGCGGCGGGGCCACGACCCCGGCAGACAACCTGCCGGTGTTGGGGTCAAAGTTCCAGACCAGGCCCGGACCGGGGCCGGGGGGCGAGATGGCGGAGAAGTTGCCGGAAGCAGCACCCGCGATGAACAACGGGTAACTTTGGCCGGCCGCGACGGTGCCTGCGAGGTTGGTCACCACCAAAGTGCCGTGGTAAACGACGCTGGTTAGGCCGCGTACCTGGTCAGAACTCAGCGTCTGCGCATTGATCTCCGCCACCGTGGTGCTGCCGGCTGCCAGAGTGAGCGAATTGCTGATCGTCAACACCCCGATCGAGCCTCCCGGCGACAAGCTTGCACCTGGAAGAACAGTCACAGGAGCCTTGATGAGGCCCGTGCCGCCGAGCGTCCCGCCGGCTACCGTCACCGTTCCACTGGCAATGATCCCGTTGACGAGGAGGGCGCCGTTGCTAATCACCGTATTGCCGGAGTAGGTGTTGGCGCCGGCCAGGGTCCAGGTCCCGGCGTCATCCTTGCGCACGACCGTGGCCAGCGCGGCGGCGCTGTCGCCGATGGCGCTTCGCCACTCGCCTTGCGCGGCTCCCCGCAGCCAAAGGGTGCGGACGTTGGTGGTGGTGCTGTTGGTGGGGGAACCGGTCACCATCAACCGGCCGGCTTGCGCTTCGAAGGTCCAATAGCTCCCCCCGGTCGTCAGGGTGAGGGCCCCGGCCAGCGTGTTCGTGCCGCCGGTGTTGACCACCGCCGGCACAGGACCCAGGGCCGACCCCTTGCAGGCCACGGTCAGCGGCTCAGTCAGGATAACATTGCCCGTCAATTCCAACCGCGCGCTGGCGCCGTTGTTAATGACGGTGCGCCCGCCGGCATCCCCCAGGGCATTGCTGTGGGCCGCACACAAGGCGCCGGCATTGATGTTGACGGTCCCGCTGAAGGGGTTGGCGCCTGGCAGCAGCAGCCGGCCCTCCCCTTGCTTGGTGAAGCCCTGCGTGCCCGCCAGGGACACGGCCACCGCCGCCTCCCCTTCGCTCACGGTGATGAGCGGCGCGCCGTTGCTGACCTGCAAGGTGATGGGCTGGTTGGTGATTGCCCACTCCCCCGGGCTCAGAGGGTTGGCGTCTCCAAAGGTCAGGTGGCCGAGGACTCGGGGTGAATCGTTGTCCACATAGCGAGCCGCGGTTACATCCAGGCTGAAGGTTGCCGTCTGGTTCGCCCCCGTGGCCACCAGGCCGCCGACCCAGTTGGCCGGATCGCTCCACCGGCCGCTGGCATCCGATGCCCAGGAACCCGACACCGGCCCCATCGCGCCGCCGGTGTTGGTCACCGTCAGGGTGAATCGCGAGGCGACGCTGCCGCCGGCCGGATTGGTTGCCGTCACAGTAATGAGGGCGCTGCCGGTCTGGCCGGACGCGGGTGTGACTGTCAAGGTGCGGTTGGAGAGGGACCCGCCCAGGACCAAGCCGCTCTGCGGGACCAGGGCGGGATTCGACGAGGCCGCGCCCACGGCCAGCGCGCTTGCCGGGTAGAGGGCGTCCCCAATGGTGAAGGGGATCGGGCCGATGGCGGCATCCATGCCGATGGCCACGTCTTCGAAGCTGGAAATGGACGGGATGGGATTGGTCGTGACCAGCAACAATTGCGGCCGTCGCGCGGGGTCCGGATCCTCCCGCGAGGCATAACTGGCCAGGCCGGGGGCGCCGACATCCATCAGCGACAACAACTCGAGCGACAACCGGCCATCACCCGCCAGGGCGGCTTGCACTTGCGGGGTGACGACGAATTCGACCGGGATGTTGGCGGCGGGAATCCAGGAGGCAAACCGTTTACCGCCGCCCGGCTGGTTGTTCCACGTGATGCCGGTTTCGCTCCAAGTGTCGCTGGCCGCCCGGGCGACCCCATGCTCCAAACCATTGGTTCCGACGCTGACCGGCGTCAGCCGTACGCGAGCGTGGACCACGGCTGCCGGGGTGAGGGGGAGGTGCCAGCGGATATATGCCTGGCGTCGAGTATCGGCCGAACTGTCGGCCTTGACGTCCAGCGTCGCGTGGGTGCCGTAGTTGACCGTCGCGTTGACTCCACCGCGAACGAAGGCATCAGCCACCGGCGAAACCAGGTTTGTGAAGCCCGCCATGGCCGGGGCAACCTGAATTTCCAGCAGAGCCCAATCCAAGCCCACGCCATCGGCCACCGCGAGGTTCAATTTGCCGTCGGCCAGGAGACCCAACTCGCTGTCCAGGTCCAACACCCGGACCGTCGTGTTGGTTCCGGCGCCGACCGGCAGCCAGCCCAGGCTGCTGAAGGAGCGGCCGTTGGCGAGAGAATCAAGATACAGCACCGGATTTGTTGCGGCGCCGGCTGCCGAGCGCATCGCCAGGGCCAGGGTGGCGCCGACGACGCGGTCGGTTGACGCAAGGGAAAAAGCGAAAGTCCACGGCACCCACTGATTCGTGGTCACCACGTCAAAGCCATTGACCGCGGCAGTCCCGGCGGCCGCTTGCACGGCGCCGCGCCAGGCCGCGTCCACGGCCACCCCATCCCCCGTTGGGCTGGTGGGATTGAACTGGTCAATGTCGCCCAGCCAGTATTCACGCGTCTGCAGGGCCGGGGCGGCGAGCCGGTCTTGAAGTTGCGCCTGGTAGAGGCTCTGGGGAAACACATTGCGGCCATGCGAATCATAAGTGCCCGGGTCATGCGGCCCGACATACACCGTGCCATTCTTGATCGGACCGATGCTGCCGATGAGCCAGTTCCGCGCCGTGGGCGGGTTCTGGACCACGAACCCCCCATCCGCGTCGGAATTCCACACGACCTCGTTGGCGCCCGCCCACCCATGGCCGCTGCCCAGGTTGCCGCGGTTCTGGACGTTGAGACTGTTGCCATTGACGGTCACGTTGTCCCACAGGGCGCCGGTGCCCCAGCGATGGTGGGGGCCGGCATCCGAGTAAGCCGTGTCGCTCAGGCCATCCACAAAGACGTTGGGCCCGGTCGTGAGCGACTGCGTGACAAATTGGTGGCGGTCCTTGCGCGTGTAGCAGTTCTGCACGAGGCAAAGCTGGCAATCGTCCATCACAAATGCGTAACGCCGGCCCCCCGTAATGATCGAAACCGGGTCCAGGGAACTGCAATCGGCGACCGTCACCCACTTGGCGCCACTCTGGAGCGCCACACAGGAATAACCGAAATACTGCGAGGTGACGCGCCGCGCCCACGCCTGCTCGATCGAGTTGAATTGAATGAACGTCCAGCCATGGTCTTCGTCGGCATAATAAGCGCTGGATGCGCCCGTGGTGGAGGTGACGGAGGGGTTGAAGTCCGAAACACCGCGGAGGTCCTCGACGCCGCAATTCTGGATGCGCCCGCTCCAGGTGTACTTGCGGATGGTGCCGCCCCCGTAATACTGGTCTATGGCGCAGGTGATGGGCGCATCCAACGTAACGCGATTGCCCTCGAGCCGCGTAATGACGCGGTCGAAATCTATGTTGTAGCCGCTGGGAGTCCAGGGATTGACGTCCGGCGGACAGCAGAGGAGGTCCATCCCCAGGTCGTGAATCCAGTTGGTCGTCGCGATGCGCCGCACGAACACCCGGTCCCCCACCGCCAGTCCGGCCGTGCTGTCCACGGTGAAACTGCGCGCTCCCACCGGCACATAAAGGTCGGTGATATTGTGGGTTGTGCCGCTGACGGTCGAGGGCGAGCCCGAGCCGGTAATCAAAACCAGCGTTCGCTGGCCGGCGCCTGCGGCCCGGAGAATTGTTCCGTCCGGGCCGTTTCCGGCCCCGCGCAGCACGATGCCGCTGGCGTTGATGGTGATGGAGTTGGAGATGGGGTATTCGCCGGCGGCAAGCAGGACCGCCCCGCGGAAGCCGCTGGCATCCAGCGGGAGCGCCTTGACAGCATTAATGGCGTTCTGGATGTTCGCGCCGTTGTCGCCGGGCACGGGGGAGATCGTGATTTTGACCGGCACGTCGGGGATCGGCGACGTGCCGCCCCGGAACCCCGCGCCGGAATAATCCAGCACGCGGTTGCCCAAGGTGTCCGGCTGCCTTAAGACCCGGCCACCTGCACCCGGAAACGCCCAAACGCTTAGATTCGTCGCAGCCCCGGCCAGGGCCGGCTGCCCCAGCCCCCCCGCCACCCCGAGGAGCAAAACCCAACGCCAGACCCCCGACTTGTGCTGATGCGCATTCACGCAGTATGGCCCCATGCTGTCCTGCGGGGACGCCGCAGTCAAGATTGAAGCAGCGGCAACCTGGGGCGGGGTGGCAACAAACCACGGGCCGTTCAGCGGGAAGGAATACTCAGCGCTTGCGTTCAAGTGGCTTTGGGTTATGGAAATAGGCCGATCCTGATGAAGACGACTCGCCGCCGATTTTTGCAGGCGGGCGCAGCCTTCCTGCCGGTGCTGAGCGGATGGCGACTGCCTGCCGAAGCGGTTCCCGCCCTTAAAACGGATGCGTCAGGCAATGTGTTCCTGGCGCCGGACGACCCGTCCCAGTGGCCGGCCTTCCGGGCGGCGCTGGAACAATGGCGGACAGAGACCCGCGCGCGGCTTGCTTATCGGGACGAGCTCTACCGGCGCCCCGAATTTGCCTGGGCCGCCTCCAATTATGCCTGCGGCTTCCTGATGATGTGGGATGAGCGATTTTGCGACCGCCGCCGCGGCCGGTTTCGCGTGGACGACGTCCTCGACGAAGGAGTGCGGGAATTCGGCGGCTACGACAGTGTGGTGCTCTGGCACGCCTATCCGCGCCTGGGCTTTGATCCCCGCAACCAGTTTGACTTCTACCGCGACATGCCGGGCGGACTGGAAGGAGTCCGCCATGCCGTGCGGCGGTTTCATCGCCGCGGCGTCCGGGTTTACCTTGACTACAACCCATGGGACGTGGGCACCCGACGGGAAGCAGGACCCGATCTGGAGACGCTTGTTGAACTCGTGCGAAGGCTGGAGGTGGATGGCATTTTCCTCGACACCCTGAACCGTGGCGCGGCCGGGTTCCGCGCGAAACTGGATGCCGCACGGCCCGGGGTCATTCTGGAGAGCGAAGGGGCCGTGCCGCTGGAGAATGTGTGTGATCATCACGCTTCCTGGGCCCAATGGTTCGGCGACAGCCATGCGCCCGGGGTTCTGCGCCACAAATGGTTCGAGCCGCGCCACCTCCAACACCAAATCCGGCGCTGGGACACCGACCACACCGGCGAGCTGCACGCCGCCTGGATGAACGGCAGCGGCATGATGATCTGGGAAAACGTGTTCGGCTCGTGGATGCCTTGGAACGCACGGGACCGTTCGATTCTGCGCTCGATGCTTCCCATCCAGCGCCGGTTCTCCTCCCTGTTTGTGGGCGGCGCCTGGACTCCCCTGGTGCCCGTCGAATGCGCCGGGGTCTTCGCTTCCCTGTGGGCAGACGGGAACCTGCGGCTCTGGACGCTGGTGAACCGGACGGAAAATACGGTCGCCGGTCCTCTGCTCCGAGTGGCTGACGAATCGCCGCAGGATTATTTTGACCTGGTTTCCGGGGGCAAAGCCGCCGCCGAACGCCGGGGAGACGGCGTGTTGCTGTCCGGCAGCCTTCCCCCGCGGGGCATTGGCTGTTTTCTGGCGGGGCACCCGCGGGCGCTGGGCAGGGGTTTTGGCGAGTTTCTCAAACATCAGGCACGGGGGAAATCCAGGGGGTCGTTCGATACCGCCCGGCCGGCGCGCGCCACCTTGCAGGTCCCGGCGCCAAGGGTCCGAGTTCAAACCACCGTGCCGGCCGGCATGGTGGCCATTCCTGCCGCCACCCTCGAGCTGCGCATCGAAATGCGCGTCCGCGAATGCGGGTTCTACGAGTCCACGCCGCCGGAGGGGCACCGGCTCGCGGACTCGTACCGCTTTCAAACCCAGGTCTTCCACCGCACGGTATCGTTCAAAGCCTTTGCGATGGATGAAACCCTGGTGACCAACGCCCAGTTCGCCGACTTCCTCCGTGCCAGCGGTTACCGGCCCCGACACCCCGCCAACTTCCTCAAACACTGGCAGGGCAAGCGTCCCCCGGCCGAACTGGCGGACTTGCCCGTCGTTTACGTGGACCTGGACGATGCCAGGGCGTATGCGGCCCATTACGGGAAACGGTTGCCGACCGAGGAAGAATGGCAGTACGCGGCCCAGGGACGGGACGGGCGGAAGTACCCCTGGGGCGACCAATTTGAGCCCGGCCGATGCAACGACGGCCGCACGGGCGGCCCCACGCCCGTCAAGGCCTTCCCCGCCGGGCGGTCCCCCTTCGGCTGTTATGATTTGTGCGGCAAAGTGTGGCAGTGGACCGAAAGCGAGCGCACCGACGGCCGCACCCGCTTCTGCATTCTCCGTGGCGGCGCCTGGTTTTCCGCCCCTGGCTCAAACTGGTATGCCGACGGGGGGCCCCGCCCCGCCGACTTCGCCGCCAAGTTCCTCAGAATCTGGCCCGGCCTCGACCGCTGCGCCACCATCGGGTTTCGCTGCGTGGCCCCCTGGACGCCTGAGCGCGGCGGCAGCGGCACCCGTCAGCTTTTCTTGGAAGTCGTCACAAAGAAGGGTTCGATCAACTGCTTCACACTCTCACTCTTGCATTTGGGGCATTGCACCTTCTTCTTGTCATGGTCGCCGATTGACATTGTCACACTGAATTTGCGGCCGCACTTTCTGCACTCGTATTCGTAGTGTGGCATAAAACTGAATCCTTTCCGTCAAACGAATGTCACTGCCATTTCCTATAACCCAGGTCTGTTCCCTTGACAAGCGTCCGGCCAGGTCCCACCCATCGCGGCCTGTTTTCACCCCCGTGACGGATGCCAGCCTCATGGGCAGCGGCCGGTCGCGGGGGCGGCCTGGGCATCCGGCGCTTGGAGCGGGGCGATCGCGCGGCTCTTGGGAAACCTACGCCGGCCGCCCCTCCTGGCCCGCCCTACCTTGTTGCCACGCGCTTCCACTTTCCCACAGGAACCAAGGCCAGGTCCCGCATCTTGCCGTTCCTGAACTCATGGCCCCACGCCTCCCCGTCGCCTTCCCGGCTGTGGAGGATGACCTGTCCTTCGGCCCCATGCGCGCACAGCCACCTGGCCAGCTCCTCCGACTCCTCCCAGCCGCCCCACACCGACAGCACCAGCCCCTCATCGTCCGGCACCTCATCCGACCAGAGGCCGCGACGTTTATTGGGGCGAAACTGAAGTGAGCCGTCGCTGCCGAAGGCGATATGACGCAGAAGAAAATTCAGCTCGGAGTCAGGATCGGTCACCCCTTTGCGCGCCTGTTCCTGCTCGAGGGCGTTGGCCAGTTTGCGATGCTTTCCCCGGGCCGGCGCAGCCAGAAGAAAAAGGGTCGTTTCGTAGCTCATGTTTGTCTGTTAGTCTTGGAATTTGGGGTTAAAAAGTAACTTGAGGTTCCCGGTTCGGAGTCCGGCTGATGAACTCTCTCATCCAGGGGCGCCGTGCGGCGGCCGCCCCGCCCCGCCGCTTTTTCAGAGCTTGTAGCCGATCTGACGCAGGAACTTCTTGCGCCATTCGATGTCCGCCTCCCCTTCAATGCCCCTGGGCGCCGAGCCGTCCACCACGCCCAGGATGCCGCGCCCCTGGCTGGTCTCGGCAATCACGACTTGCACCGGGTTGGCGGTGGCGCAGAACACCCGGCAGACTTCGGGAACGGCTTTGACGGCGTTGAGCACATTAACCGGGAAGTAACCCTCGGCCAGAAAGAGAATGAAACTGTGACCGGCGCCGATGGCCAGGGCATTCTTCCGCGCCAAGTCAACCATGGCCGGGTCGGTTCCGGTCCAACGGACCAGGCACTTGCCGGAGGATTCGCAAAACGCCAGTCCGAATTTGATGCCGGGCACGGCGGTGACCAGCGCTTCGTGAAGGTCCTCGACGGTCTTGATGAAATGCGACTGGCCAAGAATGAAATTGATGGATTCGGGTTTTTCGATTTGAACCAGGGTGATTTTCGTGTCCATAACTCCCGCAGATTCGCGCCTCGCCCAAGGGCCCGTCAAGCCCACAACCGCAGTGCGGGCCCGGACAACCCCCGTCCTGGTGATCTTCTGCAGCCGGGCAAGAAATCCCGCTGTCCCTTCGCCCCCTCAGGGGGCAGGAGTTCGGCGTGCGGGCTTGCCGGCGCGATTGGCCTGGCGATAGGCGGCGGGGGAGAGGCCGGTGTAGCGGCGGAAAACGGTGCAGAAATACTGGCCGGAGCTGAAGCCAGTCTCCAGCGCAATGGCGGTGATGGAACGCCGGGTGGCGCGAAGCAGTTCGCGCGCTTTTTCAATCCGGAGCCGTTGCAGATAGTCGTTGGGGGTCAGGCCGGTCTGGGATTTGAACAGCTCGAACGTGCGGGCGCGGCTGAACCCGAGATGCCGGACCAGGTCGGGGATGTGGATGGGTTCGTCCAGATGCTGGCGAAAGAAATCAATCGCCGCCGCAACGGAGGCCTGGGGCGCCCGGGGCGGGGACAGCATTTGGACCATGGACTCCAGCAAGACCCCGCAGATCAGCGTCCGAAGGGTGGCGGCCGTGGTGGGCGATTCGGCGGAGGCGGGAAAACCGGCCAGGGCGTCCATCAGCCGGCGCACCAGCCACCGCAGCGAGGGATTGAACGGGTGCACGGTCCGGCTGGAACTTTCCAACGCCGAGCGAATCCGTTGCACGTCCGCAGGGGTGAACGTGGTGTGTTTCCAGGCCCCCGCGGCGGCGGCGCTCAAGGCCAGACCGCAAATGGTGCAGGGCGAGCGCACATTATGCTGACCCCGATGCACCACGCCGGGGGGAATGACCAGAAAATGGCCGCCGGCAAGCTGCAGCACCTGGCGGTCCGCGAACTCGTAAGCGGTGGCGCCCTCCAGCAAAAAAAGCAGTTCAAAACCCTCGTGCGAATGCCAACTGATCCGCCGGGCAGTATGACTGCGCACGCGGCTGACATGAATCACCATGGGCAGGCCGATTTGGCGGCCCGGAATTTCAATGGATTCAGTGGTCATGCCGGCCTCGGAAACCGAATTTCAAAATCGTCCAATGGATTTAATCAAAAGACGATTCTGAAGAACTCTGTCACTGTGGCCCCGCAAAGACAAGAACAACACGTTCATGACTGGCAGACTCACCAGACCCTTGCAGGGCATCATTCCGCCTCTGATAACCCCCCTGGCGGGGCCGGATCAACTCGATGTGCCCGGCCTCGAGCGGTTGATCGAGCATGTCATCGCCGGGGGTGTCCACGGTTTGTTTGTGCTCGGCACCACGGGCGAGGGACCGAACCTGGGCTACCGGCTTCGGCGCGAGCTGGTGCAGCGCGTTGGCCGGCAGGTGGGCGGGCGGCTGCCGGTCCTGGTCGGCATCACGGATACCTCCCTGGTCGAGGCGCTGGCGATGGCCCGCCACGCCGCGGCTTCGGGAGCCTGCGCGGTGGTCACGTCCGCCCCTTATTATTATCCGTCGAGTCAATCGGAGCTCTGCCGGTTTGTGGAACGGCTGGTTTTGGAGCTGCCGCTGCCGCTGTTCCTTTACAACATGCCAGCGATGACCAAGACCTGGTTCGCGCCCGACACCTTGCGCCGGCTCGCTCAAATCGAAGGCATTGCCGGCATCAAGGACAGCTCGGGCGACCTCGCCTACTTCCGGAAGGTGCTCGAGGTGGCCCGGGAGCGGCCGGACTGGCGGGTGTTCATGGGGCCGGAGCATCTGCTGGTGGAGGCCCTGCGGCTGGGCGCGCATGGCGGGGTCAACGGCGGCGCCCTCGTCGAGCCCGGGCTGCTGGTGGGCTTGTATGAAGCGGCGCTCCGTCGCGACGAGGCCCGGACGGCGGCCCTCCAAAGCCGCCTTCTCCGGCTGGGCGCCATCTTTGAAGTGGACCCCCACCCATCGGCGGTCGTCAAAGGCCTCAAGTGCGCCCTGTCACTCCTGGGCCTTTGCAGCGACCTTCCGGCCGAGCCCCTGACGCCGTTTGGCGGTGCCGAGCGGGAAAAGGTCCGCGCCACTCTGAGCGATCTCGGTCTGCTGAAACCGGGCGCGGCCATGGCAAGCCCGGCGCGGTAAGTCCGGCGGGCGGACCGTCTTCATGCCGTAGTTGCCCGCAAGCCGCCAATGCGGTATGGCTTTGGCGTTCGCCGGCCCCGTTCCGGGCGGGATGGACGTCATGGATCAATGTCGGACATGCAGACAAAACTGGATTCCGGCCAGGTTTTCCGCGTGCGGGGCCTGACCAAAGTGTATGGGACGGGCGCCGCCGAGGTTCGGGCGCTTTGGGGTGTGGACCTGGACCTGTATGCAGGGGAGCTGGTGGTTTTGTTGGGGCCCTCGGGCAGCGGCAAGACCACGCTGCTGAACAACCTCGGCGGCCTGGATACCCCGACCGCCGGCGAATTGTATTATCGCGGGATGAACCTGGCGGCGGCGGATGAAAACGCCTTGACCGCCTACCGCCGGGATACGGTCGGCTTCGTGTTCCAGTTCTACAATCTCATCCCCAGCCTGACGGCGCGCGAGAATGTGGCGTTGATCACCGAAATCGCCCGGGACCCGCTGCCGGCGGAGGCGGCCCTCGAGTTGGTGCAATTGGGAGGGAGGCTGGACCATTTTCCCGCCCAACTTTCCGGCGGGGAGCAGCAGCGGGTGGCCATTGCCCGGGCCATCGCCAAGCGGCCGGAGGTGCTGCTTTGTGACGAGCCCACGGGCGCCCTGGATGTGCGGACGGGGATCGTGGTGCTGGAGGCGATTCAACGGGTCAACCAGGAGCTGGGGGCGCTGACCGTCATCATCACTCACAACGCGGTCATGGCCGGCATGGCGGACCGCGTGATCCACTTCTCCGACGGCCATGTGCACCATATCATCACCAACGCGCGCCGCGCCCCCGCCAGCAGCCTGAATTGGTGAGCGTGGCGGCGCGAACCCGAATGTCATGATTTCGAACCTGGACCGCAAACTGTGGCGCGACCTGCGCCGGCTCAAGGGCCAGGCGATCGCCGTGGCCCTCGTCATGGCGTGCGGTCTGGCCATGATGATCATGGCGCGCAGCCTGATTTACTCCCTGGAATCCACGCGCCGGGAGTATTATCAGGCCAACCATTTCGCCGACGTGTTTGTTCACCTCAAGCGGGCGCCCAACTCAGTCGCCGCGCGCATCGCCGAGCTGCCGGGCGTGGCAACGGTTCAGCCGGCCATCTCGGTCCAGGTGACGCTCGATCTGGCCGCTCTGGATGAGCCGGCCAGCGGCATGGTCCGTTCCGTGCCGGACTTTGGCCTGCCCGAGCTAAACCGCCTTTTCCTCCGGTCCGGGCGCTGGCTCAATCCGGCGAACCGCCGTGAAGTGCTGGTGGGGGAGGCGTTCGCCCAAGCCAACCAGCTCGAACCGGGTGACCGCATCACGATGTTGCTGAACGGCCGCCGCCAGGATTTCCAGATCGCCGGCATTGTCCTGTCTCCCGAGTTCATCTTCGAGTCGCGTCCCGGCGCCGCGCTGCCGGACAACCGCACTTACGGCATCTTTTGGATGCCCTACACCGAACTGGCCCGGGCTTTTGATCTCGATGGAGCTTTCAATTACCTTTCCCTGACTCTGGCCCCGGATGCCGCGCAGCGCCCGGTCCTCGAAGCCGTTGACCGGTTGCTCACGCCTTACGGGGGACGAACCGCCTACGGACGGGAGGATCACCCCTCCCACATTCGCGTTTCGGATGAAATCCGGGTTTTGCAAACCATCTCCATCGGGTTCCCCATTGTGTTTCTGAGTGTCGCGGCATTCATGACCAACGCGGTTCTCTCCCGGCTGCTGGCATTGCAGCGCGAGCAAATCGCCATTCTGAAAGCCTTTGGCTTCAGCAACCGGCAGATCGTGGGACACTACCTTAAGTTTGCTCTGGTGATGGTCGTTGCCGGGACCCTTCTCGGAGCCATCGGCGGCATTCTGTTGGGCCATCGTCTCGTGCTCCTTTACCACAAGTTCTTCCGCTTTCCCGAGCTCGAATTCCGGCTGGACCAGACGGCGTTCCCGCTGGCGGTGGCGGTCAGCGCAGCGGCAGCCATTGCGGGGGTCATTGGCGCGGTGCGGCGCGCCGCGCGGCTGCCGCCGGCGGAGGCCATGCGGCCCGAGCCGCCGGCCAATTACCGGCCGGCCCTGGTTGAGCGAACCGGCATCGGCCGGTTCCTGTCGCATACCTTTCGCATTGCCGTGCGAAACATAGAACGCCGGCCCGTGCAGGCGTGCTTCACCGTCATGGGCCTGGCTCTGGCCACGGGCATTTTGATTGTCCCGAATTGTTTTCGCGATGGCGTGGCTGAAGTGCTGGATTTTCAGTGGGATGTGGTCCAGCGGCAGGACCTTGGCATCGGGCTGGTTGAACCGGCGCATTATCGCGTCAAGCACCTCCTCGGCCAGCTTCCCGGCGTCGTCACCGTCGAACCGTTCCGCCATGCCTTTGTCCGCATCAGCTTCGGGCATCAACGCCGCCAGCTTGGGCTCCAGGGCATCCCGGCGGATGGCCTGCACAACCGGGTGCTCGACGAGAACTCCCGCCGGATCCTTCTCCCGCCGGATGGCATTGTCGTTTCGGCCAAGCTGGCGGAAATCCTCGGCGCCCGGGTGGGCGATCTTCTCACTCTCGAGTTTCTCGAAGGCAAGCGGCCGGTGCGCACCGTTCCCCTGGTGGGTCTGGCCGAGGATTTCGCCGGCACGGCGGCCTACATGGAGCTGCGGTCGGTCAACCGCCTGCTGGGGGAAGGGGACCTGATCACCGGCGCCAATTTCCGGGTGGATAGCGCCCGCCAGCCGGAGTTTCTCCGCGCCTTGAAGGAGATTCCGCGTGTGAGCTGGGTGGCGATCAAGAACTCCCTGCGCGAGAATTTCCGGCAGACCACGGCTGCCAGCATCGGGTTGATTCAAATGATTTACCTGGGGTTTGCCACGGTGGTCGCGTTCGGCGTGGTTTATAACAATGCCCGCATCTCACTGGCTGAACGGGCGCGCGAGCTGGCGACGCTGCGGGTGATTGGATTTTCCCGCCGCGAGGTCGGCGCCGTCCTGATCACCGAACTGGTCATTCTCGCCCTGATTGCGGTTCCTTTGGGGCTGCTGATCGGGACCGGCTTCGCCAAGGTCATCCTCGGCGCCGTCAACACCGAAACGGTCCGGCTGCCCCTGGTGCTGACCTCGAGCAATTATGCTTTCGCTGTGCTCGTGGTCACCGTAGCTTCCTCGCTTTCGGCGCTAGCCGTGCTGCGAAAACTCGGGCAACTGGACCTGGTCGGGGTCCTGAAAGCGCCTGAATAGCGCGGCAACCGCCATGATATGACAGGTCAGGCGCCCCAGGTTGCGACATTGATGACGCGACGCGAACCCGAGCGCCACCGGGTGCGCCGGTGGCTGCCTTGGGCCGGCCTCCTTCTATTGGCCGGCCTGATTGCCTTGGGGCTTTGGCCCAAACCGATTCCGGTTGAAATCGCGCCCGCCACCCGCGGTCCCTTGCGCGTCACGGTTAACGAGGAGGGCAAGACCCGCATCCGGCATCGGTATGTTGTCTCCGCCCCCGTTTCCGGTTTGCTGCGCCGCATACCCTTCAAGGCCGGCGCCGAGGTGGTCTCCAACCAAACGGTGGTGGCGGTGATTGATCCGGTGCCACCCAACCTCCTCGATGCGCGGACACGCTCCCTCGCCCAAGCCAGCCGCGACGCCGCCGCCGCCAGCCTGGAAAAGGCCCGCGTGGCCCTGACTTACGCCCGAAGCGAATTGCGGCGCGCCGAAAACCTTTTCGCGGCCCAGACCCTCTCGGCGCAGGACCTGGAAGCCGCGCAGTTGCGCGAGGCGGCTGCCGTCAAGGATCTGGCTGCCGCTGAGGCCGCTTTGCAGGAGGCCGAGGCACGGCTCGCGGATTTTGCCCCGGATTCAGCCGGCGCCACCTCGCGTCCTCCCGTCGTGGTGGTCGCGCCGGCGGGAACCCGCATTCTTCGGGTGTTCGAGGAGAGCTCGCGCGTGGTTTCGATGGGCACGCCGCTGGTGGAAATCGGGGACCCGTCCGACCTCGAGGTCATTGTGGAAGTTCTGTCCCGGGACGGCGCGGTCATTCCCCCCGGCGCGCGCGTCGAGTTCGAGCAATGGGGCGGACCGCAGCCTTTGATTGGCCGCGTCCGGTTGGTCGAGCCGGCGGGTTTTACGAAAATCTCCGCCCTCGGCGTCGAGGAGCAACGAGTCAACGTCGTGGCCGATTTGGTCACCCCGCCCGAGGAACGCGCAACCGTGGGGGATAACTTCAGGGTGGAGGCGCGCATCATCGTCTGGGAAGAGGAGCAGGTGCTCAAGGTGCCCGTCGGCGCACTGTTTCGCCGCGGCGAAGGCTGGGCGGCATTTGTGCTGGAGAACGGCCGGGCGCGCCTGCGGGCCGTGAAAGTCGGCAGGTCCAGCGGCATCGAGACCCAGGTCTTGGACGGTCTCCAGGGAGGTGAGCCCGTTATTCTGTATCCTGGCAACCGGGTCCGCGACGGCCAGCGGGTCCGGCCGATCTCAGTGTAAATCCAACATCCGCTGAATGGGGAGCCGGGCGCGGTCGAGGATGTCACGGGGCAGCTCGATCCGGGGCGCGAGGTTCTTCATGCAGTCCCGGACTTTTTCGAGCGTGTTGAGCTTCATGTACTTGCACTCGCTGCAGCGGCAGGGGTCCGTCGGCGCGCGCAGCGCATCGTAAACCGGCGCGCAAAGGAACTCTTTGCCGGGGCATTCCTTTTGCAGCCGGTGCAGGATGCCGGATTCCGTAACGATGATGAACTGCCGGGCCGGATCGGCCTTGCAGTAGTGAATCATCTTCTCGGTCGAGCAAACCAGATCAGCCAGATCGCGCACCTCCCGCAGGCTCTCGGGGTGAACGACGACTTTTGCCGCGGGATATTCTTCCTTCAGCTTGAGGAGGCTCTCCCGGCGAAATTCCACGTGGGCGTAGCAATTGCCTTTCCACAGCGTCATCGGCCGGCCGGTTTGCTCCATGACCCACGCGCCCAGGTTTTCGTCCGGCACAAAAAGCAGGTCACGATCCGGGGGGGCCGCTTGCACGATTTTAACCGCGTTGCCGCTGGTGCAGATGATGTCGCTCAACGCCTTCACAGCCGCGCTGCAGTTGATGTAGGAGATCGTCCAAAACCGGGGATTGGTTTTCTGAAACTCAGCCAGTTGCGGCGCCGGACAGCTTTCCTCCAGCGAGCACCCGGCGTCCTTGTCCGGCAACACCACGATCTTGTCCGGATTCAAAATCTTGGCCGTTTCCGCCATGAAATGAACCCCGCAGAACACGATGACATCGGCCGCCGTCCGCGCTGCCTGCTGGGACAGGCCCAGAGAATCCCCCACAAAATCAGCCAAATCCTGAATTTCCGGAACCTGATAGTTGTGGGCGAGCAGGACCGCGTTGAGCTGTTTTTTCAGCTCCAGGATTTCGCGGGAAAGCGAATCCACAACGTCCTTCGCCGGCGGTTTCCGCAACGGGAAGCGGTCCACCTCAGGCAATGAAACTCCAGCCAATACACTCATTATCAACAGCCTAATACTTGAAATGACCGGCGTCAATGAAAGGACAGGGGCTCGGGCGCTTCCAAGAGGGACCAGGGGCATTTCGCGCGCAAAATTGTTGGCAACCTGTCACTTTTTCGACACGCGTTTGTAACCTTGGGGGGGCAGCATTAGCCGGCGAGTAGTTCTCTGCCGCAACAAACAAACCACGGGGCTCGCGAAGAGCCCCACCGTCAGACCCAGGGGGCCCGCAATGGGCCCCCTTATGATTTGGGCGGTGAATAAAATGTCACAATCGGGGGCTTGCCACTCCATGGCGGGACTGTTAGCGATGGTCCCCAAGCGCCGTCAGACAGGAAATAACGGGGCGCTCAACTTTTGTGGCAGGCAACATGAAAAGCGTGAAAGAGCAGAAAAATGACGCGAAGGTGGCGGAGGCGCTCCGTCGTCTCGCGCTGAAACTCACCGCGGCTGAGAAAGCCGCCAAAGCGGCGCATCAGGAGGCGCGGGAGGCCAAGGCGAAATACAAGGAAGCCCGCAAAGCGTGGAAGCAGGCGCGCAAAGAGGCCAGGCGCATCCGCAAGGAAGTGAAGGAGGCCGCAGCGAAGCTGAAGCGTGGCATGAAGAAGGCCGTCAAACCGGCCAAGCCGGCCAAACGCCCGAAACGCACCGCCCCTCCGTCCAGCCCCCCGGCGCAACAGCCGCCGCCGGTCGCCGCCCTGAAGAAGCCTGCCAGCGCTCCCGTCGCCCCGACCCCGCCCGCCGCCTGAGTCCGGTTTCCGTTGAGGGAACGGCGCAGGCTTTCTCTGCCCGCCGGCCACCGTCCGCCTGCCGGGACGCCAAAGCTGCCGAGGCTATGTGGACTGGTTTTTGCCGCGTGGTTTCGCGCTCCAGAAGGTGTAAAGTTGGTCCGCAGTTTTCAGGAACTGGCGAAGGAGGCGGGCTTTTCGCCGCAGCAGGTAGTGGCGGAATGAAGCCAGCAGGGCCTCCGTAGCCCGATGCCGCGCGATGAAGTTCGCGACAGTGCGTTCCAGCACTTCAGCGTCCTGCAAGTACCCCATCCGCCGCTGGTAGAGCGCGAGGGCGCGGAGTTTCTGAGCATCAAAACCGGGCAGGGTGGGCGCGATGGTTTCGATCATGTAGCGAAAGCGTTTGAAGGCGACACGCGTGCGGTGCACGGTTTTCAGGTCGGCCGGCGAAACGGCTTGCCGCCGGCGGACGGTTTCCTCAAACGCCCGGTCGGCGGCGGTGCGCACCGCGGCCGCCAGGCGGGATTCACGCCGCGCATTGCCGGAAAAACGAGCCAGCATTTTCACCAGCGCCTGAAGCTGTTTCTGCAGCTTGGCGGTCTTGAACTTCCCCACCGCCCGGGCCGCTTCCTTTTCCAGCCTTCTTTCTTTTCGCACCAAGTGTTCCCGGAGCAGCAGCAACTCGGGAAACCGCGTCAGCCGCTCCTCGATGAACAGGCGCTGAACATGAACGTCGCGCAGCTCCCCCAGCCGCTTGAGGCGGCGTTTCAACGTCCGGTAGGCATCCTGCACGGCCGCTGTCTGAAATACCCCCTCCAAGAGCACCAATTCCGAAATCAGGCGCCGCGTGGCCACCCGAAGTTCGTGCACAGACTCCTCGGTAAACCCCTTTTGGCATCGTCGCAGTTCCTGCCAATAGCTCCGCCACCGCCGCCTCAAGGAGCCGGCCAGGTGAGAGGATAACGGCTCCGCCGGCGGCGCTTCGGCTGGCGCGCGCTCTGGCATGCGCGCCCCCGCCCCGCGAGGACCGGCCGGTTCCGCCCGTCGCGGCTGCAACAGGTCGGCGTCCGGGACCTGCAACATGCCCGCCACCGCGGCCGGTTCCCCGTGCGCGCCGGCGGGTGTTGGTGAAACTGAAACGTTTTCCATAAAACCCAAAGCCTGGTGGCTGGCGTTTTTTCAGGCGCCTGGCCGCAAGTCACCGCCCGCCGCGCCTCCCCCGCTGGGGGGCGATGGCCAAACCAATGTCAAATCCGTGGTTCATTCTCATGCGGAGCCCCCGCGCCGCAAGGGCCCTCTGGGAGGAAACCTGTCAGACGCCGGACTGAGCTAATTCTACGATTGGGGTGCCCATGGGGCAAGCGCGACAGGACCCCGTCGGTCGCGCGGGGGGCGTCCGGGCCGGGGTCTGGGGCCCGAAGCCGCGGAAAGAGGGTGTGAACAAGTTCGAGGTTGCGCGCTGGACAAATGTCTCAAATCGCCAAAAAGGCCCAAAATTCCGCTAAAAAGCCCGGTTAATAAGATGTGAATTAGTTTGGGTTTGATTCGGACGGGGCGGACTTATGACCCGCTGGCGGCTGGTCTGACTTCCAAGTTTCCACCGATTTGTCACCCAATCGCCCCGCGGCTGACACGCAAAAGTGGCAGGGTGGCGGGCAACCGCCAGGGTCTTAACCTGGCGAAAGAATCCATCGTGTCATGAAACTTCAGGTTGACTGTCAGGGCCCGGTCGCGTGGGCCCCCGCGATCATCATCCGCGAACGGACGAGCGAGGCTCTGCCAGCCCATGCTCTCAAAATCCCGCTTCCGGCGGGGCCTGGCAGCGAAGAGGCGGGGAGCGGAACCTCCCCGCAGGAGGCCGCGCGGGAGCTGGCCCAGTGGGAACTTGCGCGGCAGCGACTCGTGATGCGGCTGCTGGACGAGGTTCCGGACCCAACCACGCACCACCTGGTGTTGGGCGCGGCGGCGGAGGCGGCGGCCGTGGCCACCACCTTTCCCTACCCGCTGCTGGTTTTCCCGACGCTGCTTGAGGAGGCGGCATCCACCGCCTTGGAGCACGAACGCCAGCGAGCCCAAGCCTATTGGCGGCGGCTCGCTGTCACCGAATTGTAACCTGACCGCCTTATTTCCGTCACGAAAGCGCCCCACAGTGGGGGCGTCGGAACCGGGCGCCGATGGATGAAACGCGTGAGTGAACGCCCGGATGAAGCAGTTTGCACTATGAACGATTTCGGTTTGACGCCGTTTTTCGCCAACGCCCTGCAGTTCGCTTTTGACAAGGCGACGACCGAAGGCAAGGTCACCATTACGCTGCTGGCCCTGCTTTCGATGTTCAGTTGGACGGTCATTATTCAAAAGGGCCGGCAACTGTACCGGGCGCAAAAGGCCGGCCGGAAGTTCTTTGCCGCCTACCGCGCCGCGCGGGACCCGCTGGAGCTGTTCAACCGGGGCGACGATTTCGGCGGCGCGCCCGCCTACGAGGTCTATTTGAGCGGGGCCGAGGAGCTGGCCTACCACCTGAAAAACAACCCGGTGACGGTCAAACCGCGGCGGGGAGGCCGAACGCCGGCCGCCGGCGATGGCGCCGGAGGGGCCGCTGACGTGTTCGCGCGGGCGAACACGACGAAGGTCAACGTTTCGTCGTTTGAATCGGTGCGGGTCGCGCTCGAGCGGGCGGTGAGCGCCCAGGCGATTTCCCTGGAAAAAGGGATGATCATCCTCTCGACGGCCGTGGCAGGCGGGCCTTTCATCGGACTGCTCGGCACGGTCTGGGGCGTGATGGAGACCTTCTCGGGCATCGCCAAGGTCCAGGCAGCAAGTTTGACGGCCATGGCGCCCGGCGTCGCCGGCGCGCTCATCGCCACCGTGGTCGGACTTTTCGTGGCGATCCCGGCCATGTTTGCTTATAATTATATGATTACCACCATCCGCGCGATCACCCAGGAGCTCGACAACTTCACCGCCGAGTACGCCACCGCCATCGAGCATGGTTATGTGGACAACCGTTCGGTGGCCGAGGAAGTGGTCGGCGCCCTGCAGCAAATCTTCCCGGAGCGCGCGGAGCGCTTCGAAGTCATGGAAAGCCGGGTTTGACGGAGTTTCCTTATGAAAAAGTATTCAGCGAGCAAGCATCACACCCTCTCGGAATTAAACATCACGCCGTTGCTCGACCTGGCCTTTGTGCTCCTGGTGATTTTCATCATCACCACGGCTCCCGCGGTCAACGACTTGAACATCTCGTTGCCAACCGCCTCCAGCCGGCCGAAGGAGGCTCCCTCGAAGGTCAACTACATCACCGTGGACAACGCCGGCAAGATTTACCTCAACACCGTCGAGATGAACGAGGATCAATTGCTGCGGACCCTGGTGGAGTTTCGCAAACAGGACCCGGATTTGAACGTGGTGGTGCGGGGGGACCAGCGGATCCAGTATCAAAAAGTCGTGGGAGTGCTGGACGTGCTGGTGTCCGCCAATGTGAACAAGGTCGGCCTGGCCACGGAGACCGTGGCGGCCAACTGAGGCGTGGCGCCAACTGTATCCTGCACAGCCCTCCGCCCCAACGGCTGTTGGGGCAGCGGCGGCTGAGCCGGGAAAAACCATCCCATGCCGCCCGTTCGCAAGCCCAGGAAGGACCGCACCAGCTTCATCATCGCCGCGGTTCTCCACGTGCTGCTGATCGGGGGCGTGATCTTTTGGGCTTACAAAACCGGCAAGCTCGAACAAATGCGGCAGGCCGTGCTGCAATACGTGCGCTCCGATAAAAAGGAACAAACAGAGCCCGCCAAGCCCATCCAGCAGAAAGCCGGTCCCCCGCAAAAACTGCCTCCCATCAATC
>Ga0116147_1001780_pt1 | contig 22938 bp, 10 predicted proteins | sample AD_JPNHG3_MetaG_FD_89749 | JGI IMG/M metagenome (GOLD analysis project Ga0116147, IMG submission 89749) | Active sludge microbial communities of municipal wastewater-treating anaerobic digesters from Japan - AD_JPNHG3_MetaG | ecosystem: Engineered > Bioreactor > Anaerobic > Digestate | place...
GAGGTCATCCAGAATGCTGTCCACAAGGTGCACGACAGCATCAAGGAAGGCTACACTATCGCGGCGCCCCTCGACGAATCCAAGGTCTTCCCCGCGATGGTGGTGAACATGATTGACGTCGGCGAGGAAACCGGCAACCTCGACGCGATGCTCATGAAAGTGGCCGATATCTACGACGCCGAAGTCGAGGCGGCGGTCGAGGCGATGCTGGCCCTGCTCGAACCGGCCATCATCATCGTTCTCGGCGGCATCATCGGCTTCATCGTGGTGTCGCTTTACCTGCCGATCTTCTCGCTCGGCGACGTGGTCAGCAACAGCGGCTGATGCCGCTTGGAAAGGCAATGACATGATTCACATTGGACTTGCAACAACACTCAATCGTAGAGAGGTACGAACGAGGGGAGGAGCGAATATGTCGAACAAAAGAGGTTTCACCCTGATTGAACTACTGGTGGTGATCGCCATCATCACCATCCTCGCGGCCACCGTCGCGCCGCGGGTGTCCAACTGGATCTCGCGGGGCCGCATGGCGCGTGCTACCTCCGAAATCCGAAACGCCGACCTCGCGCTCGTCAAAATGCTTGCCGACGCCGACCGGAAGGATTTTGGCACTTTCTTCAAACGAGCGGACACAACTGCCCCCGTGTCTTTCGGACTCGCCATGCTGGCCATGGCGAACACGTTGCCGGCGGGGCGCACGATCTACGATGTCTACACGGACATGTTCTATGAACTCCTGCGCCGTGGAAAAGACGCCACATTGACCGATCTCGTTCCCGCGGGCTATGTATTCGACGGCGATGTGGCGCGAAAATTGGGCACCAGTTACATGGATATTGGACGGGATCCATGGGGATCCAACTACATTTTCTTCCCGGGTCCCATTCGCACGGGCATCGTGCCTTTCCGGTCCCGGCGCCTTTACGACGACGGCACGCTCATCACTTATAACAATGCCGGCGTGCAGTTCATGAACAACAAGATGCGCGGCAATCCGCCGGCCGATGGATTGCCCGGCTATCCGGCGCCGCGGGATTTGCCCGTCTATATTTACTCGATGGGTGAAAACAAAGCCTGTGAACAACTGGTCCTGCCCGGCATGGCTACGGTCGGCGATATCTACACGACCTTCGACGATATCAACAACTGGGACAGCGAATCGGGCTGGAGCGATTTGTACTAGGCTTGGCGAGCGGTATGCGCGGGGCTGTCGTCGTGGCGGCCCCGCGCTTGCATCGGCAACGGCGCGTGGCGGTCGAACCGGGAGCGTGACGGCGTGATGAGGCAGAATGGCAGCGAACGGATGGGCGCGGGCGGCGTGCGGTTTCGCGGACACCGTCCCGGCATGACGATGATCGAACTCATCGTCGTTCTGGCCATCCTTGCGCTCATGTCGGCCATCGCGATTCCGACCTTCGCCCGGCTCGGCTACTTCTCGCGCAACGATCTCCAGGCCACCGCCCGCGAACTGCATTCCATGCTCAAGGCCGCCAAAATCTACGCCGCGACGTACCGCGTCAACACCGCTGTCGCCTATAGCGTTGTTCCTGTTATTGACAGTATAACCGGTGCAACGGTTGAAATTATTGATGCCGCGGCGTTGGTTTACAAATTTCCACAAGACATTAAGAATCTAACGACTTTCCATGATCAATTTCAAGATCAAGATGATTCGAATAAGGATAAGGATGATTTTGTTCCAATTACTGCGTCTCTAACCGGAGCCTTCTTCCGATCAACAAAGCAAGACACATGTGTCTTGATACAAGGACCTTCAAATTATGACTTGAAACGGACACTGAATACAGTCCGAATATATCGCGTCGAACCACAGTTAAGTGAGAATAACGAACTGAGATTCGACGCGTATCCGGTTGAAACACTTCCGGCGTATCGAGATAAGTATCGAGATAAATTTTTCGCCCACATTTTCAAGCCAGGCGGCCAGGTTATTGTGAGCGATCCCAGTTTACCTGAACGATTTCGAATGCTTGTGGGTTATAGGCCAGATAGAAGTACCACGGAACGCTACGTGGACGAAACCCGGACGCAACTCCGTGTCGAGACGATCGAACTCTCGCAGAACACGGGCCGGGTGCAACTGGTACAGGAGTAGCGACAATGAGCCACTCAGCCGAGAAAAATCCGCTCCATGAACTCGAGAGCGGGGTTTGGGGAACGGCTAGGCCTGCCCCGAAACCCCGAAATCCTTCCGCCTCCGGCCGTGCCGGTTTCACCCTGCTCGAAGTGCTGGTCGCGCTGGCGATTCTGGCGACGGGGATCCTCGGCGCCATGCAGTTGTTTCCCGCGTCGCTGCGTCAAACCCGCGCCGCCGCCGAGCGCACCGCCGCCGCCAACCTGGCCAACTCGGAAATGACCCGGCTGCGTTCGCTCGATATTCAACGCGATTTCCTGTCGTGGCTCGACAAGAATACCCTCGAAACCCTGGCGGCCACCGAACAGGCCTACGCCCTGTACAACGGATGGCTGACGACCGTGCAACAGACCGGCGCCATGTCCGACACCTACCGGGTGACCTTTTCGGTGCAGATGATGGACGGGCGCCGGGAGACCTTCGTGACCTACGTCACGCGAAGATGAACAAGCGCATAGCGCCAAATGCGTAATGCGAAGTGCATAGTGCGGAGTGCATAGTGAACGGAATGGACAAAATGGACAAGGTAGATGCGGCGGTTACCGAGCCTCGCGCCTCGCGCCTCGCGCCTTGCGCCTTGCGCCTTGCGCCTTGCCCCTTGTCCCTTGCTCCTGGCTTCACCATGGTGGAGTTGCTGGTCGCGATTGCGCTGTTCGCGGTGCTGATGTCGGGAGTTGTGATGCTGTTCGTCGGCAGCGTGCGGTCCGCGCGGACCAGTTACCAGCAGCTTGATGCGTTCGAGAAGGCCCGCAGCGCCCTAACCATTATAGAAGACGATCTTATTCCTTCTCATTTTATTCGTGACTATGGGGTTATCCGAACTTTTTATGGCACACCCATCGGCATGACATTCATTCAACGAACAAAAGTACCGGGTGGATCCGACAACTATAAATGTTCACGAGTCACCTACGTTGTTTACAACCGGGTTATTTATAGAAACAAATTGATTCAAGAAGAAGGAGATTCGGATAACATCTCGACCGATGCTTATCCCTACCGGTTTCCTGAAGCGTTGGAAGATTATATCGCGGGATATGATACCAATGGTAACCCTGTCTACTTTTCCGATGGCATGCCGCGGTTCCGAGATGCCTATCCGTATCCGTTGCTCAAATACTTCGAAAAGAACATGGATAACCTAAATAATTTTCCCGTGCCATGGTTGGATGAAAGAGGCGAGCCAACGCGATTTGGCGTGATTCTAAATAATCTGCTTGCTGAACACCCAGACTCTAACGGCCACATTATAACCGTTACGAAAAAACGCCTTACTGAAGAACAATCCAAAATTTTGTGGTCTACAAAGTGTGAAATGTGGATCCGGATGCTCGCTGGCGGGGATTCTGGAATAGATAATATCAATTTCTGGGCCGAATTTAATCTCGAACCGCTCGATTACATGGTAACTGACAATATTCTTTCAACGCTTGCGCCGAACCGCGTTAGCGCCAGTTACCCTCCCGGACGCGATTTTGGCGCCGATCCCAACATAAATCGCAAAGACCAGCCATTCGGCGGATTTGTATTTTTTGGTTATGGCATGAATGATGAAACACCAGATGCCAATAAGAATAGAGTTTTCAATCCATTTTGGTCGGAAGAGCTTTGGCCGGAAATGATTATCATCAGTTTCTGGCTCATGTTTGAGAGCCCCTATCCCGGCGCGCCGGATTTCAAGCGCCATTTCAACTTGCAGCTCAATATCCCCGCCGCTTATGGGAGGCGGCCCTAGGAGTAGGCCGACATGCGGATTGAACAGCTCGAGAGGAACGGCACGGGACGCGGGACGCGCGGCGCGGCGTTGATCATTGCCGTGGCGGTCCTGACGATCCTGATGGCGATCGCCCTGACGTTCTTCACCGTGAGCCGGGTCGAACTGAAGACCTCGACGAACGTCGAGAACACCGTGCGCGCGGAACTGCTGGCCGACGCCGCCACGGCCATCGCGATGAGTTTCCTCAACTACGACAAGCTCATCCACCCGACCTACACGTCGCTCGACCATGCTTGGCGCGCCTATTTCAACGGCGCGTGGATCGAGGGCAAGCAGTGGGCGTTCGTGGACCCCATGAGCCCAAACCGGTCCGCGCCGGCTCCCTTGTTGGCCCACACCCCCCCGAACAATGTCAACTACGACGATTTTTACAGGCCGACGCCCACCGATCCCAGTTACGGCCTGCCGGACAATTTTTACACGCCGCGCAAGGAGGAAGGGCTGCGCGTCCCCAAATTGGCGCGCTATGTCGAATCCGGCGCGGACCATCCCTTCCTGATTGACAACGCCAGCGAACTGCCGCCCGCGTGGCAGGTTCACAATTGGGCCGACGTGGACAACGACGGGGACGGCCTTCGCGATTCGGTGTGGATTCCGCTGGTGGCGGACACGTCCGCGGGGCTGGTCGCTGATCGCTACGACGACGATCCCGCCGCCCTTATCAACCAGACGGCCGGCGTGCCGCCCAACGAAAACCGCGCGCTGGCCGGCCTGCCGAACGTCGTCTTTCCCGGCGACGCCGTGGACAACGATCTCGACGATTCGCTCGATATGCCCCTGCCCAAAGAATGGAACACGTACGACGAGGTCCGCCAGACCGAACTGGCCCGAACCTTTTTCCGATCGGTCGGCACGGACGAGTCCAACGAAACCGCCGTGTTTCTCTATTGGGGCGGCAACGACGGGCGCGACAACAACGGCGATGGAACCGTGGACGAACCGGGCGAGCAGCGCTGGTTCCTCACCGCGCCGATATACGCCGCACCGTCCGAAAATCCCAACGACTCCATCTACCAGATCCTCCGCAACGTAAATCTCACGACGCCCGGCCAGACTACCCCCAGCTCCTACAACATCCCCTGCGATCCGACGCTTCCCTGGGGGCCGCCCGACGTACAGCACCGCTGGGTGGACGCGATCGACAACGATTACGACCTCGTTATCAACAACCACATGGACTACTGGACGCCGTATCCGGAATATTACGATTTCCGGGCGGCGGCATACGCCGAGCGAAACCTGCAAATGTACCGCCTCGCGCTGGCGGACGACGAAAACGTCTACAAGGCCCTCTCGAACATGGATCCCGCGACGGATCTCGGCCAGGCCGATCCCGGCTGGCGTTCGCGGCCCCTCTACCAGCCCGCGCTGTACGAAACGCCCCCGACCGACACCGCCCTGATCCCGGAAACGGGCGCCATCGTCGCCGCGTCCGGCGCCACGTTCTATGTGGATGCGCGGCTGATGCGCTACCTCGCCGCGATCAATCGCTGGAACTACCTCGCCGATCGCGGCCATTTCGTGAACGGCCAATGGGAACGCGGCGGGCGCCTCGCCAAGGCCGTGCCCAATCTCTGGCCCGATTTCGAGTTCGACAAACTCCGCGGCGCGCGCGAAATCGCCCCCCAATACCTGCGCGAATCCGGCGTCGCCCAGCCCCCCTGCCGCCTGAAATCCAGCGGCGAACCCGTCTGCCAGATCGTGGGCCGCGCCGCCATCCTCGTCAACGACGAGGCCTCCAAAGTCAACCTCAACGCTTCCGGCGCGTACACATTCGACATGCAACTTTACTCGGCGGATCCCGGACGCCCAACCGCTATTGCCGCGACAGCCGATCCGGCGAACGCGGCGTATTGGCTCCCCGCGTTTTCGTCCGGCGCCAGTGTGTTCGAATACACGCCGCTTTTCCTGCCGGATACCGGACTGGTTCGTGCGCGAAAAATGTGGAACCTGCTCATGGGCGCGCCGTTCGGTTCGCTGAAGATTGGGAAGCCGACGGATACGTCCGTGGCCTCGAATCCCGACCTAGCCGACGAGTACATCCCCGACGCGGTTCTTCCCGGCTATGGATTCGTGGACGACGACGGCAACGCCCTCGCCCTTGCCATGGACGGCCTGGACAACAACGGCAACGGCCTGGTGGACGAGGGCGTCAACGACGGTTCCAATCTCACGCCCGAGCAATACGAAGCGGCGCTCAAATTTGCCCAGGATCACGGTATTACCCTGTCCATTCCCGCTGGTGAAGAAAACGTTCACAACATCCAGGCCCGGGTTCTGTACCGCATGTATCTCGGCTATCTCGAAGGCATTGACGATCCCGGCGAGTACCAGCGGCGGCGTCCGTTGCGCAATCTGGTCGCCGAAGGGCGCGTGCCCAAAGCCAATTTGGACTATGAGACCGACGACGTGGACGGCAGCGGGGCCGTCGGCGCCTTCGGCTTGCTCGGCGACCGCGTGCTCAAGTCCCGCGACGAGGTCAAGCGCATTATTCGCAACGAGACCTTCGCAAACGCGGACACCTACTACCAAAACATCAAGAATCACATCACGCTGCACTCGACCGATGACAACAACCGGTTCCAGCAGGCCATGAAGAGCGATCTGCTCGCCGAACCCGAAAAGGTCTGGACCGCCGGCCAGCGTCCGAAGGGGCTCAAACTCGACTACAATTTCGCCACCCCGGAACAGATCGCACAGGTCCTGCGCGACGACTGGGACATGAATTCCCCCGCCAACGCTTACGGCGATCCGTCCGATCCGGACGAGAAGATCGCTTCGCTCGAATTCGCGCGCGGCCTCCAGCAAGAAGGCGTCAACGTCTCGCTGGATATCAACGGCGTTTTTTCGAATCCCGTGGCCTTCCTCGACGAGTTCGGCAACCCCGTCACGGCGCTCTACAAGGCCGATCCCTACCTCCGGGCGCTGCAACTTGGCGCAAACCTGCGCGACGCGCGCGATACCGGCTACGGCCGGTCAACCGCCACCATGCAGGTGGACGACACGTGGTGGGATCGCATGCAGGTTTACGATCGAGTGAACAATCACGGCGAAACGTTCGATCAGGGCCGGCTCGTTGTGGAAGTGACCGGCGACCGCCGCAAGATTGTCTACACCGTAGCGGGCATCGAGGGCGTTCGCATCACCGAGATGATGGTCCGGCCCGTCCGCCGCGTCGAGGCCGAAATGGAGCGGGACAACGACACGTCCTCCCTCTTCCCGCGGTATCTGTACCAACTCGCCTACAACGAGGATCCGTCTGCCGCCACCTATCAAAACAACTTCGATCTCACCCGCGTACAAATGCGCGACAAGGCGCCGCCGGCCTATTCGGTAACCAATCAGCCCGATGAAGGTTTCTGGCCGGCGCCGAAACTGCCCTACAGTACCACTTCGGATCCGGCCAATCCCTGCAACGGTTTCCTCAATCCGTGGCTCGGACCCGGCACGGCCATTTCGACAGAGACGCGGTTCGTCGAGGCGGAGGATCCCGGCAAGGAGTCCGTGCCGGGAGCGGACGATGCGCCCACGGAACATTGGCCGAACATCATGGAATTCAAATTCGGGCCGAGCAAGGGCCTGCCGCCCGGACGGTATTATCTGAAGATCAACACGACCGACTATCGCGGGCGGCCCACGGTCAGCGGACCGCGTTCCGGCACCACGGATGTCCCGTGGTACCGAAACAACGAGGATCCGATCCGCGTCGCGGTCAAATACGTCTCCTCGACGGGCGCTGCCATGCCGAACGGCATGACCGTCGGCACGAAATCCATCGCGCAGGATGTCGCGGAAGGGTTTGCGGCATGCGCGACCCCCGATTATCCCGACGATTTTTACGACAATGCGTCCGCGGATCCGGCCACGAGGACATGGAAGGAGTACTGGAGCCATTACTGGCGCGGGCCTTCCGATGCGAACGGCGGTGTTGGTCTTGTTTTGGACGCGCAAAGCCTGGAAAAGGCGGACGCGGACGGCAACGGCAATGTCACGTTCGAGGAGGCGTCTGCCCTGATCCCGTCTTTGCCGCAGGAATTGTTCGACGTCTACGACGCCAACGACGACGGCAGCCTGGATCTTGCCGCCGAAGGCATTCCGAGTTCCGAACGGACCGGGAAATACAAACGGGGCGTGGCCACCGGCTGGATCTTCGTGCCGGGATTGGACGACACCGTGTTGAACGTTCCCACTTCGCTTAATCCGGAGATGGGCCACCTGACCTACACGGATGTGATTGAACTGCGCAAGGGCTACGGCCAGGACAAGGCCTTCACCGTCACGATTCCCCCTCCCGCCGCGAACGCGCTTGATCAGGTCTACCTGCACGTGGCGGTGTGCATGGGCGGCGGCGATCCGGTCGCCTATGACGCCGGCGGCCCCATGTTGTGCATCAACTCGTTCGAGTTCAGCCAGGAACCCGATCATGAATGGATCGAGATCGAAAACATTACCGGCCACGACATTGACATCTCCGGTTGGGAGCTGGCCGTCGGCGGCGTGGACCCGGCATCGGGCGACATCGCTTCCAAAGACCGGATCTTCATGCGCGTGCCGTACGATCCGGCCAATCCCGTGATCCTGCCCGCCGCCCGGCCCGACTCCGCCGCGGGCGCCGTGGCCGTCCGTCCGCCCCGGATGCTCCTGGCCGTCAACGCCTACGATTACATCGGCTACCCGCAGAACGTGAATTTCGACCGCGACAACTTGATCTTCCGCAACGGCATCGGCCTCGAAGGCGGTATCTTTTACGAAGCGGATGGATCGGTCAGTTACAACGGCAATATGGGGACAAACGGCGATTATGTGACCGCCCCGGATTTTCCTGTCGTTCCCTACGACGAATACGGCGTCTACAACGTGGGCGAATCGGGCAGTATCTTCCGGAGAAAGGCCAACGATTTGCCCATCGTTCAACTCGAAATCGAAGGCCTGACCACGCAGGCCGCCATCAAGACGCCGCAGGCGGGCGGCGTGAACGCCGCCGAAAGCCTCTCCGCGCTGGCCGGCTGGGTGTTGCGCGGTGGCGTGTTTCCGAACAATCCCGAACACGACGGCATTGACAACGACAACGACGTCAATACGCTCCTCGTTGACGGAGTGGACAACAACGGCGACGGGATTGTGGACGATCTCCTCGAAGGCATTGACGAGGGACGCCGGTGGATGGATGCCCGGCGCGAATCCCTTACCGGCTTTTTCGTGCTGAATCCCGCGCCGGGCGCATTCGACTTTTTGCCTGTCGCCTACAAGACCCAATTCTTCGATTATCCCTACGATCCATTGAACTACGTTCCGCCGCCGGCCTATTTGGGCGCGGCTGCTGCGGAATCCCCGCGCTGGAAAGAATTCATCGAGCGCCGTTTTTATCCGGGCGACAACGTCGTCGTGACGCTGTTCCAGGGCGATCACCAGGCGCGCCGCGTCGTGGATCGCGTCACCTACACCGAACGCGACGTGATCAACCGCGCCGTGGACGACGGCATTCCCGTGCCGTTCAGCACCGCCGGTTCCAACACGCTTCTGCCGACGCTGTTCGACAAGAGTCTCGGCATTCCCAATAAGACCAATTACCTGAATTTCTGGCCGGACGACACGATGGGCGCGGATTTCTACCGGACGCTCGAACGCAAACACACCGCCATCTACAACGGCGATCGTTTCGGCACCAAGAACCGCTGGGAAGCCACCGACGGCAATTACGATGACTGGTCGCACGACCCGGTTATGCCGCGGCTGAAGCCGGATGGGACCCCGGATGGCATTGACCGTTTCAACGGCACGCCGCTTCAGCCCAACGCGGCCTACGACCCCGAATTCAAATACCCCGTTTTTTATTATCCGCATTCGCTGCCCGCGGCCGAAAACACGCTCATGATTCCGCAGATGTACCGCGAATGGGCCGCCCTGCGGGACGCCCTTGTCATGGACCGGAAAACCATCGCGCACGGCGATCAGCCGTTCGTGTCGGTCGGCGACGTCATGACGCTGCCCTACCTCGAAATCCACGAAAACCACACGTTGTACGGCGGCGAATTCGGCGCATCCAACGCCGAAATGGCCGATTCACCGGTCAGGATTCCCGGGCTGGCGCGTGAAAAGGTGCTGCGCGCGCGGATCGGCCGGACCTATCCCGACGATTACTGGAAGGAACTCCTGTGGAAAAGCGGCTCGCAGGAGTCCGACGACAATCTGGCGGCCCTGATGGGCGCGGCGGCGTTCGATCCGATCCGGTTTTCGTGCGCCCGCGCCGATTTTTACCTGTTGCGGCCCGTGTTCGATCCCAACGATCCGAACGATAACCAGCGCGTGCGGGAAATGATGAAATTCGATCCGGCTTCCGATCCCTCCGCGCCGTGGCCCCTGCCCGAAGTCTGGCGGCCGGTCTTCCTGTATTCGCTCGATATCGCGGGCGGCGTCAACCGGGAACTGTTTGACACGCAGTACGACTTGGGTTTCCCGTACAATATGTGGGACAAAAATCTTGGGCTGATGCCCAACACGAATTATTTCCTGTTCAACCGATCGCCGGTTCCCGCCACGCTGAAAACCGGCAACGATCTCTGGTCGCGTTCGCCTGTCCAGTTGCGCACCGCGTTCTATCTTTCCGGCAATCCGGAAGGCTTTACCGCGACGCGGCAGGCGGAAAGCAATCGGCCGGCAGCCGCCTCGCCGGAAGACCTGGGGCCGTTGTCGCAGGAATCGCTCGTCTCGGAGGCCTTGTTCATATGGAACGCGGACGACGGGATCGAGGACGGCGTTTACGATCTCTATCTGGATACCGGCCAGCCCTTCGACCGGCTGATCGCCGCCGACAGGGCTTTTTCGACGGCCAATCCCGGCCAGACGCTGCTCACCGACATGGGCCGCGCACTCTGCGCGATCGCGGCGTCCAAGACACCGGGCGACATCATCCTGGACGCCGAAGTGTTCACGGACCGCGACCGCGACGGCAAATGCTGGTTCGGCGATCCGTATCCGTGGCGGTACAACCTGCTGCGGCCGGGCGCCGATCCGAACAATCCCGAAAAGAGCGACTCGCTCGGCATGCAGGAAGGGCTTACCCCCGACGACAACGGTATCGTGTATTACGGCGTCGTCGAAATTCAGAACAATTTCCTTGCCCTGTACCTGCGCAACTGGTCCGTGCGCGGCGTGCCCGCCACCTTTGCCGGCATCGTCCTCACCCCGCGCGACCGCACCTCCGGCCGCATCAATATCAATACCGCCCAGACAACGACGTATCACCGGCCGGGCGATCAAATCCGACCCGGTGAAAGAGAAAAGCCGTGGCGGCCGTTCAATCCGTTGATGGGATTGCCGGGCATGCAGGAATTGCCATTCGTTTTCACCAATATGACCGGTCCGAGACTGATTGGCGACGGCGCCCTGAAGCCGGATCTCGGTCCGTTGCCCGCCATGGATATCCCCAACCTGACCGTTCTCGATCGCATCAAACTGATCACGGCGGGACGGCCGGGAACCAGGCTGCCCGTCAATCCGCCCGATCCCACACGGGCCGACGGACGCTATTATCGATCGATCGACGAGTTGCTTTCGCTCGGAACAAACAAAGGAGTTTTCTACGGCAGCAAACCCGATGAACCGCCGAGATGGCTGATGCCGCTCAGCACGCAGTACAACGATCCGCTTGCCCGTTTTGCGGAAGAGCAGTGGCGTTTTACGCGGATGGCGAACATGATTACGGTGCGATCGGACTTGTTCGAGATCATCGCGACCGTTCAGGCCGGCTACGGCACGGACGCCAACGGCGACGGTGAAATCAACTGGCGCAGCAACGACGAGTTCGTGACGACCGCCGAAAAGAAAGTCAGGACGATATATGAGAGGTAGGCGCAAGGCTGAAGGCTGAAAAATGATCTTTTGTGAATTTATTCGCGCAGCCGAAAGCGTAACGCCGAATTCCGATTCGGCTGAGCTGCCCATACCCGTGCCCAATCGGAATTCGGCGCTACAATCTGTTGCGCCGAATTTGTTCACGCGCTCTGAAACCCGAGATCCGAGACCCGAAACGCGCCCCCGGCCGCCTCTGAATCAGGTATAATATTTTTGCGACATGGAAGCGATTGACAAATGAATCCGGGGCATTCGGCGGCGCTTCGCGAAAGGCGCGGCCGGAGGAGTGTACAGATGAAACAAACGCGGCGATTCATGGGATGGTGCGCGCTTTCGTGCGCGCTGATGGGGACCGTTTGGGGCGCTTATGGCGACCCGGCCGATCCCGGCAACTGGGTGTTGGGCAACACGGTCGTGGTGTGCGGGGCGGACAATCCGCTTTACGACGCGCTGAACGCGGAGGTATCGGCGCCCGACAAGTTTCCGCGGTTCGACACCGTGACCCAAGCCATCGCTTATGCGCAGAGCCAGAACGGCGCGATTCAGTATATTGTCGTGGCGAGCAGCACCGCCGGCACGAGTTCCGTGGTGTCCGAAATCCGCGACAACATCACCTATCCGCAGAACGAAACCTTTTCCATCGTGGGCTATCCGCCGTCCAACCCGGAGACGATCGTGATCAAGGCGGCGGACCCCTCGCGTCCGGTGTTGGACCTTGGATCCGCCCCGGCGGGCGTCTTCATCGAGGGGCTGACGTTTACGGGCGGCAGCGTGGGCATTCGGACCGGCAACCGCTGTGCCGCGACCATCAACCGATGCTATATCCGCGACAACAACGCCGTGGTCCAGGGCGGCGTCATCGTGGACAGGACCGGCGTGGGCATTCTGTGCGAGGGCGGCTCGGTCGGCGCGCCAATCATTCAGAATTGCAGCATTGTCCATAACGAGTGCGACGGGATACGCGTCGAGTCGCAAAACGTCTGCGTCGCCTTCTGCACGATTTTCGAGAACGGGCGCAACGGCGTGTCAACCGTGGGCGGCGGCAAGGCCTCGGTGACCAGTTCGATCGTCATGCGCAACGCGATCGGCGACACGGTCGTCGAACCCATTACCAACTTTATCTGCAAATGGCCGCCGGCCGATCCGATGCTGAAATTCACATGGTCGCCCGGTTCGCAATGGCAGATTGGCCCTCCGTCGGGCGGCGGCGGGCAGCAGGACACCAACGGCTTTGGCAATCCCGATCCCCGCTCGACGATGGAGCGCCCGGAGGTTTTCGGCGTCAATCTCGCCGGCAATTACACGGCCTCCCCAGACGCGGACGCCGATATCGTGCGGGTTCTCAACAACAATGATTCCATTTCGGAAGACGTGCTGATTCACGACGTCAAAGTGACGATTCTGGGCGTGGCCATTGACGCCAGCTCGCTGGAGCCGACGGCGCTTGTGCTGGAAACGCCCGCCGGGAACGTGACGCTGGCGCAGATCAACGCCGGCATCAGCCTGAGCCTTGAAAACGTCACCTTTTCCGACAGCGCCGCGGAACCGTTTCCGGCTTCGGCAAGCCTGGTAAACGGCGATCTCAGGGACGGAGTTTACAAACCCGTGCAGCCGCTTTCCGCGCTTGCGGGCCAAAGCGCGGATGGGCCGTGGCGGGTGGTTCTTCAAAGCCATGTTTCGCCAGTAAAACCATTGACCTGTCGAATTGCGCTTCGCGAACGTTTCTGGTTGTCGGTGGACGTGGACTGCACGAATTACAGAAATGTCAGCATGATTTTCGATCGCTGGCTGAATGTGGATGCCCAAGGGTACGCAGGCATTCAGGGACAGGTGGTGGGGACCAACCGGTGGCTCCCGATCTGGGACAAGGGGGTTTTCGACATCTGGGATCGCGGCGACAACGAGATCATGGACGGCAATGTGGACCGGCAGCAATGGACCGTGCGCTCCTACGATCTGCCGTGGGCGGGCGGCAAGAAAATCCGGGTGCGGTGGACGTACCGGACGGATTTCCCCGGCAAGGCCTGTTCCGGGTGGAACATCACCAACCTGCGGTTCGTCGGCATTCCGACGTCCATGCAATACTACGGCCTCAATGCGGCGGCGCCCCAATCGCTGACCTCGCTCAGCAACGATGTGTACGCGAACGCCCCCGCGCTGTGGACGCCGCCGACGGGCACGCCGTGTCCACTGCAGGGCTACATTTACACGAACGCCTATGATTACAACCTGAACGTCAGCACCGATCCGATTCTGTGCAAGGACATCCACGTGGATCCGAGGTTCGACATGTCGTCGCCGTGGATTGGCCGCCTGCTGGCGCGTGAACTCACGCAATGCACCGATCCCGTCTGCATTGACGTCAAGAACCACAGCGGAACCGCCCCCTGTCCGTGCGTGACGCCCCCCCGCGATTTCCAGTATGTGAACGTCCGCCCGGACAATGAATGCAACATTCCCGACATCGGCGCGGACGAAATCCCGTCGGATGGCGGAACGGGCCCGTTTACGGGTATATGGTTTGCGTGCCGCGTTTTGGACGTCCAGGCCGATCCCGGGCCGCCGCAAATGGTGGGCGCGCATTCCTTTACGGTGGACGTGTGGATGACGGAAGCGGGCATGCCGGACGAGGCCTATTACATTGCTGCCGATGGGACGCAGGTGGATCTCGGTTCGGCGACCGATGCCGGCGGCGGCCGGTACACCTACCGGGCCAGCCCGCCCGCTTCCGGCGGCGCGACGGACGGCGAGGCATCCGTTCGACTTAGATATGGAAATATCGTTTTGGGTGATGGCGGACCCTATGACGACCTGATTACCGCCCAGGCCCAGAGGGGACGGCGTTTCATCATTGACACGATTCCGCCGGTGATCGTGCAGCCGGGGCCGGGATATATCGCGCCGGTCGTGGTTTCCGCGAGCCTGTCGGGCAATCCGTCCACGGCGGCGAGCGTACCGTTCGGATCGCTTACGCACCCCTACGACAATGCGCCGTCCAGCTATCCACAGGGCGGTTCGCAGGGAGCCCACGGTTTTACGTTCGCGTCGAGCGCGGACCGCTGCCTGGCGTTTTTCAATATCGGTTCGCCGGTGAACGGGTACGATACCCCCCCGCCGAGCGTGTGGGATTTGGAACTCAAGGCCGTTTTCCGCGACGATCCGCCGTCCAACAGGACTGTTGCGGTGTCGGGATTCCGCACGACTTTCGAGGGCGGCGCGAGCGCGATCGAATTGGCGCCCCCGGACCTCGCCGCGTGGAACACGGGCGGTGTCACGCGCCCCGTGTGGCTGAGCGACACGTCCGTGTCGGCGTTCCCGCTGGCGTCCGTTACGAACACGTCGCAACTTGACGTGGCCGGCAGCACGGACAATATCACGGCGACGTGGAAAATTCCCTTGCGGACACCCATAGCGGAGGCTTTTCGCGCGACGGTCCGCTTTGCGGCGCGCGACCGGGCCGGCAATGTGGCCGAGCCGCCGTTGACGTCAACCGGCGATTCCATCCTGCCACTCGAAATCTGGTGGCTCGCCCCGACCGTGTTGGACGCGAACCTGAATGTCCGCACGGTGCCCGGCGCGTTTCCGATGTGCGAATGGGGCCTCAAGCGGGAGAGCGTGGACATCGCGTTCGATTCGGGTCCGAAACCTCTGTATGCGTACCGGATCTGGGCCAAAAACATGGACCCGAGCCGCAACGTGTACGAGCCGTTGGATACTTGGAAACCGTGGTCGGATCAAAACATGGCGGTCACGCCGGTCATGTTCGAGGCGCTCCAGCTTGCCGTCGAAAGCCGTTCCGCGCCGGACATCACCACGCTGTACGGCCAATCGCTCCTGCTGGTCGTGGCCGCCTGCGACGAGGCCGGCAATGTCTCGCGCTGGCCGGACACGCTGCCCCCGTTGGGCACGGGCGATACCATCGAGGATCTCATGACGGGCGACGGCGGGATCAATTGGCGCCGCTTTACCATTCCGGACAAGGCCAAAGTCGTGGACACGCGCCTGACGGCGAGTTTCCGGCGGGCGGGGGTTGATTTGGGCGCGGTCACGATCATGCAGGCCCCCGATTACGGAAAGCCTCAGGATTTGCAGGCGATATTCACGATTACCCTCGTCGTGCCGGAAGCGAGCGCGTTGGCCGAGTCCTTTGTCGAGGTCGAACTCATCGAGGACGGGAAGAGCGTGTACACGGGCGAATTGTGGGGACGCCCCGGCGCGGACGGCGCTCCCATGCCGGATCCCGTGCGCCGGATTGTCGTGCCGGCCTTGGATGGCATTCCCGCGGGCGCATTGGCCAACGGATGCCTCGGCCATCCCCACACGCCCGGCGTTACGCCGCCCGACGGCACGGCCGTGGACTATGTATTCCGCGCGACGACTAAATACAAGTACCTAGGGAAATTTATCAGCGACGCCAGTCCCGCGACCTACAAGTTCAAGGTCGTTCCGCGCAGCGTCGAGCAATATCTTGAAATTCCCGCGGGCCAGCAGCCCGTCAAGCTCTTCGAGCGCGAATAGCGTGACGTTTGCGCTATGATAATTGCATTCCTCCGGCTACGGCGGCGCGGACCGCGACGACCGGCAGGAACCGTTGGAGGAGTGTCGGAACCGGATTCGCGGTGTGGCGTTCCTGTCTCTTCCGGCGCAGGCGAAAGTTATACAATCGCGGAACACGGCGGAATAAAGCGGAATCCGCCGGCACAGAGGAGATCATGATCGTCCCGGGTAAAAAATGGTCATGGTTGGCAGGGTTACTGGCGGCGGTGTGTATCGCGGGTGGATGTTTTTCCGCGCCGCCGCCGAGGGAAACACGGGTTGTCATCGCCAGTTCGCCGGAACAGGAAGCCGACGTGACGATTGGCGACATGCCCCGCGGTAAAACGCCCGTGACGCTGGTGAACCCGCCGCCGGGCGAGACCGTGGCCGTCCTCACGCGGGAAAATTTCGAGCGGACCTCGAAGACGATCGTCTTTCCTGATCAGGGCGAGGAACGCATCGTCATTGACATGCGCCCGCTGCGGGGATACCTGACCATCGAGAGCACGCCGGCGGGCGCGCAGGTTTTCCTGGACGGGCGCGAGCATCTGGGCAATACGCCGTTGACAAGCAAGGAAGTTCCCATCGGAAAACACACTTATGAGGTGCGGCTGGACAACTATCGGACGGCGACGGGCGAAATCGAAATCAAGGAGGATTACCGCTACCAGTTTGCTCATGTTTTGGCCCCCAAGAACGCCCAACTGGCCGTCGTGTCCCGTCCTTCCGGCGCCAAACTGTGGCTCAACGGTGAATTGCTCCCGCAACTATCGCCCGCCAAATTCGAGGTATCCCCCGGCGACTATATTCTGACGTTGTACGCGAAAGGCTACGACAAGTTGGAACAACCGGTCGTTTTGGGCCCCAACGAATCGAAAACGCTGGAATTGGTGCTGACAGAAGGCAAGGCGCCCGAAGGGATGGTCCTGATTCCCGCCGGACCTTTCATTATGGGCCTCAATGGCGCCTCGCCCGATGAAAAGCCCCAGCGCACCTTGGAGTTGCCGGCCTTCTACATGGACCAATACGAGGTTACCAATGCGGAGTTCAAATTGGTTTTTCCCGATCACGTTTTTCCGGACGACGCCAAGGACAAGCCGGTGACCGGTGTCTCGTTTGTCCAAGCGTCTGCCTATGCGAAGGCCGTGGGCAAGCGCCTGCCGACCGAAGAGGAATGGGAGAAGGCGGCCCGGGGCACGGATGGCCGCGAATATCCCTGGGGCATGGAATTCGTGCCGGAAAACTGCAATTCCGGCTCGGAGGGCACAATCCGGGTGGGGCGTTGCCGCATGGGTGTTTCGCCGTTCAAATGTTACGACATGGCCGGCAACGCCTATGAATGGACCGCCAGTTGGTATCAGGCGTATCCCGGCAATCCGGACGTGACCAAGGATTATGGCCAGCAGTTCCGCGTGCTGCGGGGCGGTTCCTATAAAAGTGACCGATTCGGGGTGCGTTGCGCCCGAAGACATTACGATCACATGGAATCTCGTCAGCCGGATTACGGTTTCCGATGCGCCAAAGATGTCGAATGACGCGCCGGAGAGGCCCGCCGGAAAACTCTTGGCAAACAACATTTTATCTTGACACGGCATAAATTCTGTACTACAATAAGTTTCAATAGGTTATGAAGTTCCCGGCACAAGTGGTGATTTCAGAATTCACCCTATAAACAATACGCGGCGCGGGGAACTGAAAACGTGTGACCAAACGGCGGGTTCGTCTTGGCAGTGTAGTGCAACTGGGTGGACGGGCGATTGATGATGAAGATTGGGCGTGGGCGCGCGAAGCGCTTGGTGCTGGACGTGGGCACCCATGCTATTCGGGTTTGCGAACTCACGCAAACCAAGACCGGTTTTCAACTCACCCGTTACTTTCAGCGGGAGGTGCTGCTGGATCCGCTTTTGGATGAAGAATCCAAACGCCGCCACATGAACGAGGAACTCAAGAAACTCCTCAAGGAAAAGAAAATCCGGACTCGAAAGACGGTGGTTGCCGTGCCGGGACGTTCGGTCTTTACCCGCACGCGCACCTTGCCCCCGGTGCAGGAAAGCAAGATCACCCAAATCGTCCGGTACGAAATCCAGCAACAAATCCCGTTCGCGCTCGATCAAATCGCGCTCGATTACCAGAAATTGAGCAAGACGGAAGCGGGCGGTTACGACGTTATGATGGCGGCCATCAAGGTGGACGTGGTGGACAAGCACCTGGCCCTGCTGCGCGAAACCAAATGCGCGGTGGACGTTGTGGACATCTGCCCGTTTGCGACCTACAACTGGCTCAAGCATACCGGGGAATTCGGCGACAAGGGCGAATGCGTGGCCCTGCTCGACATGGGCGCGTCCGCCACCGATATCGTCATCGAGCGTGGCGGCCAGTTCCGTTTTACGCGGCCCTTGATGATCGGCGGCAACGACATCACCTCGGCCATACGCGACGCGATGGGCCTGAATTTTCTGGATGCGGAGAAACTGAAACGCGACCGGGGTTCGGCGCCCACGGGCGATCCCCAACGCGATGGGCAGTTGGGCGAAATTATCGCCAAGGTTCTGACCCGTCTGATCACCGAAATAAACCGGTCATTCTCCTATTTCAGATCGTTGCCGGGCGGCGGGACCATCGATCGGATTGTCATTACGGGCGGGGGGGCCTGTCTGCGCAACATCGTGCCGTATTTCCAGGAACAATTCGGCGTGGAAGTACGCATTGCGCGTCCGCTTGCCGGTTTGGCGATCGCCCCGGGCGCGCAGGAGATCAATGAACATCCCGAACAGGCCGCCGTGGCCCTCGGACTCGCCCTGCGCACCCTTCAGCCGGTTCCGATTGCCGTCAATCTGGTTCCGCCCGCGTTGCTTGAGTCCGCGCGCCGCAAGGAACAATTGTTTTACTGGGTGTTGTCTTTCATAACATTGGGACTGATCGGGGCGTCAACCGTGCCCGGTTTGACCGCCAAGCAAAAGGTGGTTCTGGAACGGATCCAAACCGTCAAGAAATACGTGCAAGCCTACGATCCTGAACTAGCCGCGAATCCGACCAAAAAGTCGGTCTATGAAAGCCAGTTGCAGGCCGCGCGCAAGGAAATTGCCGCCCGTCAAAAACAACTCAACCTTCTTTCCACCGCGTATACGACATGCAACTGGTGGATCCATCTTCTGCGCATGTTGAACAATGCCCGGCCGCCCGGGGGTAAAATCTGGTTCAGTTCGGTGGAGTCTTCCGTCGTCAATCCGGGCGCGGCGGATCCGGTGAAGGGCACGGTGGCCAGCACGGGGTTCCCTGGAATTGACGCCGCCAAGGGCGGGGCAATCGTTCCCAAACAGAACGGCATGAAGGTGCTGGGATATGCGAGCGATCCCGACTCGCTGACCCAGTTCATCAGTCAACTGCGTGAGACTCGCGCCGCCCAGGGCGGACTGTTTTTCAGCGAGGCCCAAGTCGAAAAAGTGCCCATTACCGAAATGGAAGATGCCCGCGTGGGCCAGGCGTCCATCGGCGGCCAGCGGAGCCAGCCCGGCCCCGCCGCCGGCGGATCCGTCGAAACCGTGTATTTTTTCCGCGTGGATTTTATTTTCACGCCGCCGCAGCAACCCCCGCAACCGCAGCAACCGCAACCGAGGCCAAGGCGATGAGCACCCTGCGAGGCACATCATGAATCTGCGCCGCGAACATATCATCGGCATCGCGGTGTTTGTCCTGTTGCTGGCCTGTGTGGGTGGCGGCTACCAGTTCTATTACAAAAAGCAACTGGCGATCTATGAAGAGTACCTTGGACAGCTCGAAACCCTCGAAAAGACCCTCAAGCATCTTGAAGACACGTTTTCGGGGTACCAACCCAAGGTGTTGATCGAGGCGGTCAAGGGCGATATTCAGCCCATGGCCGATGAGGTGATGCGCCGGGCGGCCTTCTTCAACGTGGGCGACTGGATGGAAATAGACCCGATTCCGGAAGGCAAAATGTTGCGGTTCTATTACGAGGAACAATATGGAAAGGCCCTGAACGCACTGCGCCAGTATGCCCAGTCCAAATCGCCTCCCTGTCCGATACCGGACGATATTTCCTTCGGCGCGCAGAAACCGGAAGATTTCGCGGGTAAAAGCATCACCAAGGCCGACGTCGAACGGAATCTGCGCATCATCCGTTTCGGGTCCATGGTCGTGCGCATGCTCATTGACGCCAAGGCCGTCATCGTCAACAAAGTCGAAATCCATCCGGGGCGGCAGGGCTTGGAAAAACTGTTGAACCTTCGGACCGTCGGCCTTTCCTATGTGATGAACCTCAAGGATCTGGTAATTTTTATAGATGCGCTACGCATGAAGGATCGGTATTTTAATATTGAAGCGATCAGCATCCAGAACCGTTACATGCGCTGGCCGGTCGAGCCGCCGGTGGAAGTGCAAATGTTGTTGACGGTGGCTGCGTTCAATCCCGCGGCGGCGGCGGTATCGGGCGGACTGGACTCCGTGGGCGTGGTTGGTCCCGCCGCGCGGCCCGGCATGCCCGCGCGCGACGCCCTCGCGCAACAAAACATCCGTGGCGGCGCGGCCCAGAAAGAGCCCATGTCCACCCGTGTGATACGGTGGCTGCGCAATCATTACCTCTGGCCGTTTTAGGAAATTGGAGAAATCGGGAACGAGGAACGGAAAGGTTACGTGGAGAAACTGAAGAACATAGGCGTGGTCCTTTGGGCGAACAAGGAGCGGATGGTGCTGGCCGTAATGGTGCTCGTTTTCGGCTGGCGCGTGTATGCCGTGCTGACTCCCGAGCAGTCGCTGCCGTCCACCAATTACCGCCTGCCCAAGGCCGATGACGGCGAAATCCCGAAGGCGGCTGTGCCGCCGCCCCCGCCGTTGCGCCAGAGCGTCCCGCTGGAAGCCTCGTATACCCCGAATCCTTTTTGGGCGTTGTCCTCGCAACAGGAGATTCGCGAACGGGAAGGGGCCGCGGATGCCGATATCGCGCTGCTGCGCATCCAGAAAGGCCGTGGCGGCCGCGTTCGCGCCCAAATCCGGACCGCGGGAAGCACCCAATGGTTTGACGAAGGGGCGTCCTTCGAAAGTTTCCAGTTATTGCAAATCAATGCCGAGGAAGGCACCTGTCTGGTACGATCGGAGCGCCTCGGAAGGAATATCACGCTTCGTGTAGGCGGAAGTTAGAGTTGCTTATTTGATGCCAAATCCGTTATAGTGACCCCAACAGCGGGAGGAAGGCAGCGTAATGAGTACCAAGTTGTCGCAAAACCTGATAACAGGCTGCGCTTTGTCAATGGCGGCCGCCGTTTGGATGGCGTTTGTGCCCGCTGTAGCACAGGCGCAGCAATCGGAAGCCTCGGCGCCCGGTTCCGCCGCGGCATCGCCGCCGGTGGTGGACGCGGCTGCTCCTTCCGCCGTTTCGGAAGGGACCGTTTCCGAGGCGGAACTGCATTTCCGAAAAGGCGTTGACCTCTACAACGGCAACCTTTTTTTGGAGGCCCTGAGCGAATTTAATCGTGCCTTGGCGCTCAATCCATCCCTTGAAGACGCCAAGACGTTCCGCCAGAAATGCGAGGCCAAATTGGTCTTGACGTCCACCGGGGCCAGCCCGGCCGAGACGCCGTCGTTTGACACCATTGATCCCAGCTCGATGACGCCCGAATCGGAAACCGCGCATTTGTCCGCGCAGGAAATCAAGAAACAGCGCGTGACGGAACTCATCAAGATGGGCGAGCGCTACATGGATCACGAGCGCTACGCAAAGGCCGTCAAGTATTTTGAGGAAGCGCTGATTATCGCGCCCGAAAATGCGCGCGCGCAGGAAGGCTTGCACAAGGCGACCCTCGGCGCCAGCAAGGAAGCCATCTCCAAGGCCGGCGAAGGCATAGCGGAGGATCGCGCGTCCATCGAACGCTTTATCGAGGATTCCAAGCGGTTGCCGGAAGGGGCGGATGCCACCGGCATCAAACCGTACCGCGTCATGGTGCCCACGGTCGAGGAAGAATACGTAGAGCCACAGAAGCAGAGCCCCATTGAAAAAACCCTCGATTCGCCGGTCAGCGTTGAGTTTGAAAATATTCACATCAACGAAATCGTTGAATTTATCAGCGACAGTTACGACATCAATATCGTGGTGGATGACCGGGTGGTGCGGCGTCCCCCGAAGCCCGTGGCGGCCGCCCCTGTCCAAGCGGCGCCCGCCCCCACTCCCGGACCGTATCCCGGTGCTGCCGGCGCCCGGCCCGGTGGACCCGGCGCTCCCGGGGCTCCCGGCGCGCCACAACGACCGCCGGCGGCCGCGCCCCAGCAACCCCAGGCGCAACAACAGGCCACGGCGGCGGCGGGCCGCTATGTGACCGATGGCATCGTGCCCTATATCAATTTGAAGGATGTATCGTTGCGGGAAGCCTTGAAGGCGCTGTTGCGCCCGCTCAATCTCGATTTTGCGGTACAGCCGGGCTTTATCTGGATCAGCACCCCGCAAAACATCCGCGAGGAATCGTTCGAGGCGCTTGAAACGAAATATTACGAATTGCGCAACGCGGGCGCCGAAACCCTGTTCAAGATCGTGCTGCGCAATCCCGGCGGCATGGGTGGCGGCATGATGGGTGGCGGCATGATGGGCGGCATGGGCGGTTATGGCGGC
>Ga0116147_1001824_pt1 | contig 22596 bp, 25 predicted proteins | sample AD_JPNHG3_MetaG_FD_89749 | JGI IMG/M metagenome (GOLD analysis project Ga0116147, IMG submission 89749) | Active sludge microbial communities of municipal wastewater-treating anaerobic digesters from Japan - AD_JPNHG3_MetaG | ecosystem: Engineered > Bioreactor > Anaerobic > Digestate | place...
CCTATACTTGTTTACCAATGCAAAAAGGAAAAACAATGTGTTCTTATATGTGTGATCCGAAAGATTTAGGTCCGGCCCCGGGTTGTGGGGGTTATGAGGGGCCAGAGCCGACCCCAACCGGAGTTGAACCTCCTCCAGTTAATTATTGGTTCTGCGCCGGGGCTGATGGTTGTGAAGCTGGTTATGATTTTTACCCATCGCGATGTCTGGTTGATTGCGGTGAACATGTCTGCCGGATTGATGAGGAATGTATGAGAACCAGGCTTTTCCCCGGTTCTGGCGAAGGTAAGGCTAATTGTATAGCTAACTGCCACTGCGATAATCCCTGTGCCTGCGCCGCCGAAACCTGTCGGGATGAAATTTGTGTTGATGACTGCGGCACTCTTTGTTTGGGAGAAAATGACTGCGGTTTGAGTTTGATCGAGCCGCCGAAGATAGAAGTCGGTAATGGCGGGATGAATCCGGTAAATATTGCCATTGATGGTCGGGTTCATATTTGTGACTCCCAGTTTTGGCTGGATCCGGTCCATCAGCCTAATGGAGCCTATTTTAAGGTAAAAATTAGCCATGCCGGCGGTGTCGACAAAATTGATGCTGTTGGTCTTGGTTTTAACCATCGGGAAGGGGAAGAAACGGTTGATGATTTATGGATTTCTTTAATTGATTTAGTTAACGGAAAGCCGGGGATTCCGGTGGTTTATGGCCCGGCCGCCCCGGATATAAATGTTATCCCAGTCGTAATCGATCGAAGAGAACTTAATCTGAAAGAGGTAACCTTTGTGGTTATTTTTCATAATAATTTTCCAAAAAATTTGAATTTTGTCTGGGCCTCGGCCATGGACGATGTCGGCCGCACCCTGCCCTGGACTTATACCGATACCAGTTTTAAATATTGGGATTGTCAATTGAATTTTAGCGGCAAATTGTATGATGATTCGGAAAGCGCCGATCGGGAGGTCTGTGCCACTAATGGTTATAAGACTCCGGTAAGAGAAGCTAATTTTACCTCATTAAGTTTGGTTAATGTTCAAGATGCCGGCGATACGGTGGCGGCGGTGATCAGTGCTGACGGCTGTGATTTCCAAGCTGGGGGAAGCAAATTAATTTGGGGTAAAACCTACAATTCTGTTTTTAATGATGATCTTGACGGCGATATTACCAGTCTTTATGCTAGAACGATTGATTTAGGAGTAACCGGCGGCGGAGTAACCACCTGTTTCAACGGCAGTCAAATCGATACTACCCAAGGCAATGACCCGAATATGCCTAAGTTTTTAGCCGATCCTTATGTTGATTCGCCTGAAATTCAACTTGATTATTCCTTCCTTCAAAACGCCGAGCCGTGGTATCAGGTGGTCGGCGGCGGCATCAAAGCTTTGGGAAGCGTTAATAATTACTTGAGGAGTTCTAGGCGGATGGTGGAAGATTCGGTCAGCGGTCAGCAGGATAGCGGCTGGATTGCCGCCGGCGGCCAATTCAGCGCCGGCAATAGCGAAGATTACAGCCAAAGCGGCTGGAAAGGTGAAAGAATGACCGGATTTTTCGGTCAAAAAGTTGGTTACAATTATTTCTATAATGAATTAAAAACCAAAAAGAATTTAGGCGAAGTGAAAAGTAACTGGGGAGAAATTAAGGACACGCCGGGCATCTTGTTTATTGATGGCAATTTAGCCATCGACAGTGACAGTTCAGCTTTGACAGCCGGCCAGTACCGAATCGTCATCGTCAAAGGCAGGATTACGGTTGATCCGGTGGTGAAAAATTTAGCCGGGATTTTTATCGCCGACGGTAATATCACTATCAGCGGCGAATCGAACACCCAGTTAGTTATTAAAGGCATGATTTATTCGGGCGGCAATATTACCCTCGATCGCGGCTTTACTAACCATAGGGAAAATAGCACCCGGCCGGCTACCGTTGTTCAATTTGACCCCAATTTAATTTTTAACCTGCCACCGACAGTTTATCAGGTAATGTCGGGCTGGAAGCAGGGAATCTAGATCGTAGATAAGACAATTAAAAATTATGAATTACGAATTACGAATTAAAAATTACGAATTAATTTACAAATCACAATAACCAAGAAATAAACAATGTCTCATAACCAAATTCCAATAACCAAACAATTAAAAATTAGAAATTATTCCGGCGGCCAGATGGTGCTGATGATTTTGCTGGTGGGGGCGGTGGTCATGACAATTGCCCTGTCGTTATCTAAAAAAACGGTGACCGATATCAAAATTGATACCGATGAGGAACTGTCAAAAAAGGCCTTTGATACGGCAGAATCAGGAATAGATTATTACCGTCGGACGGCAACGCCGATTTATTATGCCGCCGATGAAGGCGGCACCAGAGTGGCGGAGGTAACGGCGGCACCGCTGGAAGTCAGCGGCGATTATACCTTTGAAAAGGAGACTGCCGCCGGCCACAGTGGCTATTTTTGGCTGGTTGACCATCTGGACGACGGCAGTTTAGGTAGTGGTTATTTCCATGGCAAGTTGGAAGTTTGTCTGCAGACCGGTTTTGCCGGCGCCCTAAAAATAGATTATTTTTACAAAGAAGGAGATGATTTTAAGGTGAAAAGATACGGCTATAATATCGGCAATGATCCTGATAAAAGAGTCGAGGGGTTTGAAGATGGGGTTGACACCTGCAGTAAGGAGTTGGATTTTAGTTCGACCAATTCCATTCTTCTGGCGGTGACACCGGTTTTTTCCCCGGGGAAAATAACTATTCGACGAATCGAAGGGGATGATTTTCCCGCTCAAGGCGAAGAGATAGTTTCGACCGGCAAGGCCGGTGATATTGATAATTTACCTATAAATAGGACAGTTCGTATTGTCAATCAGTATCAGGTGCCGGGATTTTTGCTGGAGGCAATCAGCGCGGAAGGAAGTGTTAGTAACTAGTAATTAGTAATTAGTAATTAGTAACTAGTAATTAGTAAATTATGAAGATTTCATATTGTTTTCTGTTGAGCGAATAAGACCGTTAATTAACTTTTCCGCCTCTTTTGAACTTATCCATAACTTTCTAGCTATCTGTCTATTAATATAACCTAAGTCTTTAGACAGTAGTAGAAAATTTTGAACCTCTTTTAATGAACCTCTGGCTTGAAAATAAAAATGAATTTTATCCTTCTTGTGATATCTTCCAAAACCTTCGGCAATATTCGCTGTTATTGAACTCGATGCTCTTCTAAGCTGATCAACTATTCCATATTTTTCTTCTTTAGGTAATGAATCTAAACACTTATAAATTTCCAAGACAAATTTATAATTTACCTTCCATGTATCTAGCTGATAAAAATCTTTAATCACCGCCATTTTTGATTTTTACTGTTTACTAATTACTAATTACTAATTATACTGTTTATATGAGTAATCTTGTTGGCTTGGATCTAGGAGTAGGAATGATTAAGGCCGTGTCGTTATCGAAAACGGCTAATGGGTTAATTTTGGATGCTATTGGCGAAACCAAAGGGCCAAATGACGATTGGGTTAAAAAGGGGGCTAAGTCTGACGGAATTAAACAAATGGCGGCGGCGATTAGAAGGTTGTTAGCGGATTTAAAAATCCGAGCCCGTCAGGCCGTCGCCTGTATTCCCGAAGACGAAGTCGTCAGCCGATTAGTCAATTTGCCGCCTTTAAAAGAAAATGAAATTATGGATGCCCTTAGATTTGAAGCCGAAACCTTTGTTCCCTACCCTCTTGATCAAGTCACAATTGATTATGAGATTGTGGAAAGAGATGACAACAGCCGGTTGAAAGTGTTTGTAGTGGCGGCCAAAACCGATTTAATTAATGCTTTTATTCATTTATTTCGACTAGTAGGAATTGAGTTAATTGCTTTGGAGTCGCCAGCGGTGGCGATGAGGCGAGTAATTAAAAATTCAATTAACCCTTCAGTTTCGGGTATTATTACCTTGGATTATGGGGAAAAGTTTTTTGATATTATCGGCACTAATAACGGTAATATTTGTTTTACCCGCTCCGTGCCTATCGGCGGCGAATCGGTTACCCGGGCGATTTCGATTAACTTAGGTTTAGATATGCCCAGCGCCGAAGAATATAAAAAAGCCTATGGCCTGCGGGAGGACCAATTGGAAGGTAAAATCAGAAATGCCATTATGCCGATTTTTATGAATATGGCCGAAGAAATTAGAAAAGGCCTGTCGCTTTTTTTGGAGGATCAAGGCCGGCCAGCCGAACTTTTGATTCTTTCCGGCGGCGGGGCTAATATGCCCGGATTAGCCGAAGAATTAACCAAAGTTTTAGGAGTGGAAGTTCAGATAGTCCAACCATTTTTAAATATTGATACGACTAAAATCAATTTCCCTTTTAATCTTAACACCGAGGGCTGTCGTTTCAGTTATGCCGTTGGTTTAGCCCTAAGAGGAATTGTAGAATAAAATGAGTGTTAGTCTCCTGCCATCGCAGGCAAAATTTCAACTAGCCAAGACAAAATTAAAAAACCAACTGTTGATTCTGATGGTTACTTTGACAGGAATTTGGCTGACAGCTTCGATTTTGATTTGGGGTTGGTGGCTGGTGCGCCAGCGGCAGTTAAAAGTGATTCAAACGGCTTATAATCAAGTGGCGGCTGAGTATAAAAATCGTGGCGAGGACTTATTAACCAGCCATCGGTTGAAATATCAGGCGAAAATGGTGGGTAAAGTCTTGGCGGCGAGGTTTGAGTACGGTGAAGCGATTACTAATGTTAATAATTTACTGCCGTCGGAGATTACTATCAGCGATTTTAAAATCCAAGGTCATAATGCTTTTCAAATAAATTATACGACCAATAAGGGAGAAAATATGGATATTGTTGAAGAAAAAGTGGCGGAAATCAACGATAAAAAAGTTAAAGGTTTTACAGCGGCCAAGCTTACCAGTTTATCATGGGAGAGCGGCCAGTGGAAATTTAGTTTGGAGGTAAAAACAGAATAATGACAGTCACTCTTCCTGATAAAATTTTTGGTTTGGATTCATCTTTAGCCAAGCTGTTGGTTAAACCCATCGTGATTATCATTCTTCTAATTATGCTTTTTAATTGGGGGGTTTATCCTAAAATTGCCGATATCGGTCGGCTGAAACAGGAAATTAATAAAGTTAATGCCGAAAAACAGATGGTAGTTGATAAAATAAATTATATTAACAGTCTGCCGCCGGAGGATTTGAAGAAAAATGAATCTCTTCTTAATAGCGCCTTGCTTTATGAAAAGGATGCTTATTTTTTAGTAGGAGTTATCCGTCAAATCGCCGATAAATATAGCTTTACTGTTCAAGGTTTTTCTTTATCTCCGGGTAAATTGACTAAAGATGAAAAAGAAAGTGGCCAAGCCGCTGTTAACAAACGGGTGCCGGTGATTTTGAATTTGATTGGTCCAAAAACAAGTTATTTAAATTTTCTTGATGGTCTGGAAAAAAGCCTGCCAATTTTATCAATTGAGAAGATGAATATGAGAGTTAGAAATGAAGTGGCGGAGATGGATTTGGAGATTTCGGCTTATTATTTAGACGAAGAAACTAAACCGGAAATTAAGAGATTGACCTTGGCTGATTTAAAGTTGGATAAAAATGAAGCGGAGATGCTCAAGACTTTGTCAAATTATACTAACAATCGGACTATATTGAGTTTGGCTCAGGAGCAAATAGCGACCCGGAGCGGGGTGGTTTACGGCCGGTCCAACCCTTTTAGGTAATGAGAAAGTTAATACAGGGGTTTATTCTTTTATTTCCAGATTAAACCGGGTATTGGGATAAGAAATACCAAGGATGATTCTGATAGCCTTAATTATTTTCCCTTGTTTTCCGATAATTTGCCCAATTTTTTCCTTAGGAGCTGAAATAATTAGATTAGTGAAATTGTCCTGTTCTTTCGTTTCAACTTCAACCCCTTCCGGGTTGTCGATAATTGATTGAAGAATGTATTCAAGCGTTTGTTGGAGTTGGTTCATTAGTTTTAGGTAAACTTTTAGCCTGCTTGACCTTCTTTTTATGGGGATATTTGGCCGGATTAAGCAGTTTATCGACACCGGTAGTAATTTTAGCCCCGTGTTTTAACCATTGATCCATTTTGGCTTTATCTAAATTGATGGTCTTGGTTTGGGGAGTAAAAAAACCAATTTCGTCAATATTTTGGCCTTTATTTTTGCTCCGCCGTTCGGCAACGACAATTCGAAAGGTTCGTTGATGTTTTTTCCCCCGAGGTGATAATTTTATTTTTAACATAAGCGGGATTATACCTGATTTTGAAAGATTTTGGTAGCCTGAATTGCCGCTTTCTCCTCGGCTTTTTGTTTAGAGTTACCCTTACCTTTGGCAATTAAACGATTATTGATGTAAACTCCGGCTTCGAATTTTTTCTGATGGTCCGGTCCAAATTCGGCCAGAATGCGGTAGTTGGGGGTAACTCCCTCACGAGCTTGGGCTATTTCCTGAAAAACACTTTTAGGATCTTTCAAATTTTTTTGTTTGGAAATCTGATCAATACTTGGACCAAGATTATTAGTTAAAAATTGGTCGACGGCCTCCCAGCCTTGGTCGAGGAAAATTGCCCCTGTAAAACTTTCAAAAGTATCAGCTAAAATTGATGGATTAGTCCGGCCGCCGTGTTTTTCCTCGCCGCGGGAAAGAAGCAGTTTCTTGCCTAAACCGATTTTATCGGCAGTTTTGGCTAAATTATCAGTACAAACAATTAAAGAACGGAGGTTGGTTAAACTGCCTTCGGGAAATTGAGGAAAACGTTTGAATAAAAGATCGCTGATCCAGAATTCCAAGACGGCATCGCCAAGAAATTCCAATCTTTCGTTTGATTGAAGGGATTCCTGCCGATTTTCATTAAGATAGGACCGGTGAATAAAAGCCTGTTTGAGTAAATTAGGGTTGTGAAATTGGAACATTTTTTAAAGCGGAACCAATAACTCCATTAACGAAGGCAAAAGAAGTATCGGTGCCAAATTCTTTGGCAATTTCAACTGCCTCATCAATAATAACTTTTGGCGGGTTCTTTTTTTGAATGAGAAGCTCCCAAAGTGCCAGCCGGAGTATCGCCAGGTCAATCTTATTTATTTTGTCCAGAGGCCATTTGGGAGCGTTTGCGGCGATAATTTTATCGATCTCTGCCAAATGGACAATTATATCTCGAGTATGAAGAGAAACCGGCTTTTTATTACCGCATGAGTAAGCAAACAGCGCCTGCATTTCTTTAATTCGATGTAAATGACGGGGATCACTTTTAGACTTCATTTATTATTGCTGACAATTCGGACATCTAAAACCAGGTAGTTTTTCTTGGCCGCAATGCTGGCATTTGACTAGATGGGGAATTTTGGGTCCTTTATGAGTTGCCCGGCGTTTTCCCTGTCGGCGGCTTGAAGGCCAATGTTTAGGTAAGGCGGTCATATGAAGTTATTTTAACAGTTTTTATTCTTAGTTACTTAAATTGATTTTGTTATGGGTGGTTTTAATAAGTTTGGCGGGATCAAAATTAGGGTAAAGCCGGAGGAGGTCTTCGAGGAAATTTTTGGAAAATTCTATCAACTTTAAATCCGATATATCGGCCAATTTTAACGAAGGGAAACCATGCTGCTCAGTAGAAAAGGCTTCACCTGGACCGCGGACTTTCAGGTCGTATTCGGCGATTTTCAAACCGGAATTATTTTTTTCCAGAAATTTCAGTCGGTTGAAGACTTTTTCTTCATTACTTTCGGTAAAAAGATAGCAGTATGATTGATGCTCTCCCCGGCCGACCCGACCCCGAAGCTGATGGAGGGAAGCCAAACCGAATCTATCAGCTGATTGAATTACTATAATTGTGGCGTTGGGATAATCAATCCCGACTTCAATAATCGGCGTAGTGACTAAAATGTTAATTTTATTTTCCTTGAATTTTTTTAGGATTTTTCCGCGGGTTACCGGCTTAATTTTGCCGTGAATTAGGGCTAATTTCTGATCGGGGAAAACTTTTTGCAGTTTTTCGAACTCGGCTTGAGCCGACTTAACCGTAGTTAAGTTTTCTGATTCATTGATAAATGGGCAAACAATAAAAGCTTGTTCTTTGGTAGTTTTTATTTGCTGATCGATCCAGCGGTAGCAGTCTCTCTTTTTCGATTGGGGGACGACAAAAGTTTTAATTGACAGCCGATTTTGGGGCAAAGTTTCAATAGTAGATAGATCAAGATTGCCCAAAAAGGTTAAGCTGATAGTTCGGGGAATGGGAGTAGCGGTCATGGTTAGAGTATGGGGCGGATTAAGGCCGCTGAGGAAAGACCTCTGTTTTACGCCAAATTTATGCTGTTCATCAATTACTAGCAGGCCGACATTGGTAATTTTTTGGCGGTAAATAATGGCATGGGTGGAAATAATAACAGCATTTTGGGGAATTTTTTCTAAATCAAGTTTAGTCTTGGCTGTTAATAAGTAGGTGTTTTTTAGATAAGCTGAAATGGTTTGAAAATGTTGCTGAGCTAGAATTTCGGTCGGAGCCATGAAAATTGTTCGGCTGTTATTTTGGGCCGTTAGATAAGCGGCCAGCATAGCGATGACGGTTTTGCCGGCGCCAACATCGCCCTGCAGAAGCCGGTTCATTGGTTTTTGATTAGATAAAAGATCAGCTTTAATTTCGTGCCAAACTTTAATTTGGCCGCTGGTTAGGTGAAAAGGCAGTCGATTAATCAGGGAATCCACCGATTTATCGGCCAAAATTACTGCCGGTTTTAAGGTTAACCAAGTTTGTTTCTGCTGATAGGAATCGGATTGTATCGATAAAATTTCATCTAACGACAGGCGGAATCTTGCCTGGTTTAGAATAGCCAGATTGGTCGGTTGGTGAATTTGACGAAGAGCAGTTTTGAGATCTAAAAGATGGTATTTTTTCAGTAAGTCAGTCGGTAGAGGATCAGTAATTGAAGACAAAAGGAAGGGTAAATAGTTTTGAATAGTTTTTCGGAACCAATTTGATGATAAACCAACAGTTTCCGGATAGATGCCGATAATTTTGCCGGTGTGATACTGGCCGTAAACCGGAGCAATCAGAGTTTTTTGGTTTTGGTAAAGACTGATTTCACCGGCAAAACTATAGGTTTCCCCTACCTTAATGCTTTGGCTTAAATAAGGCTGATTAAACCAAATTAAATTTAAATAACCAGTTTGATCCCTAATTACCGCTTTTTGAATGTTTTTTTGGCTGCGAGTGAAAATATTATGAAATTGAGTAATTTTACCGGTAATAGTAACATTTTCACCAACCTGAACAGCGGCAATAGATTTTATATGGGAAAAATCAAGATAACGATGAGGAAAATGATAAATTAAATCGGTTGGACTGGTGATTTTCAACTTGGCTAGTTTCTGAATGGTTTTGGGGCCGATACCGGGAAGCATAACTTATGTTATCATTAATTGATGCGAATTAAGAAAAAAACATGGAAATTAATAGAAAAGATCATTCTCTTTATAGCGTTGCTGGCTTTTTTAGTTATGCCGTGGCTCAACTTGCTGGCGCAATGAAGAAAATTAAATCGATTAATCACAAACGGTTTTGGCTGGGTTTTTTGAAGGTAGTTTTAGTCTTATTGGGGGTATCTATAGTCGGGCTGATTGGATTATTTGTGTGGTATTCGCGGGATTTACCGGCACCCGACCGGATTGTTAGGCGGGAAGGTTATGCCAGTAAAGTTTTGGATAGAAATGGCGAGATTATTTTCGATTTATATAAGGAAGCTAAAAGAACGCCGGTTGCTTGGGAAGAAATTCCTGATGCTCTCAAAAAAGCTACCATTGCTGTAGAAGATAAAGATTTTTATAAACATCGGGGTTTTGATCCTTTGACTCCGGCTAGAATTGCGAAAAATTTTTTTCTTACCGGCCGATTGATTGGTGGTTCAACTTTGACCCAGCAATTGGTTAAAAATGTTCTCCTAACCAGCGAGCGGACTATTACCAGAAAGATAAAAGAGTTTATTCTGGCGGTTCAGATTGAAGCTAGATATAAGAAAGATGATATTTTGTTAATGTATTTAAATGAAGCCCCATACGGCGGTATGGCTTGGGGGGTTGGCAGCGCCGCTGAGCAGTATTTTGGTAAAAAAGTTCATGATTTAGACGTAGCCGAATCGGTGATTTTGGCCGGTTTGCCTCAACGGCCAAGTGTTTATTCTCCCTTTTCCCAAACACCAACAGCTTATATTGATCGATCAAAACACGTTTTAGAACGGATGCAGGAAGATGGTTATTTAACTGCTGACGAAGTTAGTCAGGTTTTTGAGGAAATTAAAAATTATCAGTTTTATCAAAATAAGAGTAAAAATTTGGCGCCGCATTTTGTTGATTGGATTAAAGACCGATTAATTAAAAATTATGGTGAGGCGGTGATGGATATTGGCGGCTTAACCATTACCACTACTTTGGACTTAAAATTACAAGGTGAAATGCAGACTATTGTCAGTGATGAGATTGATAAGGCCGAAAAACAGGGGATATCTAATGGAGCGGCTATAGCAGTTGATCCCCGAACTGGCGAAGTTTTAGCTATGATTGGATCAAGAGATTATAATTCGCTCGAAACTGATGGTAATTTCAATGTTGTTACTCAAGCCTTGCGTCAGCCTGGCTCGGCCATTAAACCAGTTACTTATGTAACTGCTTTCCGAAAAGGTTGGACGGCTGAAAATATGCTGGTAGATGCGGCGGTTGATTTTCCCGCCGCCCCCGGTCAGAGTAAAAATTATGCCCCAAAAAATTATGATGGTCAGTATCATGGACCAATGTCAATTAGAACTGCTTTGGGTAATTCCATTAATACGGTGGCGGTGAAAATGCTTTACTACGTTGGAGTTGAGAATATGTTAAAACAGGCCAGTGATATGGGTTTATCTACTCTCAAGCCTACTCCGGAAAATTTAGCTCGTTTTGGTTTGTCGGTTACTTTGGGCGGCGGTGAAGTCAGAATGTCAGAAATGGCTGCGGCCTATAGTGCCTTTGCTAATGGAGGTAAAAAGGTTGATTTGGTCGGAATCCTTAAAGTAGAGGACAGAAACGGTCGAGTTTTAGAAGAGTTTAAACCCATTGCCGGCAAGCAGGTAATTTCTCCACAAGAGGCATTTTTGATTTCTAATATTTTAGCGGATAATTCGGCGCGAGAGATTAGCTTTGGCAGTAATTCCGGCTTGTTGATTCCTAATTATCAGGTAGCGGTGAAAACTGGAACGACCAATGATAAACGGGATAATTGGTGTCTTGGCTGGACCCCGAATCTTTTGGTGGCTGTTTGGGTGGGCAATAATGATAATACGCCGATGAATCGAGTCGCTTCGGGAATTAGTGGAGCGACTCCAATTTGGCGGCGAATTATGCTGACGGCCTTGCCTCGTCGGCCTAAAGAAGATTTTCCTATTCCCGATAAGATTATTACCATGGATGTTGATCGACTCTCCGGTTACCCAGCCCACGATGGTTTTCCGGCCAAAACGGCCTATTTTATTGATGGTACTCAACCAAAAACTTCCGATCCAATCCATTTAAAATTAAAAGTTTGTAAAGGGATTAGTGGTTTGGCTACGCCGGAGGATATTGCTAATGGTAATTATGAAGAGAAAGAGTATATAAAATTAAAGGAGGATTGTCCCGGTTGTCAGGCAGGAATAGATAGTTGGATTTTAGATCAACCAGATCGGGAGAAATATTTTCCGCCAGAAGATTATTGCCGAAGCAACGGGTTAATTACTGTTGATTTTGAGACGCCTGGTGATCAGACAACAGTAGGAACAGATTTTGAGGTTAAGGTCAAAACAAACTCGGTTAAAAAGGTGACGGAAGTCAAATTATGGGTTAATGGGATAGAAAAATATAACTGGACGGAAAAACCGTTTGAAACCCGTTTAAATTTAAATGATGGGGTTTATACCTTAAAAATTGAGGCTAAAGATAAGGATAATAACAGTGCCAGTCGAGAAATTAAGATTGGAGTTAATATGCCTTGGACCGGGCCGCTACCGACACTTACCCCGACACTTACCCCGACACTTACCCCGACGTTGACACCAGCGCCGATAATTACTCCAACAATAACAGTAATACCGAGTGGAACATAAAAAGGACTATTTCTCATTAAACCAATCGTCTTTCACCCAATTCTTAAGATTATTTTTTATGTAATTTTTGATAGTATCTCTTTTCATCAAAAATGACCTTGTCTAAATATCTTGCTTGCCAACCAAAAAGTATTTTATTCTTCCAAGCATACCTTTTTACTGATGCCTTGTAAGTACGAATAATTTTAGGGATCGTTTGATTAGATTTATTATTCAACAGTTTAAAATCTCTACATGGTTTTCACCAATGTTGGGCTGAATCTTAATTATTCCATGCCCGTGATTGGGCATAATAACAAACTCATCTAAAATGATGTTTTCGAAATGTCTGATAATTTCCAACCAATTATTTTTAGCGATTAACCCGATTTTTTTAATCTTACTTTACCAGCTTCTATTTTCCCAAAGAAATTATTCTTCAAATAGTGATAAAGAATAATCCCAGCCTGGCAATTTCGAAGAATTTATCCTATATCGATCGGTGAAACGGGTGTTATCCATGGTTAAATCATATAATGTTTCAATAGTTGTTAATGTAGGGATGTTGCATGATACTATATCTTATCTTTTGTGTAATTCTTTCTCTTTTTACTCAATGTTCTCTGTATTTTTGTTAATTTAAATGTTTTTAAGTGGATTTGTTTGGCAGTTTTGTCGTCGCAATTGAAATACCAAACCCTGAAGGTATATTTATTGCGGTAATGATCAATAATTTTAATATCCCAAAGAATATTACCAATTGCCTTTCGATAATATGCCAGTAATTCCTTTTCTGTTTTGGAAGAAATTAAATTAGCATCAAGGCAGATTATTTGGGAGGTAATTTCGTAAGCATTAAAAAAGGTATCAGGTAGTTTTTTAAATTCTCTGGGAGTATCATCTATGATTGTTTCGTGAAATTTACCGTCAAAGGTTCCAAGAGCGTATTTTTCGACTAAATTATTATTTTCCTGGTAATAAATTTTGCCGATTTCAAAAAAGGGTTGCAGAGGAATTTTTAAGCGAAGATACTGATTTAATTGTTCCTCAAGAGAATCAGTTAAATTTGTTCGTAAATATGGCAGATTAGCATTAATATTATTTTGAGTGGCAATCGACTTGGAATATTTCTTATTAGTTAATGGTTTGGTTTTAACTTCGTTGAAACCGCGGCTGAGTAATTCTGATTTAAGAGTTTCGATGTTTTTTAAAATTTGAGGAGTAATGTCGGGCAATATTCTAGGATTAACTGGCTGATCGGTAGGAATTTTATTAAAACCCCAAAAACGAATAATCTCCTCAACTAAATCAATGGCCGACTCAATATCGGACCGATGATCAATATCGATTTTATTAATAATTTTTTGGGAAAATTCATCAGGGATTTTGATGCCGGCAATAGCAGATGGATTGATAGTTAGCGATATGTTCTTATGGGGAGTTTTATTTGGATAATAATCATATAAAGCACTGTCAATATGACCTTTAGAATGGTTTAAAATTAACTTAATCAGGTGATTAAAAGCAGTTGGAATTAAATCGGGATCAAGTTCTTTATCTAAGCGGAGACTAGCTTCGGTAGTCAAATTTAGTTTTTTAGAGTCAAGGCGAACTCTGGTTGGGTTGTAAACTGCCATTTCAATAATTGCTTCTTTAGTGTTAAGTTGAATTCCAGAGTTTTGACCTCCAATAAATGAAAGGCAGGTTGGCTGCTGCTGATGACTGATAACTAAAGTGGTTGGCGGGAGGTTGATTTTACTGCCGTCAAGAGTGGTGAAAGTAGTTGAGGTAGTTAAGTTTTCCCAAATTAAGTCATTACTTAAAGAAAAAGCATGGCAGGGAATGCCATATAAAAGCATAATATAATTGGTTAAATCAACTATGTTATTATTGAGGCCTATTTGGTGGAGTTTTAGGAACTTTTTAATTTCAGATGAGGATTCTGCGAGGTGTAAATCTCTGATTTTAATAGCCATTACCCTTTTGACATCGAGAGAATCGACTTTAATGTTTAAGGGTGAAGAAGTGGGTTTTAGACTATATTGAGGGATTTTGAGGTCGAGGTTGTAAAGAATGGCTAGTTCGCGGGCTAAACCTAAGTAACCAAGGCAATCTCCCCGATTGGAGCGGATTTCTAAAGAAATAATTTCTTCATCATCTTTTTGTTCAAAACCATCGCAAAAATGACCGATCCAGGTTAAATCCTCGGCAATTTTTTTAGCGCTATGCTTTAAATCGGGTAAAAACTGTTTAAGTTGAGAATAAATAATTTTCATAATTCATTGGGTTTGTAGGCGAGATTGCCGCCTAGAAGAGTGCGGATGTCTTTAAGATTAAATTTAGCCATGGTCCAACGATCGAGGCCCAAACCAAAAGCGAAACCAGTCCATTGACAAGGATCAATATTTGCCATCTTTAGGACTTTAGGGTGAATTATTCCGGCCCCGCCCATTTCAATCCAGCCAGCACCCTTACAGAGAGGGCAACCAACACCATGGCAAGCGAAACACTGCATGTCAGGACCAACGCCTGGTTCAACTTCAGGATAATACTTACTTCTAAATCTAATAATTACTTCAGGACCATAAAGAGTTTTAAACAGTAAATTCAAAGTACCGAATAGGTCTTTAAGAGTAATGTTTTTATCGACTACTACCCCTTGATATTGGTGAAGAATAAAATGATTTGATTTGTTGACCTTTTCGTTGCGGTAACAGCAACCCGGTGCTACCACCTTAAAGGGTGGTTTTTGTTCGTAAAGTAATCTAGCTTCGATTGAGGAAGTTTGGGTTCTAAGTAAAATTTCTGGTTCTTGAAGATAAATAGTATCTTGAAGATCACGGGCAGGATGATTTTGGGGAACATTGAGTCTTTCGAAACAGAATTCATCGGTTTCAATCTCCGGACCGTCATAGATAGAAAAGCCTAACGATCGGAATAAATTATTGAGCTGATTTTCAGTTTGAGTTAGAGGATGCAGATGGCCAAGTTTGGCTGAAGAAAATTTTAATAGAGATGTCCGCCGGCTGGCAGGCGTCTCTATTTTTTTATTAGCGAAAGCAGTTTCAATTTCTTTTTTGAGTTTATTTAACTCGATGCGTTTTTCTACCGGAAGATTTTTGACATCAGCCAAAAGTCGATTAAGAACTCCGCGACGGCCTAGCAATTTAATTTTTAGTTTCTCTAGTTCGTCTGCCTCGGTACATTCGGCAATCTTTTTTAAGTAATCTTCCACTCTTTATTTTAACGAATCGACAATGGTTTTAAAAGTTTGGTGATCACGAATGGCAATTTCTGAAAGCATTTTTCGGTTAAGCTCAATTTTATTATTTTTAAGTTTTTTAATGAATTGAGAGTAAGAGAGACCAAAGGGCCTAATTGCCGCATTTAATCTGACAATCCACAGTTGTCTCATATCTCTTCGGCGCAGCCTTCGGCCGATAAAGGTATAACGGCCGGCGTGCATTACTGCCTCATGGGCCGCCTTATAACGCTTATGGCGGGTCATCCAAAAACCTTTAGCTTTTTTCAAAACCTTTTTATGGTGTTGACGTCTGGTAAAACCAGTCTTTACTCGCATAGTTTTATTTTTTAATTACTAATTATTTTCCTAACAATTTTCTAATTTTAACAGCCATCCGGCCGGTAACTCGTTTTTTACCCTTCAATCGTCGTAATTGCTTTTTAGATTTATGCCGGCGAAGATGACGGCGAAAACTGGCCGTTCGTAAAACCCGGCCATTTTTAGTCACCTCAAAACGACTGCTAATTGATTTTTTAGTTTTTAATTTTTGTTTTTTTCCCATAAAATACACTAAACAATTTTTTACCTAAAAGTTTGGCTTCCCCTTCAGGAGCCGCAATATCGGCCAAATCGGCTTTAAATTTATCAATTAATTGATGACCGAATTCCTGATGGGTTATCTGCCGCCCTTGGAATTTTATATTTAATTTGACTTTATTTCCAGTAGCTAAAAATTTCTTAGCTCGCTTGACCCGATCTTCATAATCCTTTTGGCCAATAAATGGCGTCATTTGAATTTCTTTTAGCTCCCCTCCCCGACTGCCTTTTTTCCCCGCCTTGGCTTTTTTGGCTTCCTGATATTTAAATTTATTAAAGTTAATTAGTTTGACTACTGGTGGGACAGACTTGGGGGCGATTTCGACTAAATCGAGACCGGTTTCAAAAGAGTGTTGGCGGGCTTCAGCCAACGACATAACTCCGATTTGTTTTGCACTTTCATCAATCAAACGAACAGTCGGAGCAGTAATTTGTTGGTTAATCCGGTAATATTGATGCATTTTTTTATTTTATCAGATTTAAACTGCGTTGCTCGACTTGCTTTTTAACGGCCGCTAAAAAGTCATCTAGAGGCATGTTTTTTAAATCTTGGCCATCCCGCTGGCGAACAGCTACCAGATTATTGGAACTATCTGCTTCCCGGGAACCAACTATTAATTGGTAAGGGATTTTTTGGCCGCTGGAGCGGCGAATTTTATTTTGCATCGTTTCCGACCTATCATCAACTTCAGACCGGATTTGGTTGTCTTTTAAAATTATACCAATCTTATTGGCATAATTTAGCTGTTGATCAGTGATAGGAATAATTTTTACCTGGACTGGTGCCAGCCAGACTGGAAAATTGCCGCCGAAATGCTCCAATAAAATCATCATAAATCTTTCTGGTGAACCAATCATGGCCCGGTGAATCATAACCGGCCGTTTTTTCTGACCGTTAATATCGGTATATTCTAAATTAAATCTTTCAGGCATAACATAATCAATTTGAATGGTGGATAACTGCCAATCCCGATTTAAAGCATCAGTGGCTATTAAATCCATTTTTGGCGCATAAAAACTAGCTTCACCCGGACCTTCAAAATAATCAATTTGATTTCGTTTTAAAATTTCCCGGCTCCATTTTTCTAATTTATCCCAAGTTTGACTACTCCCCAAAAAATTTTTTGAGTGTTTAGAATCACGGGTTGATAGGCGATATTTATATTTAAATCCAAAAGTGGCCATAATTTCTTTAATCATCGCCAGCATAGTGTCGATTTCGGCATCGACCTGATCTTCTCGGCAGAAAACATGACAATCATCTTGGGAGAAAGAACGGGTTCGGGCTAAGCCGCTGATTTCTCCGGGTTTCTCATCCCGATAAAGCATGGCAAAATCAGTGTATCTTAAGGGTAAATCCCTGTAGCTTCTTGATTGGCTGGCATAAATTTGAGTGTGCTGTGGGCAATTCATTGGTTTAAGATAAAATTTTTCCCGACCGTAATTAGAGGTAACTAAAAACATATTATCTTTATATTTGTCCAAATGACCGGAGATTTTAAATAGTTTAGCCTTGGCAATTTGAGGGGTCCAAACCTGAGTATAGCCTTTGGCCGACTGAAGTGATTCAACATAATTGTTAAGAGTTCGGCGAATAAATGCTCCTTTGGGCGTATACAAAGGCAAACCACTGCCGATTAAATCGGAAAAGGTAAACAGGTCTAATTCCTGTCCCAAACGGCGGTGGTCTCGTTTTTCGGCTTCTTCCAGATTTTTTAAATATTTATCTAAATCATCTTGATTAGCAAAAGCCGTTCCATAAATTCGGGTCAGCATTTTGTTTTTTTCATTACCGTGCCAATAAGCGCCGGCGACGGAAAGAAGTTTAAAAGCTTTAATTTCACCGGTCGAGTCGGCATGCGGGCCGGAGCATAAGTCAACAAATTCTTCGCCGGTTTTATAAATAATCGGCTGGTTGATATTAGCCAGCCATTCTAATTTATAAGGATTGTTTTTAAATAACTGCTCAGCTTGACTGTGGCTAATTTCTTGCCGAACTATCGGTAAATTTTCTTTGATAATTTTGGCCATCTCTGTCTCAATTTCAGCGAAATTTTCTTCGGAGATTTGAAAATCGGCCAGTGGTTCGAAGTCAAAATAGAAACCGGTGTCGGTAGCTGGTCCCATGGCCATTAAAAACTTACCCGGATAAAGTTTCATCATTGCTTGGGTCAGAACATGTTCACAGGAATGACGAATTTTTTGTAGATAATCGGCTGTGACTGGCATAATCTATTGTATCAGTTTTAATCACCCTTCAGTAAACCATGCCGTTTTAAAATTGCCTCCATTTGTTTTTCGGTAATGGTATTGCCATATTGAGAAATTTCAAACGCAGTTAAGACAAGGTTTTGTTCATCATCCTGCTTTTTATGGTTGTCTTCGCCGGATTTCTTCTTGTTGATATTAAAAAAAATTTTTCTTTCTGGACTGTTGCCAGCCATATACAATTATAGCAAAATCTTATTTGAAAAACAATTTTTACAGCTACTGCTATAATATTTAATTATATCACAAAAAGGGAATTTTGTCAAATTTAATTCATAAATCAAGGAAAAAAAATCTTAAACGCTGAAACTTCAGCAGGCGGGGCTTCGCCCCGCCTGCTGTCTCATCCGCTTCGCTCGCCCGCCCTTCGGGCGGCTCGTTTTTTTAGAAATTTTAAATAATTTTAAAAAATTGAAGAAAAATGAAGATTGTAATATATTTTAAATATGTAAATTTCTACATTGCCGGAATAAAGAAAGTAATAAAAAATTATCGCGATTTACTATGACTAAATCAATTATACAAAAAATAGTTTTAGCCGCAGTGATGGTAAACAATAATAAAATATTGATTCTTCAAAGAAATAAAAATGAAGATATTTTTCCAAATATGTGGGAACTTCCTAGCGGGAAAAGAGAACTCCTGGAAACTTCTGAAAATGCTTTGCTTAGAGAAGTAAAAGAAGAAACAGGATTAAATGTAAAAATTATTATGCCCTTTTTTGTTTTTGATTATCAAATTGAAAAACCTGAAGAAATTCGAGATTCTACTCAGATAAATTTTTTAGTAAAACCAATTAATGACTGTAAAGTAAAAATAAGCTCTGAACATCAAAATTTCGCTTGGATTGGTGAAGACGAGATTGATAAACATAAACTATCACGAGCCACAAAGAAAGTTATTAAAAAATCTTTCGAACTAATCCACAGGTTAGGAAAAAAGTAAAATTCAGTTTTTTCTAAAAAATCAGAGTTCGTATCCAAAATCACGAGTGAGTCTAAGAGGATTTGAACCTCTGACCTCTTCGATGTCAACGAAGCGCTCTGACCAACTGAGCTATAGACTCAAAGAAGATGCTCAATTATAGCAGAAAAAACACACTGGGCTGAGGGGTTTTTAGTTGGCGCTGCGGGCGGCGGCATGCTCGTTGCTCATCAGATATTGAGTTCCGCCCTTTTTGCTCGTGGCCGTATTCCAAAAGAGGTTCTTTTTTCTTTTCTTGCAATTAAAACATTCCAACCAGTTGCCGGCTTCGGCGATATCTTTTCTTAATTCAATAATAATTTGGCGTAGCCGCTGGAGAAAACTAACCTGATATTGATTAGATTCAAAAATATTAGCTTCGGCGGCTTGAGCCACTTCATGATCAACTTCTTCAGTGACGTTTTTCAGAGTTTTGATTTCTGACTGAAGAGCCTCAATTTCCTTTTTGGTTTCTATTTGCTTTCGATCATAAACCAACTGTTGTTCTTTCTGAAGTTGTTGTAAGAAATATTTGATGAATTCTTTTTCTCGGTTTATTTCAGTCTGTTTATTAGCATTACCATCCTTAAGAATCTCATTGTTAGATTCGTTGACCCACGTCTTTTTTTGATTGGATTTAAATAAAACCCCGCCAGCCATAAGAGGATTATACCACATTATGGGTTATTTGAGGTTTTTAAGGTAGTCAAGTACTTTTTGCTGTCGCATAAGGTAAAAAGTTAGGTTGATATTTTGAGCCAGCTGAGGGTTAACCTCAAGAGTTTTTCTGATTTCTTCAGTAGTAACTTCTAATTTCTGATCGGCAGCAATTTTGTCGATAATAAGGTTAATTTTCCAATCCTTTTCCTGTTCTTTAAGCCTTTCCGGCAGAAGAATAACGGCGTGTTTAATGAGAAGATCGAATATTTGGTCGATTTTTCTTTCTCCGTCCAGTTTTTTGATTTCTTCAAAAGCAACGGCATCGATTTTAACCTCGGGCAGTTCACAGGAACGATATTCAACTTCCCAATTATGGTCATAGTCAAGAGGAGAGGTGGTAATTTTTACTTCCGGATCAATAATAGGATGAAGATCATTTTTTTTGATTTCATCGGCATAATTTTCAGTTAAAACAGTTTGAATTACTTTTTCCAATAAAGTTTGAGGATTGACTTTTTGTTCAACCACTTCAATTGGGGCCTTACCCGGCCGGAAGCCTTCGGTTTTAAAGGTCGATTGAATTTTAACTAAAGCCTGCTGGCGGGCGGCTTTAATTTTATCTTGGGAAATAGTAGCTTTAAGAAGAAAAGATTTGTCCTCAAGTTTTTCTAAATTTGGGTTTGTTTTCATCAGTAGGCTTATGATAACATACATTTACTAAATGGAAACGAAACTAAATTTTATCAGCCATCGGATTTTTAAAGGAGTTTTGGGATTGGTAGTGATTGTTATGATTGGATACGGATTTAAATTGACCCGTTTTAATTCAATAGATAAAAAACATTTCAATATGAGCGATTTATCGGGTAGGGTTCAGATAGCGATGGCTGAACAGCCGGCTATAGCTTCCGATAAGAAAATTTATGATCAGGTAATTGGGGTGGACGCCAGGCCGCTGATTATTGAAAAATATTTAGAAAAATATCATTCTCCCCTTCTCCCTTATGCCGATTTGATCTTTAATTTATCCCAAACTTACGGCTTTGAGTATTATTGGATTGTGGCCATTGCCCAACAAGAGTCAAATTTGTGTAAGAAGGCGCCGGAGAATAGTTTTAATTGCTGGGGTTATGGTATTCATCAGGCCGGAACTTTAAAGTTTGATAATTATGAGATAGCTCTTAAGAGTTTTGCTGAATACCTTAAAAGGGAATATTTTGATAAGGGGTATAATACAGCTGAACTAATAATGGAGAAGTATTGCCCTAATTCTAGCGGTTCTTGGGCCTATGGTGTCAATCAGTTTATTGAAGAAATGGAGTCCGGAAACTTCTAGTTGACTTTCTTATAATATTTTGATATACTCAAAATAGGTCCTGGGGTGGCTCCTCTAAAAAGCAGACTCTGGGATTTTTTTATGCTAAAATTCCTCTTATGACTTTAGTCAGTACCGCCCAGTTTAGAAAAGGAATGTATCTCCTCTTTCAGGATAAGCCCCATATGATTGTGGATATTACCTTTGTTTCTCCAGGAAGAGGATGTGCTTTTTATCGAGTCAAATTCAAGAATTTATTTACCGGACGGTTAGTAGAATATACCTACAAATCGGGAGAAAAAGTCGAAGAAGTTTTGGTGGAAACTCGAGAGGCCGAATATTCTTATTTTGATGGTTTAAATTATGTTTTTATTGAACCTCGGACCTTTGAGCAATATTCTATTACGGCCGAAGTAATTGGAGATGACAAGGTTTATCTTAAACCGGGAGCATTGTATCGGATTAAATTTTACGAGGATCAATCAGTAGGCGTTGTTTTACCCAAATCAATTTCAAGTAAGGTTATTAAAACTGAAAATGCCATTAAGGGTAATACGGCGACTAATGCCTTAAAACCGGCACTTGTAGAATCGGGGTTGAAGATTTTGGTACCTCTTTTTATTAAAGTTGGCGATGAAGTAATGATTAATACCGAGACCGGATCTTACGTTTCCAAATGTTAATTTTCAGTTTTTGGGGATTATTTGGAATTCGGCGGTATCCGATTTGTTTTTGTCGAGGTTTTTGTAGACAGTAACTTGGTGTTCACCGGGTTTAAGGAAGAATTCGTGGGTAGTCCCTTCCATCTCGGCGTCGTTGCGGCCGCAGAAAAAGACGGCATCAGGCCCTCGCTGGCTATCCAGCTTACCGTCAATGTAAATGTCGAAGCGGCCGCCAGTAGTTGAGATGACAAAAATCCGTATCTTTTCGCCATCTTCTATTTTGAGAGGGGTTTCTGGCTCTTCTTGATGCTTTCCTAGGTCGGCTATTTTAACTTCTAGCTCGGATTGGGCAATTAGATTTTTGGGTTTTAGAGAGTAGGCAGTTCCTAGAATCGTCGAAGCTGCTAAAACAGTGGCTACTTCCTTGTTTATTTTCATAAAAAATAAAATTTGCTAATTTGGGGGAGTGAAGGATTATAGCATAGAAGATAAAATTTTCCTAAAGCTGGTAAAATGTAGACATTGAGATCCGCCGGCAGGCAGGTTGAAAATTGAAAATTAACATGCTGTCCCCATAGCTCAGTTGGATAGAGCGTCGGCCTTCTAAGCCGAAGATCACAGGTTCGATTCCTGTTGGGGATACTGAAATTGCGCCTATAGCTCAACGGATAGAGTGCTAGTCTTCGGAACTAGTGATGGGGGTCCGATTCCCTCTAGGCGCACCCAGCCGAAGTGATGGAACTGGTAGACATATACGGCTTAGGACCGTATGGGGCAACCCGTGGGGGTTCAACTCCCTCCTTCGGCACCA
>Ga0116147_1001834_pt1 | contig 22517 bp, 19 predicted proteins | sample AD_JPNHG3_MetaG_FD_89749 | JGI IMG/M metagenome (GOLD analysis project Ga0116147, IMG submission 89749) | Active sludge microbial communities of municipal wastewater-treating anaerobic digesters from Japan - AD_JPNHG3_MetaG | ecosystem: Engineered > Bioreactor > Anaerobic > Digestate | place...
AAGATAATGTTTTAATTCCACTAGCATAAAGGGATACAGCTATTGGCTCATCATCGTAACCCTCTATCTCCTTACCATCAAGGAAGAAAGTTATCTTATTTCCTTTGTTGAACTCAAGGATTGGGTGATTTTTGATGCGCACTTCCGACCTCCAAATACATCATTTATATGTTATTTAATTTCATCATTTTAGTTAAGTATACCACAAATATTTGGCAACCTTAAGCACATTTTAGAAGTAAATAAATATGTCATTAACATCACACAATGAGGATATTCCTTCCAAAAAAGAATTTCACCAGCCCTTTACTTCAGCTTAGGATTGCTTTTTACCAGTGATGAAAAGTCTTCTAACCACATATCTTCCTGAGCTGAGGAGTATCTTTTTATCTATGAAATATCTCCTCTTTTTACGCTTCGATAAAAGATTTCGAGGATGACAGATACTGTGGATTCCCGCAATCGCTCTGAATGACAAACACTCACAAATCCTCCTGAGGTAGTATATCTATATTTTGCTATCGTAAGGATCTATTCTTTTTATAATACTTATAAAAATTTGGGTTGGATCCTCGATAAAAGATTTCGAGGATGACAAAAGTGTTGTCATTCCGCACTTGATGCGGAATCCAGGAAGTATTTCTTTTCAAATAGAAAAGGAAAAAGAATGGATCCCCAATCGAGTTGGGGATGACAAGTTACTTGGATCCTCGATAAAAGATTTCAAGGATGACAATAGGCGTACTTTCGAGGATGAGAGATACTGTGGATTCCTTAATAATTGATTTCAGGAATTACAGGGAGTGTAAATTTGGGAATGACACCCATCTCTCACTGTCATCCTGAGGAAGTATTATTTCAGCAACTGAAGGATCTAATCTTAATTATTCTAAAACTTTGTAAATGTGTACCAATTTTAAAGCCTCAATATGTTATTGTGACTCAAAAATCCTAAAAATCATGTTTGAGATAATATATAAGAGTATATATACTTCCTTCGGTGATAATTTACAATTCCAAGAAATAGAGATATATGTTTATTTTGGATGGGACAATTGATATTTTGCTCATAAAAAATATAAATTATTAGAAATGAAGAAAAAAAAGAAAATTGAATTAACTTTATTTTCTCAAGGAGTATCTGCGGGTTTTCCTTCACCAGCAGATGACTTTATCGATAAAAATTTGGATTTAAATGAATTTCTTATCAAGCATCCTGTTGCCACTTACTTACTTAAGGTCTCTGGCAATTCAATGATAGATGCAGGAATAAACTCAGGGGATATATTAATAGTTGATAGGTCTCTTGAGCCCACGGATAATAAGATTGTTGTTGCTATAATTGATGGTGAATTTACATTGAAAAGGTTCAGAAAAATAGATAATAAAATATGTTTATACCCTGAAAATTCAAAATATGCCCCCATTGAAATAAAAGAAGGAATGGATTGTCAAATTTGGGGAGTTGTTACATTTGTTATTCATCAGTTTGAAAATATATAGAAATGAACAGAATCTTCGGATTAGTTGATTGTAATAACTTTTATGTATCCTGCGAACAAGCATTTAATCCAAAGTTAAGCAATAAACCAGTTGTTGTATTATCAAATAATGATGGTTGTGTAATATCGCGATCGCAGGAAGCAAAAGATTTAGGAATTACATTAGGGCAACCGATATTCAAATGTATGGATATGGTTGAAAAATATAATATACAAGTTCTATCATCTAATTTTAGTTTATATGGAGATATCTCAAATAGAATTATGTTAACACTCTCACAAATCTGCCCCGATATTGAAATTTATTCTATTGATGAAGCTTTTATATTATTAGATAGTAACCAAGCATCTAATTTAGAAGATTATTTAAAGATTATTAGAGATACTATTTATAAATGGACTGGAATACCAGTATCAATAGGCGCAGCTACAACAAAGACTTTAGCAAAGGTAGCTAATAAAATAGCCAAAAGAAATAAAGACCTTAAAGGAATATTTAATTTAGTTGATAAACCAAATTTGGAAGAATATCTTGAGACAATTGATGTGTCAGATATTTGGGGCATTGGAAGAAGCTTTGTAAAACTTTTAAATAAGCATGGCGTATACAATGCAAAACAACTAAGCACTGTAAACGACTCCTGGGCTAAGAAATATTTAAAAACACCAGGATTAAAAACTGTTTTAGAGTTAAGAGGCATACCTTGTATAGAGCTTAATGACGTAATTCAACCAAAGAAATCAATAATAACATCAAGAACTTTTGGAAATGATATTTGTAATATTCAGGAGATGACTGAAGCAATTTCAACATTCACAACAAATGCAGCAGATAAATTAAGAAAACAGAACTCTGTTGCATCATGTGTGCAAGTATTTGTAATGTCCAATCCATTTAAAGATGGAGAAAAGTATTTCAATTCAACAATTATACCTACCAAGATACCTACTGCTAATACTTTAGATTTAATTAGATATGCATTAATTGGACTTAGAAAAATCTACAAAGATAAAATAAAGTATAAAAAGGCAGGAGTAATGCTATCGGAAATAATTCAAAATGAAGATGCAAAATCATCTTTGTTTGATGATGTTTACCCTGAGAGTAAAGATGAAAAGTTAATGAATGTTATTGATAATATTAATTTAAGGTACGGAAGAAATACTCTTTACCCTCTGTCAAATGGTATAGAGCATAACTGGAAAATGAAACAACTCAGGAAATCTCAAAGATATACGACTAATTTAAACGAACTATTAACTATAAACATTTAATTGATTGGACCTAATAGCTCTTTAAAGTCATTTTTGGGATTATTTACTTTGTTTGATACTCTATACATTAGCATTTTATCAGAGTCAAATGGTTTAAGAAGATTGGTAAGTGTTTTAATGTCATCAATATTATTATCCAACCATATTTTCTCGTCTTCCTGTTTTAATATAACTGGCATTCTATCATGAATATCAGATATTAGCGAATTAGCCTTTGTGGTTATGATTGTAAAAGATTTATATTCTCTATTATTTAAAGGGTCTTTCCAGATATCATAAAGACCAGCAAATGAAAATAACTCCATGTTTTTAAAAGATATAAAAAATGGAATCTTTTTATTATCTTCTTTTTTCCACTCATAAAAACCATTTGAAGGGATCAAACATCTTTTGCTTTTAATTAAATTTTTAAATGATGGTTTAACGGTTAGAGTTTCTGCTCTTGCGTTTATCATTTGATTTTGAACGTTTAACTCTTTAGCCCAATTTGGGATTAATCCCCATTTCATCATTTCAAGTGTAACAGAATCTTTCATTATAATTACAGGGAAATCACTTGTTGGAGTAATGTTATAAGAAGGTTTTAGATTTAATTTAATATTGCTTTTCAGATTAAATCTTTCACTTAATTTATCTACATCGAAAAATACAAATCTTCCACACATTTTATTTATTATTTATATTATATAAGATACTAATGATTTAAGGAAGGAATGACATCACCTGATTTTACTGTGATGAAATGACGACAAAGACAAATGAAGAGATTCCTTAAGGACTTGTGTGCGAAAATACCGCACTTAGTTATGACAGTGTAGGTGTTTTCCTGAGGAGTGCTCTTCCCAACGACAAAGGGTCCCCTCAAGGTCTATCAAGCAATTGCTGGAATCTATACCGCTCAGGGTAGAAACAGAAAAAATAACCATCCAAAAATAATAAACCTTCCATATATAAGTGGGGAAAAAAGATAATTCTGTCACTCCAAAATAAAAGAAATTAAAAAAGCTGGCAGCTACCTACTCTCCCGGTGAGCTTCCCCACAAGTACCATCGGCCTTGATGAGCTTAACTTCCGTGTTCGGAATGGGAACGGGTGTTTCCTCATCAGTATTGCCACCAGCCAAAATAAAGAACATTTTTCACTAAATAGGGATCATCTCTTAATTTAAATAAATAATTATTTCATAAAAAGAGGCAGAAAAAACCTCGATCTATTAGTACTGGTCACCTTAAAGCCTCTCAGCTCTTACAGCTCCAGCCTATCAAACTGGTAGTCTACCAGTGATCTTACCTCCTTATTGGAGTGGGATATCTAATCTTGAGGGAGACTTCGCACTTAGATGCTTTCAGTGCTTATTCCTTAGGACACAGCTACCCTGCGCGTATCACTGGTGTGATAACAGGTACACTGGAGGTCCAGTCACTCTGATCCTCTCGTACTAAGAGTGAACCCTCTCAAATATCCTGCGCTTGCGGCGGATAAGGACCGAACTGTCTCACGACGTTCTGAACCCAGCTCGCGTGCCGCTTTAATGGGCGAACAGCCCAACCCTTGGAACCTGCTTCAGCTCCAGGATGCGACGAGCCGACATCGAGGTGCCAAGCCCTCCCGTCGATGTGAACTCTTGGGAAGGATAAGCCTGTTATCCCCGAGGTAGCTTTTATTCGTTGAGCGATGACCCTTCCATATGGTATCACCGGATCATTAAGACCTGCTTTCGCACCTGCTTGACCTGTAAGTCTATGCAGTTAAGCTCCCTTATGCCTTTACACTCTACGCGTGATTTCCAAACACGCTGAGGGAACCTTTGTGCGCCTCCGTTGCTTTTTAGGAGGCGACCGCCCCAGTCAAACTACCCGCCTGACACTGTCCATTTGCTTGATTCAAAGCTAAACGTTAGAACACTAACATTTTAAGGGTGGTATCCCAAGGGCGACTCCAAAGGACCTGGCGATCCTTCTTCCCAGTCTCCCACCTATCCTGTACATAAAATGCCAGAATTCAATGCCAAGTTATAGTAAAGCTCTACGGGGTCTTCCCGTCCTGCCGTAAGTATCCCGCATCTTCACGGGAACTGCTATTTCACCGAATCTCTCGTCGAGACAGCGCTCAGGTAGTTACGCTTTTCATGCGCGTCGGAACTTGCCCGACAAGGTATTTCGCTACCTTAGGACCGTTATAGTTACGGCCGCCGTTCACTGGGGCTTAGATTCAAAGCTTCGGGAAGATTGCTCCTCCCTAACCTCTCCTCGTAACCTTCCAGCACTGGGCAAGCGTCGGCTCCTATACATCGCCTTACGGCTTAGCAGAAACCTGTGTTTTTGTTAAACAGTCCCCCGAGCCTATTTCTTGCAACCTACTACATTACTAACTAATTGCTTAATTAGTAATGGTTAGGCACCCCTTCTCCCAAAGTTACGGGGCCTTTTTGCCGAGTTCCTTAACGAGAGTTCTTTCGCTCACCTTAGGAGTCTATCTCCCTGTCTACCTGTGTTGGATTGAGGTACGGTTAAATTTTATCTGGTTAGAAGATTTTCTCGGGAGCATGGAGTCAGTCACTTCACCTTACGGCTCCCCATCACACATCGGGCTAATGATTAAGTGGATTTGCCTGCTTAATCACCCTTTAATGCTTGGGCAGGGACAACCAAAACCCTGCTTGACCTATCCTTCTCCGTCCCTCCATCACCTCTTTGTCGATAAAACTTAGTACGGGAATATTAACCCGTTAGCCATCATCTACGCCTTTCGGCCTCAACTTAGGACCGACTAACCCTGGGTGGACGAACCTTCCCCAGGAAACCTTAGACTTTCGGTGGCAGAGATTCTCACTCTACTTTTCGCTACTTAAGCCGGGATTCTCACTTCTTGTTTCTCCAGCACTCCTTACGGTATACCTTCTCTGAAACAAGAACGCTCTCCTACCGCAGGAAATATTTTGGTAATTAAAGTGAAACACTAAAATTGTTTTTGATATTTCCTACCCGCTGCTTCGGTTGTAAACTTAGTCCCGAACATTTACGGCGCAAGACCGCATCGACCAGTGAGCTGTTACGCACTCTTTAAATGATGGCTGCTTCTAAGCCAACATCCTGGCTGTCTGGGCAGACTCACTTCCTTAATATACACTTAGTTTACAATTAGGGACCTTAGCAGGCGGTCTGGGTTGTTTCCCTTTCGACCACGGATCTTATTACCCGTAGACTCACTTTAAAGATATTAACTTTCTGGCATTCGGAGTTTGATAGGGTTTGGTAGTCTGGTAGGACTCCTAGCCCTTTCAGTGCTCTACCTCCAGAAAGGAACTCTTTAAGCTGCACCTAAATGCATTTCGGAGAGAACCAGCTATCTCCGGGTTCGGTTGGAATTTCTCCCCTACTCACAGCTCATCGCACGAGTTTTCACCCCCGATGCGTTCGGGCCTCCACGAATTCTTAGGTTCGCTTCACCCTGGCCATAAGTAGATCACCCGGTTTCGGGTCTTTATGAAGAAACTAATTCGCCCTATTCAGACTCGCTTTCGCTATGGCTTCGAGGGTTACCTCTTAACCTTGCTCCTTCATAAAACTCCCCGGCTCATTCTTCAATAGGCAAGCCATGACACTATCTAATAACTTTTAAGGGTCATTAGATATAGTGCTCTGACCGATTGTAGGCAACATGGTTTCAGATTCTATTTCACTCCCCTCCCGGGGTTCTTTTCACCTTTCCCTCACGGTACTTTGTTCACTATCGGTCAACGGAGTATTTAGCCTTAGGAGATGGTCCTCCTAGCTTCTCACAGGATTCCACGTGTCCCGTGATACTCAGGTCTAAAATAGGAAGTAATGTGGATTTCGCTTACAGGGCTTTCACCTTCTATGGCTACCATTTCCATGATATTCAGCTATCCGCATTATTTTTGACTTCCCTTCTTATTTACAGCTAAGAAACATTTAGACCTACAACCCCTCTTAAGCAAGGCCTGTAAGCTTTAACACTTAAGAGGTTTAGGCTGTTCCCCTTTCGCTCGCCGCTACTCAGGGAATCGAATTTTCTTTCTTTTCCTTAAGTTACTTGGATGTTTCGGTTCACTTAGTTCCCCTTCATGCTCTATTTTATTTAAGCATGAATAATACACTTCTGGTGTATCGGGATTTCCCCATTCGGATATCTCCGGGTCTCAGGATGTTTGCTCCTCACCGAAGACTATCGCAGGCTTACTGCGTCCTTCATCGGCTCCGTATTACCAAGGCATCCACCATCTGCCCTTACTATTTTTTCTGTCTCTCATTTATTGCCTAATTTATTTTTTTAATAACTTTAAACTTTATTAATTTAACTTTTTGATTATTAATTTAACTTTAGTTTAGTTTTTTCTAACTTCAGTTCTGTTATGTTTTATTCTGTTTTATTCTGTTTAAACTCTCTTTTTATCTCTTTTTATTTTTATTCTGTGAAATTTTGCTTCTTAATTCTCATTTAAGATGCGAGATGATCCCTATTTAGTTTTCAAGGTAGTAATTTTGTACTTTACCTTAATCTTAAGTGATGTAAGTTATTTGCTTTAAGTTTCAATTTGAGTTTGTGCTTTAGTTTGTGTTTTAGCTTTAGTTTGTGTTTTAGCTTTAGCTTTAGCTTGTGCTTTAGTTTCTATTAATCTATGTTGTATACATTCACTCTGATTATTCTTCAGAGAGAAAGGTTAAATATTTATTTAATTTGCTCCTTAGAAAGGAGGTGATCCAGGCGCACGTTCTCGTACACCTGCCTTGTTACGACTTCACCCTCCTTATTGAACACACCTTCAATACAGCCCTCCTTACGGTTGGGTTTTGTATCTTCGGGTGCATCCAACTCGGGTGGTGTGACGGGCGGTGTGTACAAGGCCCGGGAACATATTCAACGCAGTGTAGCTGACCTGCGTTTACTAGCAACTCCATCTTCACGAGGGTGGGTTTCAACCCTCGATCTGTACTGGGGCTGGTTTTTGGGGATTTGCTCCAGATTACTCTATTGCTTCCCTCTGTACCAACCATTGTCGCATGTGTGTAGCCCTGGACATAAGGGGCGTGATGATTTGACGTCATCCTCGCCTTCCTCTACCTTGTCGGTAGCGGTACTGTTATAGTGCTAAGCTCATAAGAACTTATAGCAAATAACAGGGAGGGTTGCGCTCGTTCAAGGACTTAACCTTACACCTCACGGCACGAGCTGACGACAACCATGCACCACCTGTGTAAGTGTCTTATGTATTACTACATAAGAGAGAGTTAGTTTCTTAACCCTTTCACTTACATGTCAAGCCCAGGTAAGGTTCTTCGTGTAGCCTCGAATTAAACCACATACCTCGCTGCTTGTGCGGGCCCCCGTCAATTCCTTTGAGTTTCAACCTTGCGATCGTACTCTCCAGGTGGGATACTTAACGCGTTAGCTTCGGCACTGAGAGAGTTACTCTCCCAACACCTAGTATCCATCGTTTACAGCTAAGACTACCAGGGTATCTAATCCTGTTTGCTCCCTTAGCTTTCGTGTATGAGCGTCAGGAATATGTTAGGAAGCCGTCTTCACCGCTGGTGTTCCTCCCGATATCTACGCATTTCACCGCTACACCGGGAATTCCACTTCCCTCCCATATCCTCTATCCTTCCAGTATTGACTGCAATTCAGAGGTTGAGCCTCATGGATTTCACAATCAACTTAAAAGGAAGCCTGCACACCCTTTACACCCAGTAATTCCGGACAACGCTAGCCCCCTACGTATTACCGCAGCTGCTGGCACGTAGTTGGCTGGGGCTTATTCCCTGAATACTGTCAGGGTAGGAAGGATATTCTCAATCCTACCTTTCATCTTCAGGAAAAGGGTTTTACAATCCAAAGATCTTCATCACCCACGCAGTGTCGCTGGGTCAGGCTTTCGCCCATTGCCCAAGATTCCCCACTGCTGCCTCCCGTAGGAGTCTGGACCGTATCTAAGTTCCAGTGTGGCTGACCATCCTCTCAGACCAGCTACCCGTCATAGCCTTGGTGAGCCATTACCTCACCAACAAGCTGATAGGAGATAGGCTCATCATAATGTGATAGCTTTGGGCCATCTTTCTTCAGTTTAAAAGTATTTAAACTGACATTATCTGGTATTGATCCCTTTTTCAAGGGGGTATCCCAGTCATTATGGTAGATTACCTATCCATTACTCACCCGTTTGCCGCTCGATCTCTCCAATTGCATTGCTGCAATTAGAGAGATCCGCCCGACTTGCATGTGTAAGACACACTGCCAGCGTTCGTCCTGAGCCAGGATCAAACTCTTCATACAAGACTTTTATTAATTACACCAAATTCCTAAAATTTAAGAAGCGTTAAAACTCAAATTAAAACTTATATTTAACTTACACCACTTAAGTTTTCAAGGTAAGTTACAAAAATAGCTTAAATATTTTAACTACAATAAAAATATTGTCAAGGGGGTGTATGAAAATAAGTATAAATATTTCTCAGAAATTATTAACTCCAAAATTATAATTAGTAAAGAAATTGCATTATTTATTTGTACAATAGACATAAGAAAGGATTAAAGATCTTATTTTCATGCATTATTGTGGCAGAAATACAAAGAGATGCTAAAATGGAAAGTAAATTAATTTCAAAACATTTGTAAAATTGCTGCAACTTTACATTTAGTGTTTTGGTTTTATAATTCTATACAAAAATGTATTAACTTCTAAAGGAGAAAATTTTTAATGGGAAGAGAAAGTAAAATTAAGAAACTGAGAAAAGAGGGCGTTCTTGAGCCAGTTAAAATAGACAAGAAAAAAATTTCATCAGTAAATAAATTATTTATTTGGATTGTTTCGGTTCTTCTTATTGTGGTAGTTGCTTTTGGTATATGGGCATATTCTGCAAAAGATATAGAAGCAAGAGTAAATGGTTCTAAAATAACAACAAGCGAGGTTGATTATTACCTTAGACCAATTTTACAAAATATGCAATCGCAGGGTATGGACCCAACAGCAGAAGAACAGCAAGCAACAATAAACAAGTACCGTTCTGACATAATTAATATGTTAATTGAACAAAGATTGTTTGAGCTTTATGCAAAAGAAAATAAAATTACCTTAACAGATGAGGAAATACAAAAAAAAGTAGATGAAGAATTGGCAAAACTTAAAGCTCAATATCCTAATGAAGAGGAATTTAATAAGATAATTGCTCAATCAGAATTAAGAACAGTAGAAAAACTTAAGGAGGAAATTGCAAAAAGTGCAAAAATTGAACTTCTCGAAGAAAAAGTATTAAAACCAATATATGATAAAATTAAGGTTACAGAAGAAGAAGCAAGAACTTTTTTCAATTCACCTTCTCAGATTACAGCCCAAAGGATTCTCATAAAAGTTGATTTTGAAAATGCTAAACCCGAAGATATAACTAAAAAAGAAGAAGAAATTAAAACTATAAAAGATAGAATTTACAAAAACGAGATTAGTTTCGATAAAGCTGTTGAGCAATACTCAGAAGATGAAGCATCAAAGCCAAACCAAGGTAATATAACTCTATATGAAAATGCTTTTCCTGATGAACCTGAACTTTTTGAAGAAGCTAAAAAACTTAAAGTAGGGGAAATAAGCAATATTATAAAGACAAAACACGGTTATAACCTGCTTAAAGTAAATACTATTAATTATAACAAGGAAAGATACGATATTCCTGAAAGTGCTCAAATTAAGTCAATTATTATTGCCGTTGATCCTAATGCTACTCAAGAAGAATGGAATACAAAAAAGACAAAAGCTGATGGCTTAGTTGCTAATATGAGAGCTGGAAAAGAAAGCTTTGAAACAATAGCTGAACTTTATTCTTCTAATCCCGAATTAGCAAAGAATCCTCAAACTGTATATTCAGGTCAATTAGAAGCAACCCTTAACGAAACAATATTCAATAAACTTAAAGTAGGTGAAATCAGTGATCCTGTACAAACTCAGCAGGGTTATCAAATAGTTCAACTTATAAGCAAAAAACCTCCACAAAAAGCAGTTTTTGAAAATGTAAAAGATAAAGTAATTACAGACCTTACTAATCAGAAAAAAGCAGAAGCAAGAAAAAATTGGCTTGAAGAACAGAAAAAGAAAAGAAATATTAAATATAGCAACCCATGGGTTAATATGACTTCATTCTTTAAAAATACATTTAGTGGCCCTATTGAAGATCTAGTTAATTGGTTTAAACAATACACAGTCGAACCAAAACAGGAAACAACTGAGAATGCACAAGAGGGTGGAGAAGTTACTATTCCTGTTGACCAAATACCCACTCAAAGCGAAGGAGAGATCCCCGTAACACCTTAAAATAAAATTATTAAATAGAAGGTTAAATTAATGGCAAGAAAAAAAATTGTAAAAAAAGAAGATAAAAAAAGAAGAACAAGAACCATAAAATATGCTTTATTGCTCATACCAGTTATAATAATTGGTGGTATTTTTACATGGCTCTATCAAACAAAAGATATTATAATGAGAGTTGGTTCTGAAGTAGTAACAGTGCAAGAGCTTAACATAGAAATGCAAAGACTTAAACCAACTGATTATGAAAAAACTTTAAGTTCAATGTCAGCTTCCGATAAAAAAGATGCAGAAAACATGCTTCGATCTAAAGCAATCGAAAATCTAATGAAGCTAAAATCAATTTACCTTTACGCTAAAGAGAACAATATAAAAGTTACGAAAGAAGACATTGAAAAAGAAATACAAAACTTTGAAGCTGCTTTAAAAGAAAACTCTGGATCAGAAAACATTGACTTAAAAGCTACTTTGGCAGACTTAGGGGTTTCATGGAAAACTTTTTACAAAGATATGCGAGATCAGGCAATATACAATAAAGTTCTTGAACCAATAATTAAAAATGTCACTGTAACAGAGGAAGAAATAAAAGAATATTATGATCAGTATTCTTCATATTATAATGAACCTGAAAAAGCTCATTTAAAAATGATTGCAGTTTCAAAAGAGAGTGAAGCCGATGAAATCCTCGAAAAACTTAAAAAAGGAGAAGATTTTGGAAAATTAGCAAGAGAAAAATCTCTCTCTCCTGATGCTGCAACAAATTCTGGAGATATTGGATGGGTGAGTAAGACTGAATTATATGAAGAAATAGGGAACAATGTCTTTCATCCTGATATAAAGTTAAATACCCCTTACAAAATTCAGGCAAGAGATGGTTGGTATATTTTTATAGTATTGGAAAAAAGAGGAGCAATCAATCATACCTTTGAAGAAGTCAAGGATAGTGTTAAAAATGATCTTTTATCGATCAAACAGAGTCAGGCAATCGATGCTTTTATGAACAAACTAACTGAACAGTACGAACAAAGAATAACTTTAGGAAATCCATGGGATAGCTTTTTAAAATGGTGGGACAAATTAAGAGGAAAAACCGTTTAAAAATAGCTTTATATGTCGTAATTATTGCTTTAGTAGGTATATTTGTTTTCTATCAGTTCTATCCAACACCTTCAAAGACAGTTAGGCAATTTTTCACTTATTTAATGCAAGAAGAATACGAAAAAGCATATAATTTAATTGATGGTAGCTATAAAGAAAAAAGAGGAAGTTTAGAGAAATTCTCAAGCGAATACCAGCAAGCAGTAGAAGGTGGAACAAGAACAAAAGGAGTTAAAATAACTGGTGTAGAAAAAACTGGAGATCCAAATAAAGTAATTGTAAATGTTACAGTTAGAGCTCTTTATTTTGGAGATCTTATTGATACTAACGGAAGATACTTGGTAGAAAAAATACAAGGTAAAGGTTGGCGAATTGTCGATAATGTGTCCTTACAACAAAACAAATAGGAGGATTTAAGTGAAGCTTGGAAAAAATAAATTGTTATTAATAATTATAATTGCGATAATTGTTATTTCTGGAATAATATACTTTCTTAACTCAAATGTTCTTCCTTCCCCCCAAAAAACAGTTAAAGATTACTTTAATTACATAATTAATGAAGATTATTCAAAGGCATACGAATTATTGACTGGTAATTTCAAGCAATCAAAGGGCACGCTCGAAGAATTTACAGCTTTATTTGAAAATGCAAGGGCTCATGGTACAGTTTATGTGGGGGTAAAAATCAATTCTGTAACTAATACTAACAGGAAGAGTCAGAAAATAGTATCTTTTAGTCTAAAAGTTAAAGAAAAAGGGAGAGAAACTACATCTTTTGGTCAATATCTGGTTATAAAAGAAGCAGACAATATTTGGAGAATTTCTGATAGTTTACAGTAATGATCTTTTTTGTGTAAAACCCCTTTACAGAGGAGGAAATATAAATAATGAACAAAACGTTGACATGGACAATTATATTAGTAATAATACTGATTGTCATTTCTTTTTTCTTTTATTATTCTTTTACTGGAACAAAAATTCAAGGATTAGTTATAAACTCAATTGAGCAAAAGCCAATATCCGGGGTTTCTATAAGAATAAATGATAAATACTATTACACCGACGATGAAGGACGTTTTACTGCATATAAGCCTATATTTAAGCCTGTTGAACTAATAATTGAAAAAAGTGGTTTTAAAACAGTAATTAAAAAAATAAATACTAAAGGGTTTAGTTCAGTCAATAATTTAGAGATATTATTGGAACCGCTTACTTTTAGTAACATTCTTGACTATACAAGTAAAGATTTAACATCATATTTGAGCTATAATTTTAGATATACATGGAAAACTGCAATAGATGAAAAATATGAGAAAACGACATATATGCTCTACTCTTTAAATAAAGATGGAGTTTTAAGGTTTAAATATACTGAGGATGACAGATTTGGAAATACCATTATTGAGCGAGAAATAATCCATGCAATAGATACAATTTTCTATAGAGATAACCAGAACCCTAATTGGATAAAAACAAGAGAGGAAGAAGTTTCTATTGTAAAACTTCAAGAACCACTCGATATAATACAAATATTTCGAGATCCAAATGAACCTGCTTCCTTTGTAGCTGGATCCACACCTATCACTCTGTATGAATCTATTAATGGAAGTCTCTATACAGAGCATGAATTAGCTGAAAGAAACATAAGCAAAGACAATAAGGAACTTATTGCAATCCAAACAAAACCATTTACTGCAAAATGGAATATCCTCGGTGGAAAGAAAGAAATTACTTTTTATTTAGATTCAAATACATATGCTCTTATAAGAGCAGACCTTTATGAAGAATCACCTGATGAGAGCGGTAAAATCAAAAAACAAAATTTATCTTTTACTATAACAAATATAAATAAAGACATAAAAATAGAATTACCTGAAGTTTAATGTAATGACATGTAATGTCTAAAATTCTTATTCGTGATACAAATATTTTAGATTTTTCTAAAGATGTCGAAAATGTTAGAAATGTAGACATTTTCATTGATGAAAATAAAATAAAGCTAATATCCAAGAATATTAAAGAACCTCCTAATGAAAGAATAAAAGTAGTTAACGGTAAAAATAAACTTACCTTTCCGGGCTTAATAAATTGTCATACTCATATTCCAATGGTTTTAATGAGAGGATATGCAGATGATTTACCTCTAAATATCTGGTTAAACAAGAAAATATTTCCAGTAGAGAGAAGATTAGATCCCGAATCAATTTACATGGGAACCCTCCTTGGTTTAGCTGAACTTATAAGAACTGGTTGTACTACATTCGTTGACATGTACTTTTTCATGGAAGAAGTAGCTTCCGCCGTAAAAATTGCTGGATTAAGATGCATTCTATCTTATGGTATTATTGGGATAAATGGAAAAAAGGGGTTGATTGATTCTGAAAACTTTTTTAATAATTTCAATAATTATGCAAATGGAAGAGTAAAAGTCTATTTAGGACCACATGCACCATATACATGCTCTTTAGAATACTTAAAAGAAGTTGCAACCCTTTCAAAAAAACTTAATACAGGTGTGCATATACATCTTAATGAGACTAAAAGCGAAATAGAAGAACTAACAAAAGATTTCGGAAAACCTCCAATTCTTAAAGTTTCCGAGACAGGTCTAATGGATGGTAAAACAGTAGCTGCTCATTGTGTTCATTTAACCCAAGAGGAAATTGAGATTTTAAAAGAAAAAAATGTTTTAGTTGCACATAACCCATCATCAAATATGAAACTTGCTTCAGGTATAGCTCCTGTTCAAGATATGCTTAATAAAGGAATAAAAGTATCTATCGGAACTGATGGAGCAGCATCTAATAATAGCTTAAATATGTGGCATGAAATGAGACTTGCATCATTCCTAAGTAAAGTTTCTACTTTAGATGCAACATCTCTACCTGCAAGAGAGATATTAAAAATGACAACTTCTGTTCCAGGAAATTACTTATGGGATGGAGCAATAGGTGAAATAAAAGAAGGCTCTTTGGCTGATTTAATCCTAATTGATCTAAACAAAATTAATCTAACACCTGCATTCTCTCTTGAATCAAATCTTACTTATGCAACATATGGAAATGAAATAGATACTGTAATAGTAGACGGAAACATTATTATGGAAAATAATAAAATTTTATCCTTCGATGAAGAACTGATAAAAAAAGAAGCAAGAAAGCAAGCAGAAAGAATTATAGGTAAAAAAGTATTCTTAAATGAATGAGAAAAAATTAGGGATAATTGGCGGTTCTGGGCTTTACAATTTAGGAGAACTAAAAGAAGAAGTAGAAATACAAACTGAGTTCGGTTTAGTATATCTTAAAATTATCAATATTAATGGATTTACTGTATATTTTTTACCGAGGCATGGGGAAAAACATGAAATACCACCACACAAAATAAATTTCAGATCCAACATTCTTGCTTTTAAGGAATGCGGTATTAAAGATATTATTTCTACATCAGCTGTGGGTTCACTAAGGCTTGACTTTAAACCTGGAATGTTTGGAACTTGCTACCAATTTATTGACTTCACCAAAAGTAGAAATTCCACATATTTTGATAGTTTTAAGGGTGGAGCAGGACACACCGATATGACAGAACCTTACTCTAACAAATTAAATAATCTAATAGAAAAGAGCTTTATTAAAAATAGAATTGATTATATAAAAGACCTGACAATGATTGTTACAGAGGGACCACGTTTTGAAACAAAAGCAGAAATAAAAGCTTATTCAATCCTTGGAGGAGAAATTGTTGGAATGACGGGATATCCAGAAGTTGCTTTAGCTAAAGAATTAAAATTGGGGTATTCATCTATTGCAATATGCACTAACTATGCAGCTGGCATTTCTCCTAATCCGCTAAGTCATCAAGAAGTCATAGAGGTTATGAATAAAGTTTCAGGGCATCTTCAAAATGCTATTTCTGATTTAATAATACTCTACTATAGTTAATGATATCTAATCTATATTTAAGATATACTTATCTAATATATGTCAAAAAAACTCTTAAATATAAACAATTTAACGAAATTAAAGACCTAAATGAAAACGAACTTCCAGATAAAATCCTTGATACAGTAAATAGTAAAAATGCTTCAAATTTTGTTGAGGGCGAACTCGAAAAAGCATTAAAATTAAATGCAAAGATAGTAGAATATAATTCTGAAGATTATCCTACTTCAGTTAAACATATAAAAAACTCTCCACCAGTCCTTTATATTAAAGGAGAACTTGGCTCACCTATTAAAACTATTGCAATAGTAGGATCAAGGAAAGCTACAACATATGGACTAAAAGTAGCCTATGAGGTAGGATTTCAGCTTGGTCAAAGAAAAGTAACAGTGGTTTCAGGTATGGCTTATGGAATAGACAGTAGTGCACATAGAGGAGCAATAGATGCAAAAGGCAGAACATACGCAGTTCTCGGCTGTGGAGTTGATATAACATATCCAAAACAAAATAAAAAATTAAAAGAAGAAATAGAAAATAGTGGTGCATTAATCTCGGAATTTCCTTTTTCTACTGATCCATTAAATATAAATTTTCCTGTGAGAAATAGAATAATAAGCGCTATATCAGATGGCGTTATTGTTGTAGAGGCATCGGAAAAAAGTGGAGCATTATTAACGGCAGACTATGCTCTCGACCAAGGAAAGGATGTATACGCTGTTCCAGGAAGCATCTATTCAGAGCTAAGCAGAGGGACAAATCAACTAATAAAAAGTGGAGCAATTCCATATTTAAATATTAACGATATCTATTCAAAAAACCCTACTGTTCTACAAAATTCGAACCTCTTTAAAAATACACAATTAACTGATGAAGAGAAAATTATTATAAATAGTATTGATGATTTTACTGGCAAAAATTTAAATGAGATAATAGACAAAACCGGGCTTAAAGCTAATAAAGTAATGATTACTTTAACTGAACTTGAATTAAAGGGATTAATAGAAATGATAAATGGAAAATATCTAAAAAAATAAAGAAGAGCAAGTTCCTAAAATTTCTTCTAAAACCATACAAATTAGGAGCTTACTCTTCTTTTACTCTACTTTAAGAAGGGTAATGTATTCATATATTATTACCTTAAAAATTTCTAAAAGGTTACAATTATATTAATAAATTTTTATAACCCTAAACTTAAGCGTTTATAAAGATTTTTAGGAAATCCTAATTCTATCATCTTTTTCACTGTTAAATCAACTCTATACGGTAACCTCACAATCTCTATAAAATTATCTTCAGTATCATAAATGCAAACTGACAATTGAGGATTGCCATCCCTTGATTGCCCAATACTACCAACATTAACTAAATATCTTTTGCCTTTTTCAATATTTATGCGAATATTATTAAACGCATTCATGAATGTAACCTTTTCTCCTTCAAAAACCACAAATCCAGGAATATGTGAATGTCCTATAAATAATATCCGTTTTCTTGTAAGAGCCATATTTTCTGTTGCTGTTTTTTCATCATAAACATACTTGTAGGGAGATTGTTTGCTTAAAAAGCTATGAGTTAAAATATACTCATCTTCGGAAATTGTAAATGGAAGTTTCTTAATAAACCCAATTTGTTCAGCATTAATTAAATTTTTTTGTATATTAAGTGCAACAATGGCATCTTCATTAAAATAGATTCCAATAGAATCTGTTAAAATCGCTTTGTCATGATTCCCATAAACTGATTTAAAATCATATCTTCTCAGTAGGTTAATACAAGAAGATGGATCGGGCCCATATCCAACGATATCACCACAACATAATATTTTGGATGCATTTCTTTCTAAGATAAAATTAATAGCCACTGTTAAAGCTTCTAAATTAGCATGTATATCTGAAATTATTGCAATAATCATTTGTTGTAATTATTAACTACAATATACTCATAATTTTGGAAACAAGAAAGGAGTATTTTTCTTGTATTCTTCATATTCTTTGAATTTATGGGGAAGAAATATTTTATCCTCAAATACTGCAATAAAAAAATTTAAAGCAGAAAACAGAAACGCACAACAAAATAAATATATTGATCCACTTGATAAAGAAAGAAAAAATAATAGTAAAAAAAGTAATAACACTCCTGGATGTCTACAAAGCTTATAAATTCCTGTTTTAATTATTTTTTCTTTCTTATCTTTATAGAAAGCAACTTCAACAAATAATGCTTTATATAGAAATATAAATGCAATAATACTAAGAACTAAAAAAATCAATTTTACATATAAAGGAATGTGCCATTTCGGAGAGAAAACAATAAGTCCTATTGCGGAAATAAGTAGTAATATTACACTACTATAACTTAAAAATTTACTATACTTTAAACTTTTTCCTTTATATTCTATGTAATCAGCTAAAAAGTATGTAATAAAACTACTTATTCCACATATCAGGAACAATATGTTAATTCTTCACACTCGTAACTAATTCTTTATCTTTGTCAGTTGTTTTTTTCTCGTACCAAATTTTATCTGCTACTTTCTGCCACGAATAAGCATAATTATCGATTGATTCTTTAAGTTCATCAAGGATATCGTCAGCTTTTCCACAAGTAGGACGAGCATTATATTTTTGAACAGCTTCTCTCAATACCCATGGGTTGTCAATAATCATACAAGGGCGTCTTAAATTTTCAGAAAATGGTATTTTGGATTGTAAAAATCTCAAGAAATCAGAATTTAAGCATTCCTTAAGACTTTTCTCTTTAATGTTGTCAACTGCAAAATGAACAAATGCACAGGGCTCTACGTCGCCTTTTGCATTTATATGAAGATATTTTCTGCCACTACTTATACAACCTGAAACTGCTTCCCCATCATTCCAAAAATCAGCTAAAACAATTGGTTTAACTCTTCTATAATAACTAATTTTATCAAAAAATTCTTTTCTTTGCTCGGGTGTAAGCATCATCTCGAAATTAGGATTTCTCCCGATGGGTACATACATAAAATACCAACATAAAAATGCACCTTTTTTATCCATAAAATCTACAAATTCTTCGCTTGAAACTTCATCAACATTTTCTCTCGTAACGGTAACTGAAAATCCAAATGGTACTTTCCATTGTCTCAAATTATCTATGTTTTGCATTACTTTCTTAAAAATACCCTTACCTCTTCTTGCGTCAGTGCGATCTTCAAATCCTTCAATGCTTATAGCAGGGAAAATATTACCCATATTTGCTATTCTTTTTACTATTTCCTCATTAAAGAAAGTACCATTAGTATAAATTTGAAAAACCATGTCACTTTTCTCTTCGAGAACATCAAGAAGATAAGGATACATAAATGGTTCTCCGCCAGAAATAGTAATAAAATAAATCCCTAAATCCCTTGCTTGATCTAAAATAGAAGAAAAAAGCTCTTTATCCATTGTTGCAGCCTGTTCATAATTACCTGCCCAACATCCATCGCACTTGAGGTTGCACCGTTCTGTTGGGTCAATAAGAAGAAAATATGGTACATGTATTCCTTCCTTTTCTTCTATTTGTTTTCTTTTACGATCGCCATCCCATGTAGCATTTACAAGAAAATTGGTAAAAGCTTTTATAATAAAATTTCTGTTTATGTTTGAAAAAATTTTGTCAAAATACTTAGGGCAAGCATGGTCTGGATTATTATACATGTCAATAACATTTTGTACTGTTTTCTTTTGGTCTCCAAAAGCTAGGACTTTAGCAATATTTAGAGCTCTTGGTAGATTCTTCTTCGGGTTAGAAACAAGATAATCAATCACTCGTGAGACTAAAAAACGTCTCCATCCATTACTCAAATTAACCAATATTTTTCACCTCCTAAAATAAATTACTTACTAATATAATAATACCCTTACATTAAAGTTCAACTCACAAATGCAAATTTTAAAAAAGTAAAAAATTACTTTTTCGTTTAATTTTATCTTATTTCTACTGTGGCTCCAACACTGACTAACTTTTCTTTAATATCATTAGCTTCTTTCTCACTTACTTTTTCTTTTATAGCTTTAGGGGCACTATCAACAAGCTCCTTTGCTTCTTTGAGTCCTAGTCCTGTTATGTCTTTTACTACTTTAATAACCTGAATTTTTTGTGAACCTGCATCTGTTAAAACCACATCAAATTCTGTTTTAGCAACTTCTTGTGCAGCTCCTACTGCTTGTGAAGGTCCAGCTTGTGGAGCATAAGCCATAGGCATTTGAGCAGATACCCCAAATCTTTCTTCAATTGCTTTAACTAATTCTACTAAGTCTAAAACTGACATTTTCTCAATTTCATTTATTATTTCTTCTTTATTCATTTTTTAAAATATCCTCCCTTTAAATATTTTTTTCTTTTTTATTTTTTACTTCATTAATTGCGTAAACTAACTTCGACAAAATAGCATTTAATGTAACTGCAAGTTTACTAACTGGTGAATTAAGAGTAAAAGCCAATTTTTGATATATAGCTTCTTTAGATGATATTTCAGCTAATTCTAAAACATCTTTAGAATTTACAAATCTACCATCAATATATCCACCTTTTATAACTGGTTTACCAGTTTTTCTAATAAAACCATAAATAACTCTACACGGAATCAAAGGATCTTCTGAAGAATAAACTATACCAGTCTGCCCTCTAAAAATACCATCTTGCTCTTCGGAGATTTCAATACCACTATTTTTTGCTCCTTTTTTCAAAAGAGTATTTTTTGAAATATAAGCTTTTAAGTTGTTAAGTTTTATTTCTTTTCTAAATTCGACAGCTTCGTTTGCCTGCATTTTCTCAAAATTATAAAACACAACACTTTTTGAATTACTCCATAATCCTGATATTTCTTCAATTAATTTTTCTTTTTCTTTACGAGTAAGCAAATTTACCTCCTTTCAAAAAAAATTGCCTTCCCTAAAAAATTTCTTATTGAAGGAAGGCAATTTTTATACTCTAAAAATATTAATACTTAAAATAATTTTATAATTGCTTTCCCTCAATGAGCTCACTTCCAATTTAAGTGAATTAAATCCCTTTAAAGAATACTCGTTTTCTCAGGGAAAAGTAATAATTTAACTTTTCAATGATTTAAGTAATTTACTAACATTAAGCTTTACAGAAGGACTCATTGTTAAGCTAAGAAATCCTTCTTTAATATACTGCCCTTTTGCACTTTGTGGTTTTGCACGAATAATAGCTTCAAATAAAGCATAAATATTTCTTACTAAATCTTCCTTATTAAAAGATGATTTACCAGCTGGTGCATGTATATTACCAAACTTATCAACCCTAAATTCTATTCTTCCAGCTTTTGCATCCTTAACAGCTTTTGCTATATCGTTAGTAACAGTACCCAATTTTGGATTTGGCATTAAACCTCTGGGTCCTAAAATTTTACCTAACTTTCCAACAACATCCATACAATCTGGCGTAGCTATAACTACATCAAAGTCAAGCCAGCCACCCTCAATTTTCTTAGCTAAATCATCTGTACCAACATAATCAGCATTAGCTTCTTGAGCTTCTTTAACTTTCTCTCCTTTTGCAAAAACCAAAACCTTAACACTTTTACCAGTTCCTGATGGTAGATTGACAACACCTCTGACATTTTGGTCTGATTGCTTTGGATCTACGCCAAGTAATAAAGTAACTTCAACCGTCTCATCAAATTTAGCTGTTTTAATTTTAGGTAAAAGATCAAGCGCTTCATCGAGATCATACTCTCTTTTTTCAATAAGTTTTAAAGCATCTAAATATTTTTTTCCACTCATATTTATTACTCCTTTACTAATAAAAGATTAAACAACATCTACTCCCATAGATTTAGCAGTACCAGCAACCATTTTTGAAGCCGCTTCCTGATCAAGTGTATTTAGATCTTTCAATTTTATCTCTGCTATCTTCAAAACCTGATCTTTAGACAACCTACCTATCTTTTTCTTTAACGGATCACCTGATGCTTTTTCAATCTTTAACTCTTTTTTTATTAGAGCAGAAACAGGTGGTGTTTTTATAATAAAATCAAATGATCTATCTTGATATACAGTAATAACAACCGGTACAATTATACCTTGCTGATCCTTTGTTTTGTCATTGAATTCCTTACAAAATTGCATAATATTTATACCCTTCTGCCCCAACGCAGGACCAACCGGTGGTGCTGGATTAGCTTGTCCAGCAGGGATCTGTAATTTCACTATTCCAGTAATTCTTTTAGCCATTAATTACACCTCTTTTTACATTATATCTTGTCAATATTGACAAAATCCAATTCTACGGGCATATCTCGCCCGAATAACATTAATCGAACTTTTGCTTTCTCGGTATCCTTGTCAATCTCTTCTACAACGCCTATCATTCCATCAAAAGGTCCACCTACAATTTTCACAG
>Ga0116147_1001839_pt1 | contig 22488 bp, 17 predicted proteins | sample AD_JPNHG3_MetaG_FD_89749 | JGI IMG/M metagenome (GOLD analysis project Ga0116147, IMG submission 89749) | Active sludge microbial communities of municipal wastewater-treating anaerobic digesters from Japan - AD_JPNHG3_MetaG | ecosystem: Engineered > Bioreactor > Anaerobic > Digestate | place...
CCCCGCAAGGCCGGCGCGTCACCATCGCCGACCTGGCCGCGGCGTGCGAGAAGAAGGACCCGCTGATGAAACGCCGCACTTGCATCCTGGAGACGTGCCTGCGCCGGTGTCCCGCGGGCGAGGGGGGAGCGCGCCGGGCAAGGATGAGCTGAGGCCGGGTCACATGGCACACCGCGCTATGCCACGTGACGTCATGGCAACTCTTTGCTGTGGGGTAAGTTGCAGACATCGGCCACGTCTGTCGCGTCTCAAAGACAGCAAAGCTGGTCTTGAGACACGACAACGACAATAGGACCTATGCGACCTATGGGGCCCATGTTTTCGCCTTCCCGCCGCGGGGCAAAAAGGGTATCCTCATCGGCAGGACGCGCGCGGCCGTTGAGGCCGTCCTTGTTGTCCCTTCTATTGATCGCGGGATGCAACCATGCCCGGCCTGCGCAAGCGGCTTCTGCGAATCGCGCTGTTTGGGGTAGGCTTGTTCCTGGCGGCGGGTGTCGCCGTCTACCTCGCGCTGCCCGGCCTGGTCCGCCGCGTAGCGCTGGCCCAGCTTGCCCGCATGGGCTTGGACACGGCGGACGTCGAGGTCCGCCGCATCAGCCCGTTTGGCGTGGACGTGGCGGGGGTGCGCCTGGACGCGGACGGCGGCGCGCGCGTGGACTCGATCCGCGTGGACTGCTCGCCGGCGTCGCTGGCCAGGCTGCGCGTGTCGCGCGTGGCCATCAGCGGCGGCGAGATCACGATCCGCATCCGCAACGGCAAGGTCGATCTCGGTCCGCTGGCCAAGTTCAAGCCGCCCGCCTCTTCGGGCAAGTCCTCGTCCGGGCCGCCGCGGCTGCCGCTGGATCGCTTTGACCTGAACGCATGCTCGCTGGTGGTGGACTGGGACGGCCGCATCCTGCGCGCGCCGGCGCAGGCCACGCTGGTTAACACGTCCAACGGGGCGCACGCCAAGGCCACGGCGTCCTTTGGCGCGGCCACGCTGAGCGCTGACGTGGCCCAGGACCTTGCCGCCAACGCGTGGGACGTCGTGGTGCAGTCGAGCGGCCTGGACGCGGGAACTCTGGCGCCGCTGCTGCCGCCGCTGCCATCGCCGCCGAGGTTCGGCGGAGAGATGAGCCTGCGGGCCAAGATCCACGCCGCGCCTTCCGGGGTCATCGCCCAGGCGGCCTTTGCGTGCAAGAAGGCATGGCTGTCCGTGATGGCCGGCGGCTATCCGGCGAGTGTCGAGGACATTGACGTGGAGGCCAGCTTCGAGGGCGCGCCGCGGCCGACGCGCGTGGGGCTGGCCGTGTCGGCCGCTTCGGCGAGCTGGCGGCAATGGAAAGCCAGCGACCTGCGGATGGAGGCTAGTTGCGCGGGGGGCAAGCTGTCCGTCCAAGCGAACGGCAAGGGCGACTTTTGGAAGCTGGAGGCGTTGTCCCTGGCCGCGCCTGATCCGCTGTCGCCGGATGCGGCTGAGGGCCGGGCGGAGGTGGAGTGGAAGGCCGAAGCCGGTCTGCCGCCGGAGATCGAGACCCTGGCCAGAGGGTTCGGCTGCGACGTGTCGGCTCTAGGCCGGGCCGCGCTGTCGGGCCGCGCCGCCGCGCCGCTGGCGCCGCTCTTGCGGCGCCAGGCGCCCGTCGTCGAGATCACGGAAGCCAGGATGTCGCTGGCTCCGGCCAATATCATGGCGCCGGGCGGCCTGACCATCGAGGGATTCCGGGCGGACGCTGGCCTGACGGCTAAGGTTGCGGACGGACAGGCCACGGCGCGCGTGGCGCCGGGGTCGGGTGTGTGGATCGGCCGCGTGGCCACGGCCGAGGGTCTGGCGGTCGAGCCTGGGGCCGCGGGCCGGTTGGCGGGCGTCGAGGTCCAGGGCGATGGCCTGAGGGCGACCGCGCCGCTGGCCGCGCCCAAGTCGGCGAGGATGGCGGGCGTGGCCCGGTTGGTTCTGGCGCCCAGCCGCGTGAAGACGGGCGGGGCGGAGATGGTCAGCGGCCTGTCGGGCGAGGCGCGCTTTGATCTGCGGGCCACGGCCAAATCCCTTGCGGTTCTTCTTCAGCCCGGCGCGTGGTTCGGCTTTGACAAGGTCTCGGCGGGCGGGGCCGTGGTGAAGCCGTGGAGGCTGTCGATTGAAACGCCGGAGGCCCAGCCCGTCCTTTCGGCCGCGCTGGGCGGCCAGGGGGCGGAAGCCGCCTTTGTCCTGACCGTCGCCGGGCCGCCGCTCAAGACCAGACACGCCGCGGCCACGATCGACGTGGAGTCGGTCCGCGCCACGCTTTCGGGCAAGCGGGAAGGCGGCGCGCTGTCCGGCCGCGCCACGACGGTCGTGTCCGGCTTGGCGGTCAATGCGGCGCGCCACGAGGTCGAGGCCGCGCTGAAGTCCGCCACGCTGGAGACTGTGTTCGCCAAGGCCGAGGCAGGCCAGCCCGATGTCCACGCCAGCCTGCATCTCGACGGCGCCAAGCTGGTGAGCAAGGGCTCGGTGCTCTTCGACACCGGCGCCCTGGCGCCTGTCACGGCCGCGTACACGACAACCAGCCGCAAGGGCTCGGCCAAGGCGGAGTGGAACGTTCAAGAAGGCGCGCCGTTGCGCGTGACGGCCGACGTGGACCTTTCGGGCCGCAGGCTGGCCGGGGGCATGACGGCGAGAATCGACAGCTACCGCATCGAGACGGGCGGCCGCGTGTCGGAGGCGGTGTTTGACAGGTCAGGCATGGACATCTCCGGCGTGGTGTCGCTGGACGCGGACGTGCGCATGCGCTACGGCCGGCTCTATCCGCTCATCACCGTGGCCGTCCAGGACATCACGGCGATCAGCCGCCAGTTCCAGGCGCGCATCGACGGCTTGCGCGGCAAGGTGACGCTGACGCAGTTCTTTCCGCCGGCCACGCCGGGGGGCCAGAGGTTCGAGTTCACGTCCGCGGAGGCGGGCCAGTTGCGCGTCTCGGACGGCCTGATCGAGTTCCGCGTGGAAGACGACCCCAGCGCGTTGTTCATCGAGCGCGTTGAGGCGGGCTGGGCGGGGGGGCGGCTGTATGACCACGCCCTGCGCATCGCGCCGGGGCAGAAGGAAATCAGCGTGCGGGTCTTCGCCGACGGTCTGGGGCTGGGCCAGATTCTGAAGCTGACGGGTTCTCCGCCCGAAAGCGGCAGCGGCGAGCTCTACGGCATGTTGCCCGTCACGGTCCCGTTCAACAACCCGGCGGACATCAAGTTCAGCAAGGGCTTTCTGTACGGCAAGCCAGGCAAGGGGTGGTGGAGCCTGGTGGGTGAGACGGCGGGCGCGGTGCGCCAGGTGCTGGAGCAGGCGCTGCTGCGCGACGACATGGAGTCCAAGGTCCAAGGCCACTTCCGCCAGCTCATTGACGGGCTGATCAACTATGAGTTCGAGACGCTGAAGGTGGAGTTCCTGCCCCTGGACGACGGCCTGACGGCGCGCATCGAGACGCGGGGGCGCAGCCGCGACCCGAAGCGGCCCGTGGAATACTCGGGGGGCATCGTCCTTAACCTGAACCACATTGACCGGGCCCTCAAAGGCGCTATAATCATGAAGAAGAGCGCGGACGCGGTGACCGGGCAAGCGCTGGAGAGTATCTTTGGCGAAGGCGCCCGCGCGGGCAAGACCGAGCAACCCGCGAAGGCGAAGACCGACCCCGAAACGGAAAAGGCTCTGAAGAGTCTCTTTGGCGAGTAGAAGCGCATGGAGTGGAAAGGAGGCCGCGGAATGCGAACAGCCCTTTGCGCCGCCGCTCTAGCGGCGGCGGTCCTCGCGTCCGGGTGCACCCGGCACGAGATGGACGTCAAGGCCGAGACGAAACATGAGGTCGCGATCAGCGTCAAGGACCCCATCAACATCAACGTCAACATCAACGTCCGCATCCAAAAAGACCTGGAGCAGGTGTTTGGCTTTGAGGACGAGATGAAGGCCAAAGCCAAGTAGTCCCGCCCTGTTTCCCCATTGATCCTATTGAGATATCACAGGAGGCGTGCCATGAAGATTCGCGCGGTCGTGATGGTGGCGTTGGCGTTCGTAATGACGGGCATCGGCGCGGCGCTGGCTCAGGACGCGGACCTGGAGGGCAGCAGCGAAAAGTTCAAGCAGCGGGCGCCCGCGCTGCTGGCGTTGAAGAACAACGGCTCCGTAGGCGAGACGTCGCAGGGGCTCGTGGAGGCGCGCAAGCCGGTGGACGCCGCAGGCAACAAGCTGATCAGCGAAGAGAACGCGGACCGCGAGGCTCTGTTCAAGGCCTTGGCCGCCAAGAACAAGACGACTCCGGATGAGGTGCGCAAGAACTTCGTCAAGTTCCGTTTCGGACGCGCCTCCGACAACCACTACTTCAAAGGCGCGAACGGCGCGTGGAAGACCGTCAAGGAGTGGAAGAGCGGCAAGTAGCGCGAGCGAATCCTCCCCTGGGCGCGGATCGCGCCCAGGGGATGCCTGGGCTGGACAGGGGCGAGGGGGCGCGACGGCTCACTTCATAAACAACTCCACGACGGGGATCGTGACGTTGGGCTTTTGCACGGGCAGGCTGAGGAGTATCTGCGGCGCGCTGCCCATGCCTTCCTGGCCTTGGTGGATGGGCATGACTGGCGTCTCGGACCCGTCGTTGAGCAGTTGCGCATACTCCAGCCGCTTGACGTAGGACTCGCCCTCCAGGCGCAACGCGCGGAAGGGCCACGCCATGATGTGGACGTAGAGACGCTTGGTGTCTGGGTTCCAGGTCAGGCGGCAATCGCGCGGGGGCTTGAACTCGGCGGGCGCCTCGGTGCATCCGTAGATGGAGCGGCCGTGGCGCTTCATCCATTCGCTCATGCCGGCGAGCCGGTCCATGGCGCGGCTGTCGAACTCGCCGCGCGCGGTGGGGCCGACGTTGAGCAGCAGGTTGCCGCCCTTGCTGACGGTGTTGATCAACATGCCCAGCAACTGCTCCACGCTCTTCCATGTGGACTCGTCGCGGTGGTAGCCCCACGAGCCGCTGAAGGTCTGACACGTTTCCCAGACGACGCGCTGGCCGTTGAACTCCAACCACTGGGCCGGCTCGAACTGCTCGGGCGTACGGTAGTCCCAGCCGCCTTCGACGTCGTCGAGGTCGAGCCGGTTGTCCACGAGGATCTTGGGCTGCAGCCTGCGCGTCAGCGCGATGAGTTCTTTGCTGCCCCACTCGTTGCGGCCTTTGCCGACGTAGGTCGCGGGACGGCCGTGGACGCCGGGTGGATAGCTGAAGTCGTAGAACAGGATGTCCACGGGTCCGTAGTTGGTGAGCAGTTCCGCCACCTGGCCATGCAGATAGGCGATGTACTTTTTCTGGTCGCGGGTCTCGTTCATCTTGGCGCGGTCGGGGTGGTTGCGCATGGGGTGGAGGTCGTCGATGACGAAGTCGGGGTGATGCCAGTCGATGAGCGAGTGGTAGAGTCCCACGCGCAGGCCGCGCTCGCGGAAGGCGTCGAGCATGGGGCGGAGGAGGTCCTTGCCGCAGGGGGTGTTGGTGGACTTGTAGTCCGTGAGCTTGGAGTCCCACAGGCAGAAGCCGTCGTGGTGCTTGGTGGTGATGACGAAGTACTTCATGCCCGCTTGGGCGGCCACGCGCGCCCACTCTTTGGGGTCGTAGAGATCGGGGTCGAAGTGGCGGAAGTAGCGGTCGTAGACGTCGTCGGGGATCTGCTCGCGCTGTTTGACCCACTCGTGGCGGGCGGGGAGGGCGTAGATGCCCCAATGGATGAAGAGGCCGAAGCGGTCATGCGTGAACCAGGAGCTGTCGCCAATCGTCGGTCTGACTCCAGACATGCGGTGTCCTTTGCGTCTCAATCCACACGCCCAGGAAGGGCGCGACTGTCGGCTGGCCCGCGCCAGCTTGGTCCAAGAAGGATAAGCCAAAGCCCATGGGCGAGCAAGGGCTTGGGGGCGACGGCTGTGGATTTCCTTGGCATCGTCCGCTCTCTGTGTTCCTTTTGCCCTTCCGAGAGCCTTGCCGAGGCTTGCCGCGTCTTGACTCCAAGCCCTTTTTGAGGTTAAATAAACGGACAAGCTCAGTGCAACGGCGCCGTGTGCAGTTCAGGCGGCGTCCTGTCGAGAGCGGGGGACTCCAGGCGAGTCAAGCGCCGCGAAAACCGCCCGCTTGACCGCTGTGCGCGCGCAGACGGGAGCCGTTATGAGTATGCATGAGCAGCAATCTGAAGCCGCGGAACGCGAAGACTGGGACGAAGACGACTGGGAAGCGTTTCTGCGGCAGGCCGACGCGAGAACGGCCAGGTATCAAGAGCTGTTCGAGACGCTGATTGACCATCCTTCCCGCGACGCGATTATTGCCCACGAAATGGGGTGGGACTCGTTCTTCAGCGAGTGCCGCTCGAAGGTGGAGAACTGCGATGAATGCCCGGACCGGTTTGAGTGCGAAGCGTATGAGATGCTGCGCCTCATGGAAGGGCCGGACAACATTGACGACGACCCCGAAGCCAAGGAGTTGCTGGCCTGCTTCGAGGAAGTGAAGGATATCGAGGCGTACCGGCTGGCCTACGATTTCGCGGCGCGGCTGGAGAAGAAGTTCCGCGAGGCGCTGGCCGACGATACGGACGATGAAGCCGTGCACACGGCGTTGCTGTCGGCCACGATGGCGCCGGCGCAGATCGCGGGGGGGCACGGCATCGGATATGACCGGCCATCGCTGTGCGGCAACATCGCCAACTGCAAGCGGGCGCTGAAGAACGTCAAGACGTGCGAGCGCTGCCTCAACGAATTGGAGAAGAACGGGGCGCTGCCTTCGGAGACGGCCGCCGCTCTTCGCCAAGAGAACGCAACCGTCGCCCGGAGCCTGGAGCGCTGGATCGAGAACCTTCGGTCGCGCGTCTGCTGGCGATGAGCCGGCCCCCAGCGCTCGGCCGTCCGCTCTCGGAACGAAAGCCGGCCGCCGATCGCTGCGCCTGCCGCGCCGCGTTGCCCTGGTCTTAGTCCCCAGCAAGGAGGAACTGTTCCCATGCCTCTCGTGACGACCTTTGACATGTTGAAGAAGGCTCAAAAAGGCCGCTACGCCGTGGGCGCCTTCAACGCCAACAGCATGGAGATCATCCAAGCGATCATCCAGGCCGCCGAGGCGGAGCGGGCCCCGGTCATCCTCCAGGCGTCCCAGGGCGCCATCAAGTACGCTGGCCTGAACATGATCGTGGCCATGGTGAAGGAGGCGGCGGACGCGGCCACCGTGCCCGTGGCGCTCCACTTGGACCACGGCACGGACCTGATCCAGAACATCCAGTGTCTGCGCGCGGGGTTCACGTCGCTGATGTACGACGGCTCCAAGCTGCCCTTTGAGCAGAACGTGGCGAACACAAAGGTGATCGTGGAGATGGCCCACGCCTGCAACCTGGCCGTGGAAGCGGAGATCGGGCAGATCGGCAAGTGCGACGACTCGGACGAGCCGGGCGTGTCGATCGAAAAGGCGAAGGCCACAATGGCCGTGCCTGAAGAGGCGGCGGAGTTTATCCGCCAGACCAAGGCCGACTTCCTGGCCGCGGCGGTGGGGACGATCCACGGCTGCCGCACGCCGTTCGCCAAGCTGGACCTGCCGCGCATCCAGAAGATTCAGAAGCTGACGGACTGCCCGCTGGTTTTGCATGGCGCCTCGGGCTGCACGGACGAGGAAATCCGCAAGGGCATTAGCGCGGGCGTGTGCAAGATCAACATCGACACGCTGATCCGCATGGCGTTTGTGGGCAAGATGCGCGAAGTGCTGGAATCCAAGCCCAACGAGATCGACCCGCGCAACGTCCTCGGCCCGTGCCGGGAAGCCGCCATGGCTGTGGTGCGCGACCGCATCCGCGCGTTTGGCTGCGCGGGCAAAGCCTGAGACACGCCGTTTCCGCCCCCATCGCGGCCGCGCCGGCCCTGCGCCGGCGCGGCCGCGCCTTGTCCAAACCTTGACACACGGTTCGGTTACGGTATAGTCATGGGGCTTTGGGTCTTCCGCGGCGCATGGGCTTTTGCGCCGGCGCCGCGCTAACGCCCCTGCCTGGCGAACCAGCAACAAGGGCGCAACGGTGGACACGGCCGGCCCCGCCAAGGCGGCGCCGCGGCGTGATCCTGGAATGGAAGGCATTCCTCAACGGCCCGCTGGAGCCAGCGGCCCGGACCGCGGAGGCAACACCGATGGAGAAGAACGGCGCGCATATCCTGGTGGAAACCCTGCTCGAAGAAGGCGTGGAAGTCCTGTTCGGCTATCCCGGGGGGGCCGTTATTCCCATCTTCGACGCCCTGTATGAGGGTCCCATTAAGGTTATGCTGACCCGGCACGAGCAGGGCGCGGCGCACGCCGCGGACGGCTATGCCCGCGCCACGGGCAAGGTGGGCGTGTGCCTGGCCACGTCGGGTCCGGGCGCGCTGAACCTGACGACGGGCATCGCCACGGCCAACATGGACTCGATCCCCATGGTGGCGATCACCGGCCAGGTCAAGACGCACCTGATCGGCAACGACGCTTTCCAGGAAGCGGATGTCACCGGCGTCACCCGGCCCATCACCAAGCACAACTACCTGGTCAAAGACGTCCACGACCTGGGCCGGATCATCCGCGAAGCCTTTCATATCGCCCGGACCGGCCGGCCCGGCCCCGTGTTGATCGACATCCCCGTGGACGTCACGACCGCCAAGCCGTCGGGGCCGGTGGATAAGACTCCGCGCCTGCCCGGCTACAAGCCCCACATCGAGGGCAACCCGCGGCAGATCAAGCTGGCCGCGCAGCAGATCAACGCCAGCCAGCGGCCCGTGCTGTACGTCGGCGGCGGCGTGATTTCCTCGGGCGCGTCGGCGGAGCTGCTGCAGCTGGCGGAAAAGGCCCGCATCCACGTGACCACCACGCTCATGGGGCTGGGCTCCTTCCCCTCGGCGCACGCCCTGAACCTGGGCATGTTGGGGATGCACGGCACGCCCACGGCCAACTACGCGGTGACCGAGTCCGACCTGATCATCGCGGTGGGCGCCCGCTTTGACGACCGGATCACGGGCCGTATCGACGCCTTCGCGCCGAACGCCAAGGTCATCCACATTGACGTGGACCCTTCCTCCATCAGCAAGAACATCCCGGTCCACATTCCGGTGGTCGGCGACGCGAAGATCATCCTGTCCAAGCTGATCCCGCATATCACGCCGGTGGACCGCGAAGCGTGGGCGGCGCGCATCGCGGAGTGGAAGCGGCGGCATCCGCTGAACTACAAGCGCGACACGGGCAAGATCAAGCCGCAGTTCGTGCTGGAACAGCTCTGCGCGGCCGTGCCGGAGGACACCATCTTCGCGACGGAGGTGGGCCAGAACCAGATGTGGGCGTGCCAGTGGCTGCAGTTCAAGCGGCCGCGGTCGTGGCTGAGCTCGGGCGGGCTGGGCACGATGGGTTACGGTTTGCCGGCGGCGATCGGGGCCAAGGCCGGGCGGCCCGGGGCCATGGTGGTGGATATCGCGGGCGACGGCAGCATCCAGATGAACATCCAGGAGCTGGCCACGGCGAAGGTCTATAACCTGCCGGTGAAGGTGATGATCCTGGACAACGGTTACCTGGGCATGGTGCGGCAGTGGCAGGAGTTGTTCTACAACCGCCGCTACAGCAGCACGCGCCTGAACGGCAACCCTGATTTCGTGAAGCTGGCCGAGGCCTACGGCGCCAAGGGCATGCGCGTCAGCGATCCCGGCCAGGTCCGTCCCGCCATCGAAGAGGCGCTCAAGACGGACGATACCGTTATGATCGACTTCCTCATTGACCCGGAAGAGAATGTCTATCCCATGGTGCCCGCGGGCGAAGCCATCAACCGCATGATCGGCGGCATGGCCTGACCCCCGGCCCGCGCCGCCAAGGAGCCGCCCCATGAAACACATCATCTCCGCCGTGGTGGAAAACAAGGCCGGCGTTCTGGCGCACATCGCCGGGCTGTTCAGCGCGCGCAGCTACAACATCGAGAGCCTGACCGTGGGCGCGACGGAGAACCCGGCCCTCTCGCGCATGACCATCGTGGCCGCGGGCGACGAGGCGATTCTGGAGCAGATCCGCAAGCAGCTCGCCAAGGTGATTGACGTGCTGAAGGTGGTGGATTACGCGGGCAAGCGGGTGGTGGAGCGCGACCTGGCCCTTATCAAAGTGAGCGCGCCTCCGGCCAAGCGGCACGAGATCGCCACGCTTGTGGAGCTGTTCCGCGGCCGCGTGGTGGACATCAGCGCCAGTTCGCTCACGATCGAGGTGTCCGGGCCGGAAGAGAAGATCGAGGCGTGCATCGATCTGCTGAGGCCCTGCGGCATCAAGGAGATGGTGCGCACCGGCGTGGTCGCCATGCTGCGCGGCGAAGGCGGCGCCGGCAAGTCCGCGGAGGACTGACCGGCCTGATTGTGTTCAATGGTCCCTGTCCCGTCGTCAACCGTTTCTGAAGAAGGAGAAGCACCGTGGCCAAGATGGATTTCGGAGGAGTCAAGGAGACCGTCTACACCCGTGACGAGTTCCCCCTGAGCAAGGCGCGCCAGGTTCTGAAGAAGGAAGTGATCGCCGTGCTGGGTTACGGGGTGCAGGGGCCGGCGCAGGCGCTGAACATGCGCGACAACGGCGTGCCGGTGATCATCGGCCAGTGGAAGGGCGACAAGCAGGCGTGGAAGAAGGCCGAGCAGGACGGGTGGGTTCCGGGCGAGACGCTGTTCGACCTGGAAGAGGCGGCCGAGCGCGCCACGGTGGTGCAGATGCTGGTGTCGGACGCGGCGCAGATGATGATCTGGCCGCGCATCATGCCCTGCCTGAATGAAGGCGACGCGCTCTACTTCTCGCACGGGTTCAGCATTGTGTACCGCAAGCAGACCAAGGTGATCCCGCCGCCGTTCGTGGACGTGATCCTGGTGGCGCCCAAGGGGTCGGGCACGAGCGTGCGGCGCAACTTCCTGGCGGGCAGCGGCATCAACAGCTCCTACGCCATTCACCAGGACTACACGGGCCGCGCTCTGGAGCGCACGCTGGCGCTGGGGATCGCCATCGGGTCGGGCTTCCTGTTCGAGACGACCTTTGAGCACGAAGTGTACAGCGACCTGACGGGCGAGCGGGGCGTGCTGATGGGCGCGCTGGCGGGCATGATGAAGGCGCAGTACGACGTGCTGCGCAAGAACGGCCACAGCCCGTCCGAAGCGTTCAATGAGACCGCGGAAGAGCTGACCCAGAGCCTCATCCGGCTGGTGGGCGAGAACGGCATGGACTGGATGTTCGCGAACTGCTCGACGACGGCCCAGCGCGGCGCGCTGGACTGGGCGCCCAGGTTCGAGAAGGCCGTGCTGCCGGTGTTCAACAAGCTCTACAAGGACGTGAAGAGCGGCAAGGAGACGGCCATCACCCTGAAGGCGAACAGCGCTCCCGATTACCGCGAGAAGCTGGGCGAAGAGCTCAGGGCGATCCGCGAGTCCGAGATGTGGCGGACCGGCGCGGCCGTTCGCGCGCTTCGCCCCGAGAACTGGGAAACGATGAAGAAGGCGGCCAAGAAGACGGCCAAGAAGAGCAAGAAGTAGGACGACGCGCAATATCGCGCGCAGAATCCCATCGCCCGGCGGCCACAACCGCCGGGCGATGGTTTCTGCCGGGGGTGTCCGCCGGACAGGCCGGACACGGAGGCCAGGGCCTCTTCGTCTGGCGCTCAACGCCAGCCGTTGCTAGAATGCTTTGTCCGCGCCAGCCCGTGGCCCGCGGACACGATAATTGATGGACAAGCGCCCCATGACAGAACCCACCCGGATCTGCGTTTCTGTTGTCGGCGAGTCCACCGACGCCATGCTGGGCCAGATGGCCCAGGCCGCGCCGCACGCCGACATTCTTGAGTTGCGGCTGGATCGTGTGGTGAACCCGGACATCGCGCGGCTGATCAACGCCCGCACGCGCCCGGTCATCGCGACCAACCGGCCCGTGCGCGAGGGCGGGCAGTTCCGCGGTTCGGAGGAGGAGCGGGTGGCGCTGCTCCAGCAGGCGGCGGAGCTGGGCGCGGAGTACGTGGACATCGAGCTGGACTCGGCGCACCGCCTCCGCGCGCCGTCGTCGTGCCAGCGCATCGTGAGCCATCACGATTTCGAGCGCACGCCGGCGGACCTCCAGGCTATCTACGAGCGCTTGGTGGCCGCGGGAGCGGACATTGCGAAGATCGCGGTGATGGCCACGGACATCCGGGACAACTTGCGCGTCTTCGACCTGCTGCGCTCGGCGTCGAGGCCGGTCATTGCGCTGTGCATGGGCGAGCTGGGCCGCATCAGCCGCATCCTGGCGCCCAAGTTCGGCGCGTGGGGGGTGTTCGCGTCCGTGGCGCCGGGGCAGGAGGCGGCGCCGGGCCAGATCGCGGCGGCGGAGTTGCGCAAGCTCTACCGCTTCAGCCACATCTCGGCCAAGACGGACATCTACGGTCTGATCGCCGACCCCATCGCCCACAGCCTGAGCCCGCACATCCAGAACGCCGCTTTCGAGGCGGCGGGCGTGGACGCGGTCTACGTGCCGTTCAAGGTGGAAGGCTCGCCGGCGGCGTTTCTGCGCGATTTCCGCGCGCTGGGCGTGCGTGGCTATTCCGTCACCATCCCTCACAAGGAAGCGGTCATGCCGGCGATGGACGTTATCGAGCCGCTGGCGGCGCGCATCGGCGCGGTGAACACGATCGTGGACACGGGCGAGCGCTTTCTGGGCAGCAACACCGACTACCGGGGCGCGCTGGACGCGCTGGAGAGCGCGCTGGGCGGGAAGGACACGCTGCGCGGGTGCACGGTGGCCATCCTGGGCGCGGGCGGGGCGGGGCGGGCGCTGGCCCTGGGCGCGCGGGACCGCGGGGCGCGGGTGACCATCCTCAACCGCACGCACGACCGGGGTCTGCGGCTGGCCAACGAAATCGGGTGCGAAGCGCGGCCGCTGGCTGAGTTCGCGGACATGCCTGCTCCGGACGTGTTGATCAACACCACGCGCGCGGGCATGTGGCCCGATGTGGAGGAAACGCCCGTGGCGGCCCAGGCGCTGCAGCCGAAGACCTTTGTGTACGACAGCATCTACAACCCCATCCAGACGCGGCTGCTGCGCGAGGCGGCGGAGCGGGGCTGCCGCACGCTGAGCGGGGTGGACTGGTTCATCGGCCAGGGCGCGGCGCAGTTCGAGCTGTGGACGGGGCAAAGCGCGCCGCGCGAGGTGATGCGGCGGGCCATGCTCGAGGCGCTGGGGGTTCTGTCGTGAGTGGACTGGACCCGACACAATTAGCCGGTGGCGCTCTTTCTGGGGCGTTGGTCGGGTTTCTGATGGGCATGACGGGGATTGGCGGCGGGGTGGCGCTTCAACCCGTGCTCATCCTTCTCCTTGGCGTGGAGCCGATCTCAGCCGTGGGCGCGGCCATGGTGTTCAGCGTGGCAGTGCGGTTCAGCGCCATCCGCCACCACAAGCGGCTGGGCAACATTGACGCGCGCGTGTCGAAATGGGGCGGCGCCGGGACCGCGCCGGGCGTGATCATCGCGGCCGTGACGCTTCTGGCGCTGAACGCGCGCTATCCCGAGGCCACCAACCGCGCGCTTCAGGTGTTCATCGCCGTGGTGATCGGGGCGAGCTTCGTGCTGATGCTGGTCTGCCCCAAACGGCCCCACGAGACGGCAGGCCCAACGCCGCCACCCCACGCGCCGCCTGCGCCGGCCGGCAGGCTTCTCAGCTTCGGTTTTCTCGTGGGCCTGATCATGGGTTCGACGTCCGTGGGGGGCGGGGTGTTCATCGTGCCGGCGCTTATGTCGTGGTTCGGCCTGACGGCGGCGCGGGCCGTTGGGACGAGCATCGCCATCAGCACCATCCCGGCGATCGTGGGGGCCGTCATCTACGCCTCGCGGGGCGCCGTGGCGTGGGTCCAGGTCTTGTTGCTGCTGGCGGGGTCGTTCGCGGGGGTGCCTCTGGGGGCGCGCGCCGCGACGCGCGTGCCCGAGCGCGTGCTGCGGTGGATCATCCTGATCGTGATGGGCGCGTCGGCGCTGCTGCTGATGCGGCCGCGGTGAGGGGCACGGGTGGCGCCGGCTGGAGCGGACGGATCGGGCGGGTCCACGGGATGGCGCGCGCACCGGGCTTGACTTGAGGCCGCCGCAACCGATAATAGGCGTTGGAGATGAGGCATGCGCGCCTTTGGCGCGCCGACTTGGTGTCACATGCCAAAGGGCACGCCGTCATGGTCCGACTCGTCCGCAAGGACGCGCGCGCTCCGAGCGAGGAGCTGGCCGAGCTGAGGATGGGCGACCGCATCGGCCCGTACCTCGTTGTCCGCCTCCTGGCCCACGCCAGCCTGGGCGACACGTACGAGGTGGAGCCTATTGACAGCGACGGCCGCGTGATTGTCAAGCTCCTCGACCCCTCGTACACGTGCGAGCGGGGCTTTGAACAGCGCCTGCAGGCCGTGATCAAGGCCACGTCGGCCCTCAAGCATCCCGGCATCCCAGCCGCGCAGGCCTACGGCGTTATTGACGGCGTGCACTACATCGCCACGGAACGCATCGCGGGGGTGGACCTGGGGCGGCGCGGGCAGGAGGGCCATGCCTTCAACCTGGCCGATTTCGCCGAAGCCACGGAAGGCGCCATCGAGCAGCGGCTGCTGGCGGACCTGCTGGACCAGGTTCTTGACGCGCTGGCCGCGGCCCACGACCGGGGGCTTGTGCACGGCGGGGTGAAAGCGGGGGCCGTGCTGCTGGAGGAACGCCGCGGCCGGGTTTTCGCCTGTTTGTCGGACTTCGGCCTGCTGCGGGCGGCGGGCGAGAACTGGCTGCGCGAGTCGGTGGAGCGGACGATCATGTCCGGGCCGGAGGCGCCCTCGCACGCGGGCGTGGGGCCAGCCGCTCTGGCCCGCATCGAGGCCTACTCGTGCCTGAGCCCTGAGCAGAAAGAGGGAAGCCAGGGCACGGAACGCAGCGATGTGTACTCCGTGGGGCTGATGGCGTTCCGCGTGGCTACAGGCTATCGTGAACTGGGCGATCAACTCCCCAGCGACATGGCCGTGGGCTTGAGCCCGGCGTGGGACAGCTTTATCCGCACGGCGCTTCAGCGCGACCCGGCGCAACGCTTCCGGTCCGCGGGCGAGATGCGCGCGGCGCTTCACGCGGTGCGCCAGCAGATGATCTCTGGCAAGTCCATCCTGCGGCCGAAGACTGTGAGTCAGGCCGAGGAGCTCGTTCCTTTGCCGCCGGTGGACGCTCCTTCGCCCACACGGCGCACGGCCGCGCTGATCATCGTCGGCGTCTGCGTCCTGATCACCATCATCGCGGTGCTGGCCGGCCGCGGCGAACCCAAGTCCACGTTGCCGCGCAACCCCGGTCCCAGACTCGAGGTTCAGGCCGAGCCGGTCCGCGAGCCGTTCCAGGCCGGGAACCAAAACGTCCCGGTGGAAGGCGTGATTACGCCCGTGCTGCCGCCGCCGAAGGCGGAGACGCCGGTCGAGCCCGTGACACCGGGCCCCAAGCCGCAGCCGGCCGCGGCCAAGCCGGGGTCCGAGACAAAGCCACCCGCCCCGGAGCCGGAACCGAAGACCAGGCCATCCGCGACCACGCCCACGCCCGAAGCCAAAGCGCCTGCTCCGGCGCCGGAGCCCAAGCCGCAGCCGGCCGCAGTCAAGCCCGCGCCTGAGCCCAAGGCTCAAGCGCCGTCCGCGGAGCAAGAGGTGAGCGCCGCCCTGGCCGAGGCGAGAGACCTGGAGAGCAAGGACCGTCTTGCCGAGGCGTTGTCTCTTCTCAGCCGCGCTTCCATCCAGCATCCTGACAACGCCCGGCTGAAGGCGGCGCTGGGGGACGTCTCGGCCAAGATGGCGGAAAGGACGGCCGCGGCCGCGCGCGAACGCGCCTGGCAGGACACGCTCCTTTCGGCGCGGTCGGCCGAAGGCATGGGCCATTGGGTGGCGGCGGCCAAGGCATACGAGCGGGCCCTGACGCTCAAGGACGATGCGCAGACGCGGGCCTCTCTTGACCGCGCGCGGCGCATGGCGCTGCTGGCTGAAGCCAAGACGACCGACGACCCGGCGCGGCGGCTGGTTCTTTTGCAGCAAGCCCAGGCGTTGAAGGAAACGCCTGATGTGGCGGCGCTGATCGAGCAGGCGAAGACGGAGAAGGCCGAGATGGACCGGGCCGCGGACACGCGGGTGGATTTCGACGCGTGGATGCGGCGAGGCGCGGAGGCCGAACGGGACGGCCGCTTCGACGACGCGCGCGAGGCGTTTATCAAAGCCAAGTCCGTGGCCTCGCGCATCGGCGAAGCGCAGGCGCAGCAGGCGGACATCGCGTTTGCCCGTTGCGTGCAGACCGCGGCCCGGGCCGCGGAGCAACGCCGCGCCGCGGCCCAGAGCCAGAAGGACGCGCAGACCACGCCGGCGCCACAGGCCAAGCCGCAGCCTGCGCCGCAGCCCACGCCCAAGGCGCAGCCAGCCACGCCGCCTGAGCCGGCGCCATCGCCCAAGCCGGCGCCCGCGGCCACGGAACCTGCGCCAGCTCCGGTCCCCGCGCCAACACCGGCGGCCGGCGCGCCGGCGTCATGGAAGTCGGAGAGCCGGACGGTCCAGGTCCTGACGCCCAAGGGCGTCGAGGAACGCCAGATCGTCTTCTTCTTGAACAAAGCGGGCATGAGGTTCGTTCACATCCCGGCGGGCCAGTTCACCATGGGGGGCAACGGAGCCAACGAAACGCCGCGAGGCATGGTCTCGATCGGCGCGCCGTTCTTCATGTCGGCCACGGAGGTTACGCAGGACCAGTGGAAGAGGATCATGGGCACGGAGCCGTGGAAGGCCAGCGCGTACGCGGGCGGCGACGGCTCGGCGCCGGCGATGCTCATCACCTTTTACGAGGCGGTCCAGTTCTGCGAGCGGCTTTCGCGGGCGGAGGGGCTGGCGTATCGGCTGCCGACGGAGGCGGAGTGGGAATACGCTTGCCGCGCCGGGTCGGACACGGCGTGGTCCTTTGGCGCGGAACCTAGCGCGGCGGCTCAGGCGGCCTGGTTCCGCGACAACGCAGAAAGGGCCGGCCAGGACTTCCCCCACCCGGTGGCCACGGCCAAGCCCAACGCTTGGGGGCTGTATGATATGAGCGGGAACGTGGCGGAGTGGTGCCAGTCGCTGTTCCGGCCGTATCCCTACCAGGCCGGCGACGGCCGCGAGGACTTGGCGCAGGGGGGGCTGCGCGTGCTGCGCGGGGGCTTTTGGGCGAGCGGCGTGGACGCGCTGCGTTCGTCGGCGCGCGCTTGCGCGGACCCGTCGGACAAGCACTTCTACTATGGGTTCCGGGTGGTGTGCATGCCGTGAGGGGGGACGGACAGGCCGGACAGGTCCGACGGGGCGGACACGTCGGGGGAGCCCCAAGAACCCATGGCGGCGCGCCGTCCCAAACGCGGAGGGCGGCGTCCCCAGGGCAAACCCGATCTCCGGCGGCGGGGTTCGGCGGCGCGTGGCCACGGTCCTAGCAACCTGTTGAAAATGTCGCGTCTGTTCCGAGGACACGTTGCGATCCCGCCATTGGCGGGCTGAGGCGCCATGTCCCCGCCGGCGCGGTGTCTTTTTCAACGGGCCGCTAGGCGCTGATGGTGTGCGTCACGGGCCAGTGGGAGCAGGCCTGGCCGCGTACGACGTGGAGCACGCCGCGGCTGTGCTCGGCGACAAGGGCCGCGGTGGTGCAGCGGCTGTCGGACCCGTCCATCTTGTGGCGGCACAAGCCGCCGGGGTAGCCCTCGTGGTCGGCCAGGATCATCATGGCCTTCTGCGAGGTCAGCCGGCCGTGTTCGCTTTGCAGCAGCTCGCGCAGCCTGCGGGAGCGGAACTCCGAGAGCCGCCTCTCCTCAGGATCGGGGTAGACGTCGACGGCGCCGAGGGCGGGCGCTTCGGCATGGTTGGCGTGCGTGACGACGCCGTCGCGCGCCTCCACGACGGTGACGCCGCGCGCGTCCCACTCCACGGCCGCGCTCTTGCCGCTGGCGTCGGAGATTGTCACGTTGCCGTTGTCCTGGACGCCATGCGTCCGGGCGAGATCGATCGCGGCGTCCACGCTGCCGCTGGCAAGCGCCAGGAGGCCGAAGCTCTCCAATGTCAGCAGGCCGGAGGGGGACGGCGGGCAATAGAGGCTGTTGCGGAACAGGCTGAGGCCTGTGGACCAGAGGCCATAACCCAGCAATTCGCCCGGATAGGCCAGAACGAGAATCGTGGGACCGGCCTGGATGCGCATCTTCAGCACGATGTAGAGAAAGGCCGACTCGACCGGTGTGTCCTTGTTCTGGCCCGACAGCGGCGCGCCGTCGAGGGCCAGCGCGCCGGACACGCCGAACGACGTGCAGCCGCCCGTATCGCGCGGCGATGGGGGGGCAGGCCCCAGCCCGGCGGTTTCCGACGCCATGCCCCTCAGCACGTCCACCAGGAACGGCGCGCGGTCCTCGATGAGTCTGATGACCGGCCGGGGCCACTGCGCCAGGTATTGGCGCGTGGTCTCCAGGTGAGATCGCCGGCGCGGCATGGCCATCACCGCGGCCGCATACCGCTGACCGCACTCGAAGGCCGTTCCCGCCACATCCACCAGCGGCGCCACGCCCTCGGGAATCTGCCGCGGAATGATGCCGCCGCGCGCTGCATTGTGCGAACCGATCATCCTTGGGCTCCAATAGGAAGACCCGGCCGCGGGCGCGGACCATGGAGCGGTGAGTATACCACGCCGGCCGCGCCGAAAGAACGGCGAGGCGTTGTAATGCGTTAGTCATGAGAGGGATCGAGGGTGTTGGTCTTAATAGGATTGAAGAGAAGGAGATAAGGGTCGAGACCGGGGTTTTCGGCAAGGCAGGCGCCGCGCTTCTTGAGCGAGTGAAAGATGCCCATGAGCGTTTCGCGAGTTCGCGCGGCGGCTTGCCTCAGGGCCGACAGGAGCACCCCATGCGCCACGCCGCTTTGCCGTTCGATCACACCCCCTGGGGAAAGCCATGCAGGTAATGCCGCTCGCACAGATGCGCCACCAAGGCGCTGCTGTGCAGCCCCTTGGGCAAGACGGCCGGCGCGCGCGCGTCCACCCCCGCCGGCATCTCGGGCAGCGTTTGCGTTCCAGAAACAGCACAACATTCTCCACCCGCTGAACGCCCAGGTCCCTGAGCGTCCGGCGCGCCAGCCCCGCGCGGACAAGGTTGACGCCGCCGTCCGGGCACGAGTCCTGGGAGAGCGCGACGCGCTCCGAGCGGTCGGCGGCCTCCTCGGACAGGGCCGCGCGGCCGTGGCCGGCGTGGCCGGGCTTCTGGCCTCCGCGCCACGCCTGGCGCTCCTCGATCGTGTTGGGCTTGATGGGAATCTTCGACGACGGCGTCGAGGCGCCGAAGGGGCCCTTCGCGCGCTGAACGCTCCCGGCCGCGCCACCGGCTCCAGCGACCCTGCGGAGTCTTCTTTCCCTCGTAACCAACGGATTGCGCCTCGCCGTCCTGCCGATTTGACGGCTTGGCCGGGGACAGATAGAATCTGCCCACGTCCGCGTTCGCCGGACACCGATCCGCCGCCGTCCCCAAACCAAAGGAGAGGCCCTTCCATGGCGCAGGATTTCAAGAAAGCCTATCGAACCATCATGGACGACCACTTCCCTCCTGAGATGCGCATCTCCTTTGGCGAGACGACGCTGGTGTATCGCAAGCGGACGTGGAAGATGGCGGATGAAAAGACGGGGGAGATGATCGAGAAGGGGCTGCGCTATGGGGAGAACCCGGGGCAGGAGGCGGCGCTGTATGAGCTGGTGAACGGGAACCTGTCGCTGGGCGGGTGTGAGTTCATCGAGCCGGGGCGCGGGCTGGTGAGCGCGATCTCGGACGAGGACATGCTGCAGTTCGGCAAGCACCCGGGCAAGACGAACTTGACGGACGTGGATAACGCGCTGAATATCCTGCGCTACATTCCCGAAACGCCGGCCGCGGTGATCATGAAGCACAACAACCCTTCGGGCGCGGCTCGGGCGGCCACGCTGGCCGACGCCTACAGCCGCGCCTACTGGGCCGACGCGCTGGCCGCGTTCGGCGGCGCCGTGGTGGTGAACCGGGCCATGGACAAGGCCACGGCCGAGCAGATCGCGCAGAGTTATGTGGAGGTGGTGGCGGCGCCGGATTACGAGGCGGGGACGGTGGAGATTCTGGCGGGCCGCAAGAACCTGCGCATCCTGCGCGTGCCGAACATGGACCGGCTGGCCAGCTTGGCGACGGCGCGGTTCGTGGATTTCAAGAGCCTGATCGACGGCGGGATCATTGTGCAGCAGTCGCCGCTGAACGCCATCCGCGCGTTCAAGGACTTTCTGCCGGCGACAGCGAAGAAGGGCGGCAAGGAGATCCGGGCCGAGCGGCAGCCGACGCAGCAGGAAATGGAAGACCTGCTGTTCGGGTGGCAGGTGGAGCAGGCGGTGTCGAGCAACTCGGTGTTGTATGTGAAGGACAACTGCACGGTGGCGATCGGCGCGGGGCAGCAGGACCGGGTGGGCGTGGCGAAGATCGCGGTGTTCAAAGCCTATAGCAAGTACGCGGACGGCGTGTGCCGCAAAGAACACGGCATGTCCTACGACGAGTTGTGCCTGGCCATCGAGCGCGGGGAGCGGCCGGCGGCGCAACGGCAGGCGATTGACGAGGCGACGCGCCAGGCGCACGGGGGTCTGACGGGGTCGGTGATGGTGTCGGACGCGTTCTTCCCGTCGCGCGACGGGGTGGACGTGGGGATCCGCGAGGGGGTGACGGCGATTGTGCAGCCGGGCGGGTCGCTGGCGGACGCGGAGGTGATTGAGGCGTGCAACGCGGCCGGGGTGGCGATGGTGTTCACGGGCCAGCGGGCGTTCAAGCATTAGAGAGAGCCGGAGGGCTGGCCATGCCCAGCCGGCGGACAGCGGAACAGATTTCGGAAGTGATGCGTCGGGTGCGGGGGGCGGACACCGCGCCGGAGATCGTGTTCCGCAAGGCGCTGCACGCCCTGGGGCTGCGGTTCCGCAAGTGCGCGGCTGAGCTGCCGGGCAAGCCGGACCTTGCGCTGGCGTCGCGGCGGCTGGCGATCTTCATTGACGGGGACCTGTGGCACGGGGCGCAATGGCGCCGGCGGGGGCTGGCGTGTCTGGAGGAGCAGTTCCCGGCGACGGCGTCGCGAGAGTACTGGCTGGGCAAGATTCGGCGCAACGGGCTGCGCGACTGCCAGGCCACGGCGGAGCTGCTGGCCCAGGGTTGGACGGTGTTGCGGTTCTGGGAGAGCGACGTGCGGCGGGACGTGGAGGCGTGCGCCCGGCTGGCGGCGAGGGCGTGCCCGGCGGAGACGACGCCGCTGGCCTTGCTGCCGCGTCTGACGCTGCGCGACCTTTCGACGCCGGCCATCTTGACGGAGCAGGACGCGCCCAAGGGGTGGACGCTGTGGGCTGGGGACCCGGGCGAGACGACGGGCGCGCTGGTCAGTCTGCCGCCGGCGCCGGGGACGCTGCCGGCGTTTGCGGCGGCGGTGAGGGCGTTGCCGAAGCCGGGGCCCCCCCTGCTTCTGGCGCGGGCGCCCATGAACTCCGCGTCGGCCCGGCAAGGGGGACATCTGCTGGCTGTGCTGAAGCGGCTGCACGCGATGGGCTACGCCGTGGACGCGGTGGCGCTGGGCAAGATGTGGGTGGTGGCGCGGCGCAGGGACGTGTTCGCGGCGACGCCGTTGGACGTGGATGAGACCGGCGCGGCTGGGGGGCCGCGGCCAGCCGCGCTGGCGCGTTTCATCCGGCGGCATCCTGCCGTGGGCTGGCGCTTGCGGCGGCTGCCGGGGGCGCCGAAGCTGGAGACGTTTGGCGAGGCGCTGGGGTGGCTGGCGACGTACTACCTGGACCCGTGCGCGCAGGAGGCGATGCGAGGCGTGGCGCTGAAGGCGTAGGGAGCGGGGGCCGGGGCGGATGGGAATGATGGGAGTTGTGAACGGCGCCGGGCAAGGGCTGCGTCAGCCGCCTTGGCCGGGGGTGCGCTTGACGAGTTCGCCGTAGACCTTGCCCACGAAGGTGTCGCTTTCGAGACGCAGGGGGATGCGCAACGGGGAGGCGCTGACCCAGAGCGTGGCTTTCTTGACCTTGTCGGGCTTCTGGCGCTGTTCCGCGGTGCGGTCTATGTCCTCGAATTTGACTTCGCAGCGCAGCGCCTCGAAGGTCCCAGCCTTGACCGTGATTCTTTCACGCGCTTGGGCGGACACGATGATGCGGAAGCTGTTCTTGCCGTCGAAGAAGACGGCGCGGAGGTCGCCCTTGTCCTGCGCGGCGCCGGCGAGGCGCAGATAGGGGCCGACGGAGGCGGCGTCGAGCCGTCCGTGGCAGGGCCGGCGGTCGGTGGTTTCGCGGTCCGGGAAATCGGGGGGTTTGTGGTAGCGGATGCGCCAGCGCACGCCAGACCTGCCGTCCGGGGCGAAGGTGATGATCTGCTTGGTGTGGGAGCCGCCTTCGCGCTGTTCCAGGGTCTGGCGCAGGACGAGGCCTGTTTCCCGGTCCACGACCGACTCGACGGTGTCGCGCATGGGCCAGAGGGCCTGGACGAGGCCCAGGGTGGCGGC
>Ga0116147_1001840_pt1 | contig 22481 bp, 17 predicted proteins | sample AD_JPNHG3_MetaG_FD_89749 | JGI IMG/M metagenome (GOLD analysis project Ga0116147, IMG submission 89749) | Active sludge microbial communities of municipal wastewater-treating anaerobic digesters from Japan - AD_JPNHG3_MetaG | ecosystem: Engineered > Bioreactor > Anaerobic > Digestate | place...
TCTGGGGAGAGAAGTTGCTCTGGGGAGTCAATGTTGCTCTGGGGAGAATTTGCTCTGGGGAGTCAATGTTGCTCTGGGGAGAGAAGTTGCTCTGGGGAGTCAATGTTGCTCTGGGGAGAATTTGCTCTGGGGAGTTAATTTGCTCTGGGGGAGGCAATGTTGCTCTGGGGAGTCAATGTTGCTCTGGGGAGAGAAGTTGCTAAGTTACTATAAGTTACTCAAGTTACTATAATAGGAAATAAAAAAAATAATGGTTGTTGTTCAGCCATTATTTTTTTTATTGAAGTGGTTGTATGTGTATTTTTTTATATATGTATGTATTTTTTGTATTTTTTGAATGTTTATATGTGGCGGAATTTTCCATCGCCTTCGTTGATGAGTTTGCTAAATCCATGTTTTTTTAGGTTATCGTCGCTGAGCATGTATTTTTTTCCGATGCTGATGCCAGCGACTTGAATTACGCGATGAATGGGAGTATTGCAATCAGGACAATTTGTTAGTGCATTGTCTTGGAATCTTTGCATGATTTCAAAGGAGGGTTGGCATTTTTTACAACCTTTTTCAATGTCTTTTGCCTGGTATACATATATAGGCATGATTTCTCCTTTATTTTAAAAATCTTCTGCTACAGATTGTTCTAGAAACAGTTTACAAGAATTTTACTAGCATGGAGTATCATATAGTATGTATTCTGTTTTGAATTTTCTAGTATCTATATATCTTGTTTTTTTGAATTCCTTTATTTTAAAGGTTTTCTGCATCAGATTGTTCTGGAACACGGTTTACAAGAACTTTGCTAGCACGGAGTAGACGATCGTATAGCATGTATCCTGTTTCAAATTCTTCTAGTATCAGCATATCTTGTTTTTCTGGATTCATTACCATAGAGACTGCTTCGTGGATTTTAGGGTCAAATCGTTGATTTTCTGTTTGAATTTGTTGAACTCCATCGTCTTTCATGATTTTGAGTAGTTCTTTTTGCACTAATACTATGCCTTCCGCGATTCCTTTTGTATTGTTTGTTTCGTTTGCTGAATCTACAGCTTTGGTAAGTAGATCTACAATGCTTAGGAGTTTGCCTAGAAGTGTTTGGCTTGCATATTTCATGTATATTTCTTTTTCGCGTTCCATTCGTTTTTGGTAGTTATCAAACTCTGCTTGGAGGCGTTGGAGTGCATCTAGGTAGTAAGCGGATTGTTGAGATTGTAGAACGACTTGAACTTTTTCTTCATCACTCATATTTTTAAATTCTTTGAGAATGTTTTTTTTGAGTTCTTTTTCGTTTATTTTTTTTTCTTTATCTTTTATATGATCTTTTTTTGTTTCTTCTTTGTCTTCTTTGAGTTCTTTTTTTATTTCTTCTTTATACTCTTTTTTTGTTTCTTCTTTGTCTTCTTTGAGTTCTTTTTTTATTTCTTCTTTATGCTCTTTCTTTTTCTCTTCTTTGTTGATTTCTATTATTCTTCCTTCTGTATTTGAATTCATGTTGAATACTCCAGATATTGTTGATTTTTAATATATTTTTAGATTGATCATGAAATTTTTTATTTTTGCTGTCTTGTCTATAAATACTTATTATAATGAAATTATTACAAGTATAATTAATTATCAATTACTAATCATAATAATTAGTAATTGAAAATTTCAATTACTAATTATTATGATTTAATTATGATTAATAATTATTAATTTCAATTACTAATAATTAATAATTATTAATTTCAATTACTAATAATTAATAATTACTAATTAAAATTACTAATAATTATTATTTTTTCTTTTTATCAGTTTCTTTTTTTACTGTTTCCCAGAAATTTTTATGCATGGGTGTCATGCTGTCTTTTTCTAGTTGAGCGAAGTTTTCTAGAAGTTTTCGTTGCTCTTTTGTGATGTCTTTTGGAATTTCAACGAGAATTTGGACAAGTTGGTCACCTTTCCCTCTTCCTCGTACATTAGGAAATCCTTTTCCACTAAGTTTTAAAACAGCTGAATTTTGTGTGCCTGCGGGAATGGTGAGAATGTCGGTTCCGTAGATGGTAGGAATTTCGATTTTTGCACCTAAAATGGCTTGTGTGATAGTAATTGGTAAGCCGAGTATCACATCATCGTCTCGGCGGATAAAGTATGGATGTTGTTTAATGTTGACTTCGCAATATAAATCACCTCGAGGAACGTCTTTTTGTAGTGATTCGCCTTCACCAGGGATTCTTACTTGCATTCTATCATCAATGCCTGATGGTATTTTGACATGAATTTCGATTTCTTTGTATTCGAAACCTTGGCTAGCACATGTTTTACATGGTTTTTCTATGCTATAGCCTTTTCCACGGCAACTAGGGCATGTTTGTTGTAAGCTGAAAAAACCTTGTTGTTGCCAGATAGCTCCTTGGCCTTTGCATTTTGTGCATTGTTTTCTAGATGTGCCAGCGTCACAACCAGAGCCATTACAGGAACTACAGACTTCTCTACGTTTGACTTTAATGTCTTTTTCTATGTTGCGTGCTGGTTCGTCAAATTCTAATTCTATGTTGTAGCGAATATCTGCACCACGTCGAGGTTGTGTTTGTCCTCTTCCACCAAAACTGCCGAAGAGTTCAGAGAAAATGTCACCACCTCCACCGAATAAATCACTAAAATGGGAGAAGATGTCGTTCATGTTCATTCCTTGGAAATTAATTCCTCGAACTCCATCGTGACCATATCGGTCGTATCGTGCTCGTTTGTCTGAATCAGATAGGACTTCATAGGCTTCAGATGCTTCTTTAAATTTGCATTCTGCTTCTTTGTCTCCTGCGTTTTTATCTGGATGGTATTTTAGAGCTAATTTTCTATAGGCTGATTTAATTTGATCGCTTGAAGCGTTTCTTTCTAATCCTAGGATTTCGTAGTAATCTCGCTTTTCAGACATGGTTACCTTCTTTTGTTTTGCTTGATCCTTCCTTGGATGGCAAAAAAAATTCCTTCAAAGGATCAAATGTTTGTAAATAGACTCAGACTTGCTTAGCAAGCCTGAGTCTAGAAATTAGATGACACTGCCTAGAATTTGGCTTTTTTTGTCCTTGAGGTCAGTGATAAGTGTTTCTGTAGTTAGGAGTAGACCTGCGACGCTTGCTGCATTTTGAATAGCTATGCGAAGTACTTTTGCAGGATCCACAATGCCTTCTTTTATCATGTCAACGTATTGGCATGTGTTGGCATTAAAACCAAAATTAATGTTGTCATTGGCTAATATTTCAGAAACAACAACTGATCCATCTTCACCAGCATTTTGGGAAATTTGTCGTGTAGGATAGGATAGAACTTGTTGAATGATTTGTGCACCAAATGCTTCATCGCCTTCTAGCTTGAGTTCACTGACTGCTTTGATGCAACGTAAGAAGGTTACACCACCTCCTGGAAGAATGCCTTCTTCAATTGCTGCACGTGTTGCATGAAGTGCGTCTTCAACTCTAGTTTTCTTTTCTTTCATTTCAATTTCTGTTGATGCACCAACTTCTATAACTGCTACACCACCAACGAGTTTTGCAAGTCTTTCTTGTAGTTTTTCTTTATCGTAGGTGGAGGTTGTTGTTTCTATTTGGTTTCTGATTTGTTGAATTCGTGCTTGCAATTTTTCAGGATTGCCTGCACCTTCAATAATAGTTGTATTATCTTTTGTGATAATTACTTTTTTGGCTTGTCCTAAGTCAGAAAGTTCGACTTGTTCAAGTTTGATGCCGAGTTCTTCAGATATAACGCGACCACCTGTTAAGATTGCCATATCTTCTAAGATGGCTTTTCTTCTATCGCCAAATCCAGGGGCTTTGACTACACATGTATGGAGTATACCACGGATTTTGTTGATGAGTAATGCTGCAAGAGCATCTCCTTCAACGTCTTCTGCGATGATCACTAATGGTTTCCCAGCACGTGCAATTTTTTCTAGTAAGGGAACTAGATCACGAATACTGGAAATTTTCTTTTCAAAAAATAATATGTAGGGATCTTCAAACTGAACGAGCATTTCATCTTGATTATTGATAAAATAAGGAGAAACAAATCCTTTATCAATTTGTAGACCTTCTGCATATCGTAGTTTTGTTTCAATACTTTTTGCTTCTTCTACTGTAATGACGCCATCATTACCTACTTTTTCTACTGCATCTGCTAAAAGTTGGCCAATGACTTTGTCGTTATTGGCAGAAATGGTTCCCACTTGGACAATTTCATCTTTATTGTTGACTGGTCGGGCATATTCTTTAATTTTTTGAACTACAACATCTACTGCTTTGTCGATGCCAATTTTTAGAGACATAGTATTGACGCCACTGCTGACGAATTTTAATCCTTCTTTATAAATGGCTTCTGTGAGTAAAGTTGCAGTTGTTGTTCCATCGCCTACGATGTCTGATGTTTTAGAAGCTACTTCGTTGATAAGGCGAGCAGCCATGTTTTCAAATGGATCAAGCAATTCGATTTCTTTAGAAACACTAACACCATCTTTTGTGATGAGAGGATTTCCCATGCTTTTTTGAATAACAACATTATGACCTGCTGGTCCTAATGTTACTTTGACTGTTTTGGCAAGTTTTTCTATGCCACTTTCAAGTTTTTTTCTTGCTTCCTCGTGGAAGAACATTTGTTTTGCACTCATTCTATGCCCCCTGAGGTTTAGTTTTCAAATTTTGCTAAAACTTCGCTTTCGCGTAAGATTTTGTATTCTTTGCCGTCGATTTTGACTTCTGTACCTGCGTATTTTCCAAAAATAATTTTATCTTTTTCTTTGAGAATCATGGCAACTCGTTCGCCGTTTTCTAAAAGTTTGCCAGGTCCAACTGCTAGAATGGTGCCTCTTTGTGGTTTTTCTTTTGCTGTTTCTGGGAGAACGATTCCGCCCGCTGTTTTTGCTTCTGCTGCTTCAATTTCTACGATCAAACGATCATCTAATGGTTGTAGTGTCATGTTGACAACTCCTATTTATTATATTATTGTTTTTTATTTTTGTATTTAGAGTTTGTTATTACATATCGTAATCCATATCTTCATCGGATACGTCTTTATCTTCTTTAGCTGGTAGGTCTGCAATCATGCAGTCTGTAGTTAACAGTAGACCTGCAATGCTTGCGGCATGTTGCAATGCGGAACGTGTAACTTTAGTGGGATCAATGATTCCCATTTCAAACATATCGCCAAATACATTATTAGCAGCATCATATCCAAATGCATCTTTTCCTTCTGAAACTTTCTTTAGAATGACTGCACCTTCGCCACCACCATTGTCTACGATTTGTTTGAGAGGTGCTTGTAGAGCTGCTTTCATGATGGGAACTGCGAATTTTTCATCACCTTCGAGTTCTACTTTATCTATTACTTTGAGTGCACGAATATATGCTACGCCACCACCTGGGAGCATGCCTTCTTCAATAGCAGCACGTGTTGCTTGAAGTGCATCTTCAATGCGACTTTTAGCAGATTTCATTTCTACTTCTGTTGCTGCCCCTACTTTGATTTGAGCTACGCCACCTGCAAGTTTTGCAAGTCGTTCTTGTAATTTTTCTTTGTCGTAGCTGGAGTCTGTTTTGCTAATTTCGTGACGAATTTGATTGATTCTAGCTTGTATTTTTTTATGATTGCCAGCACCTTCAATGATAATAGTGTCAGAAGATGTGATTTTGATTTTTTTTGCACTACCGAGTTCTTCTATTTTGATTTTTTCTAAATCTTTTCCAAGATCTTTGTAGTAAACTGTTGCATTTGTTAAAATAGCTATGTCTTCTAACATGGCTTTACGTCTATCACCATATCCTGGGGCTTTGACTGCACAACAAGAAATAGTGCCACGAAGTTTATTTACAACGAGAGTTGCTAATGCTTCGCCATCTACGTCTTCAGAAATGATGAAAAGTGGTCTTTGAAGTTTGGAAATGTGCTCTAAAAGAGGGATAATTTTTTTCAAGGAAGAAATTTTTTCTTCATGAATTAAAATATAAGGATTTTCTAAAACAACTTCCATATCGTCAGTATTAGTTACAAAATGAGGAGAGAGGTAGCCACGGTCAAATTGCATACCTTCGACCACTTCAACCTCTGTTTCCATGCTTTTGCCTTCTTCTACTGTAATGACGCCATCTTTACCAACTTTTTTCATAGCTTGGGAAATCATATCACCAATAGTCTTATCATTATTGCCTGCAATCATGGCAACTTGTGCGATTTCTTTAAAGTCACCTTCTGGTACTTCTTTGGAAATTTTTGCAATTTCTTCTACAACATTTTCAGTGATTTTTTGAATGCCACGGCTCAATGCCATAGGATCTACACCAGCTGTTGTGTATTTGCAACCTTCCAAATAAATGGCTTCTGCAAGAACTGTAGCAGTTGTGGTGCCATCTCCAGCAATGGTGGAAGTTTTAGTAGCAACTTCTTTTACCATTCTTGCACCCATGTTTTCGAATTTATCTAATAATTCTACTTGTTCTGCAACAGAAACTCCATCTTTTGTAATCTGAGGGGCACCCCAACCTTTATCGAGAATGACGTTTCTACCTCTAGGACCCAAGGTCACTTTTACAGCTTGAGCTAATTTTTGAACGCCTCTACGAATCGCTTCCCGAGCTTCCTGATCGAAAGCTAACTGTTTAGCCATAGAGCATCTCCTTTCCAATCATCAATATAAATATAAATAATCTATTTGCATTATAAAAAAAAATATGATTTTTTATTTAATATTCAATAATCTATTGATACATGAGCTTTATATTCTATGATACTTTATTATTATATTTTATATAAAGTATCATTATTTATTTTATATAAAGTATCATTATTTAAAAAAAAATTTAAAAAAAATTAAATTTATGATGTTTTATTCCATATTCTAATAGTTTATTTCCATATGATCATTCTACATCATATAAAGTATCATTATTTTTTAAAAATTTCTAGCAAATTTTGTTCCAATTTTATAAAAAAAGCAAACTATATGTATAATAACAACTTATTACGAAGTAGAGTTTTATTTTTCTTTATATTATGTCATTGTGACAAGAAAAAAAAGTCATTTTGACTCAAATTTCAATTTGTAGGTTTTGAATAGTGTTAAAAAATAGTGAGGAAATTTTGACTTTTATTATTAAAAGGTTTTGTTGAGAAAGTTCTTTTTAAGAATATTGTTTTTCTATATCCTGAACGAGTCGTTTCCAAGAGTATTTTTCTGAGACAGAATTATGCCCTTGTTGTCCAAATTGTGTTCTTAATTCAGATTGGTCAATGAGTTGTATTAATTTACTTACAAATGTTTCTATGGCATGGGGAGGAATTAAGAAACCAGTGACATTATCTTGAACTACATTGACAACGCCTCCTACATTTGTAGCAATAACAGGACGTTGGCAATAAAGGGCTTCAATGAGGGTAACAGGTGTCCCTTCATTCAATGAAGTTAAGGCTACAATGTCTAAATCTGCATAGATTTTGGCAGATTCTTGAATCCAGCCTGCAAAATGTACATTATTTTCTAGGTGAAGATCTTGGACTTGTTGTTCTAGTGTTGCTCGTAATTCTCCGTCACCTATGAGTACAAAAGATATATTTTTACGTTTTTCCAATATTCTTTGTGCGACTTGAATAAAAAATGCGTGGTTTTTAATGCTTGTTAATCGTCCTACAATTCCAATTGTAATGTTGTTTTCTGGTATATTACATTGTTTTTTTAACCAGCCGATTTCTTGTTGCCAATGATCTAAATGACGGAAATCAAAACCAAGGGGAATTACACAAAATTTTTTTTCTGGAGCGATTTTGTAAACTTTGCAAATTTCATGGAGTTGTTGTTCAGAAATTACAATGATCTTATCAGTTAAAAGTGCTAAAAATCGTTCAATATAAATAAAAATTTTACTTTTCCATTTGCTAAAATATCCGTGGAATACATGACCATGGAATGTGTGGCAAATAAAAGGCACTTTTAATAAAAATGCAGCTACACGACCTAAAGCACCAGCTTTCGCTTTATGTGTATGCACAATATCAGGGCGAATTTTTCGAATGATTTTATAAATTTCAAAAAATGCTCGAATATCATCAAATAAGGAAATATTTTTACCTAAAGTAGGAATATAGATTGCTTGGATATTGTATTCTTCCAATAAATAGCTCATGTCGCCTTCAAAATCACATACGCGACCAGTGACAAATGTAGTTTCAAATTTTTCTGGATCTAACCCTGCAGTGAGCAAAGTGCAATGAATGGCTGGTCCTCCAATATTCATTCGATCCATGATTCGCAAGACTTTTTTTACCATAATTATAAACGTCCTGATTCAATGTCGGCTATTTTTTGAATTCGTTGAACATGTCGATCACCTTCAAATTCTGTTTGTAGCCAGACAGTGACAATTTCTTTTAATAATTCTATAGAACATAATCTTGAACCAATACACAATACGTTTGCATCATTGTGCATGCGTGATAGTTTAGCCATTTCTGGCATGGTACACAATGCAGCACGAATTCCTGGATATTTATTTGCAGCAATCGACATACCAATGCCAGAACCACAGATTAAAATTCCACGTTCTACTTCGCCTTTTTTTACTGCTTTACTTACAGCACTTGCAAAAATTGGATAATCGCATGAAGTGTTTGAATTGGTTCCAAAATCGATCACTTCGTGGCCAAGATTTTCTAATAATGTGATAATATCGTCTTTTATATCAAAGCCAGCGTGGTCATTTCCAAGTCCAATTTTCATATTGTACCTTTCTATTTTATAATGCATAATAATGGGAATGAAACTTACTATATCATACGAAAAATATAGGAATAATTCAAAGATTCTTTTAAAAAATTACGTTCTTCATATTGACTAAAAAAATAAAAGTGATATGATATAGCAACATATATGCAAAAAAATAAACAGCAATTCGGAAGCTACAATGCCTCCTATCAAGGAGAGAAAATTATGAAATATATATCATTTGTTATTGTGGTCACATTTTTGTTCGTAGGCTGTACATCTAATAAATATTGTACCATGTGTAAATTCAATGACACATTTAATACAATTTTTGTAGATCAATTCCACAAAGGAGTGGACAATACTGCAAATAATATAACATCAATCTCTAATTATATTTACCATGATTATAAAACATCTGGGGATAGACTCAATAATACATTAGACAATTGGTATCAAAGTGTCAATTTTAAAGACTTTGGGAAACGTGTTGAAGTATATGGAACAACGTTAGAAAGACAATGGCATCAAGGCTGCGAAGATACAGCTAAAAACATCCATACTATCGGAGAATATTTTTGCATTTCCGATAGTGAACCTGAGAATTAAAAAAGGAAATTCATGAAAGAAAACAAATACCGCTCTTTTAATTGTGGTGAACTCAATGCAACGCACGTGGATCAAGAAGTACGACTTGCTGGTTGGGTGAATACTCATCGAGATCACGGTGGCGTTATTTTTTTTAATCTTCGAGACAAGTTTGGAGTCACTCAAATAGTTTGTGGAAGCGATCCTGCCACACAACATTTGCTCCCTATTGCCCAAGATTTACATTTAGAATATGTTGTTGGTATTAAAGGCGTGGTCAAACGTCGTCCAGCAGAAGCCCTCAATAAAAATTTAACTACTGGTGAAATTGAAGTTTGGGCACAAGAGATTGAAATTCTCAATACTTGTAAAGTGTTGCCATTTGATATTTCTGTAGACACACCAGTAAATGATAATTTAATGCTCAAATATCGTTACTTATATCTACGACGCCCTGTGGCACAAAAATTTATCCTTGATCGCTATAAAATTACGAAAACAGTTCGAGATTTTTTACATAATGAAGGTTTTACAGAAATTGAAACTCCCCTTCTTACAAAAACAACACCAGAAGGTGCACGTGATTTCTTAGTTCCTTCTAGACTCTATCCAGGCACTTTTTTTGCATTGCCTCAATCGCCTCAACAATATAAGCAACTTCTTATGTGTGCTGGTTTTGATAAATATTTTCAAATTGCTCGTGCTATGCGAGATGAAGACCCTCGCATTGACCGCCAACCAGAACATACACAAATTGATATGGAAATGTCTTTTGTGGAACGAGACGATATTCTAGACGTCATCGAACGCCTTATGTTATATGTTACAGCTAAGACCACGGATTGCAAACCTTTATTCCCTCAATTTCCACGACTTTCTTATGATGAAGTTATGGAAAAATACGGTAGCGATAAACCAGATTTACGCTTTGGGTTAGAAATCCAAGATATTAGCAATATTGCGAAAGAAACAACATTCAAAGTCTTTACACAAGCATTAGAAAAAGAAGATGGAGTTGTAAAAGGACTTGTGATTCCTAGTTGTGGTACATATACAAGAAAACAACTCGACAATTTAATAGAACAGGCAAAATCATATGGACTTCAAGGTCTTGTTTGGATGATTCCTTCTGAAGAAAAAATTCGTACTTCCACTGGGAAAAATCTTACTGATGAACAATTGCAAAATATTATCCAAGCTATGGGTGCTAAAGAAAATGACTTAATCCTTTTAGCCGCAGATCAAAGAGAAATCGTTCTCAATGCTCTTGGTTTATTGCGTTTGTATTTTGGTGATCAACTCAAACTTCGTGATCCAAAAGTATTAGGTTTTGCATTTGTTGTTGATTTTCCTATGTTCAAATGGGATCCAGAAGGAAAACGATACGATCCTCTCCACCATATGTTTGTACATCCACGTCCAGAAGATATACCATTGCTAGACACAGATCCACTCAAAGTTCGTGGCACTCAATTTGACTTAGTTTGCAATGGATATGAACTTTGTAGCGGAAGCGTACGAAATCATAAGAAAGATTTACAAGTAAAAATCATGAAAATGATGGGCATGTCTGATGAAGAAATCAATTCAAAATTTGGTCATCTTATCGAAGCATTAGAATTTGGTGCACCTCCACATGGTGGTGCAGCACCAGGGCTTGACCGTCTTGTTATGGTACTTACAGGTACTCCCAGCATGCGCGACGTTGTTGTATTTCCTAAAAACCAACAAGGTAAGGATCTACTTATGGGTGGTCCCAGTGTAGCAAGTGAAACACAGCTTAAGGAACTCTATTTAAAACTAGATTTTGATTCTATGAAACCAGAATGGCGTGAATATATGTTATCTCAAAAAGGATATGAAGAACGAATTTTTTAATCTAAATATTCGTTCTCAATATTTGTTAAAAAATGTATTTTAGAAATAATTTCCCAATATTTGGTAAGAGATAATATTCTAGAAACAATTTTCAAACATTTGGTAAAAGATGTATTCTAGAAACAATGTCCAAGTATTTGTTAAAAAATGTATTTTAGAAACAATTTTACAATATTTGTTAAGAAATGTATTCTAGAAATAATTTCCCAATATTTGGTAAAAGCATATATTCTAGAAATAATGTCCAAACATTGGGTAAAACATGTATTTTAACACAAAAATAATTTCCAAACATTTGTTAAAAGATATATTCTAAAACAAAAATAATTTCCTAATATTTGGTAAAAGATATATTCTAAAATAAAAATAACTTCCCAATAAAAGAAACGGCAGAAAATGCCGTTTCTTGTTTACAATACAACAACTCTTATAAAAATTTAATAAGTATAAATAAAAAATTATTTTCTACCTTACCTATTTTTGGAAAAATAGAGAATAGAATTATGAATAAACAACAACAAGGCTTTACACTTATTGAAGTACTTATAGCTATGGCAATTTTTTTAGTGGGAAGTGCAGGACTTTGGGGACTCATTGCCACATCTATTAATACACATAGAGAAGCGATAGATGAACAGAAAATCGCATTTTTGGCAGAATCCATTGTTGCAGAACTCCGTGGAGTAGATATAGTTGTAGGTAGAGATATAAAAAATATTGTCAATGCAAAATCAAAAAATTACCCTGACTACACATATGATGTTCAATTTACAAACATGGAAAACAACACTGTCTTAGTGCAATTACAGATTCATTGCATACGTTATGGGAAGAAACAAAGCTATGACTTTAAAACAGTAGTGTGTCGCCAATTAAGAAAATAATACATGCAAACAAATATACAACAACAAGCTGAACAATTTCGCCATGATTTTCAAGCATTGCAAACAGAAATTGCAAACGTCATAGTAGGTTACGAAGAAATTGTGCAATATATCCTTGTTGCTTTATTCGTAGGTGGTCACGTTCTACTAGAAGGACTTCCTGGGCTAGGAAAAACAAAAATGGCACGTACATTAGCACAAGTCCTTCATTTAAAGCATGCACGCATACAATTTACACCTGATTTAATGCCATCTGATATCTTAGGTACAAATATTATCAATGAACACCATCAATTTCAATTTATGCCTGGCCCGATTTTTGCTAATCTTATATTAGCAGATGAAATCAATCGAGCCACACCAAAAACACAATCTGCACTTTTAGAATGTATGCAAGAACAAAGCGTGACTATTGCAAATACAACATATAAGCTCACACAGCCCTTTTTTGTCATTGCTACACAAAATCCTATAGAAATGCAAGGAACATATCCATTGCCAGAAGCCCAACTCGATCGATTTATGTTTCAATTACAAATACCTTATCCTACATCAGAACAATTGTATAAAATTTTACAACAAACTACAGAAAATATACAAGTACAACCAAGAATCACAGCAACACAAATTTTACAACATAGAAAACTTATACAACAAGTGATCGTTGCACCACCATTTTACGAACAAATTGTAAACATTATTTTATCTACTCATCCCAATGCAAAAAATGCAAATTCATTAGTAAAAAAATACGTACAATACGGAGCTTCACCACGTGCAGCACAGGCATTGCTCCTTGCTGCCAAAACAAACGCCCTGTTGCAAGGACGATACAATATCTGCCAAAAAGACATTGAACACTACATTTTGCCTACATTACGACACAGAATTATCTTTAATTTCCAAGGAGAAGCAGAACAAATATCGCCAGAGACTCTTTTTAATAACTAAAGGAAACAAAGTGAAAAACATTCCTGAAAATTTATTACTTTTTGTCAAAGAAGTTTTAATTCAACTAGAAAATAAACTCCCAGAAGAACTCCTTGGGAAAGTTGCCCAGACTTTATTGCAAGAAGTAGAATACCAACAAGTGCGAAACAGTGCCTATCAATGCACTGCTGATACATTACAAACTATCCAAGGACAATTGCAATCCATTCCTAATATTGTAGAACAACAAAACAATATCGTTCAAAACATATCTAACTTTATAGAACAACAAAATAAAGATATTCAGAATTTATCAACAGAAATTCAAACAACATTACAAAACATACAGCCTGACTTTAGTTTTATTACAGATGCACAAAACAACTTACAAACAGCTTTAGAAAATAGCTATAAAACAACAAATGACGCAGAACGAAAAATTCTATCATCAATTACAGACGCACAAAACAATTTACAAACAGCTTTAGAAAATAGCTATGAGATAACAAATGAAGAACAGCATAAAATTCTAACTGCCATTACAGATGCACATAATAATTTACAAACAGCTTTAGAAAATAACAATAAAACAACAAATGACGTACAACATAAAATTTTAACATCCTTTATGGATGCAAGAAATAACGTACAAATATCTTTAGACAATCACAATCAAACAACACATGATATTATTATAGATGCTCAAAATCAATTCCAAACAACTCTAGAGAATAATTACAAAATAAGCAGTGAGGCAAGTAATAAAATACTTTCTATACTCAATGATAAAGCCAATCAAAGAACATTACAACACCTTATAGACGCACAAGATAAATTACAAATCCTTGCAGAAGAAATACAGGAAAGTATACTAGACACACAAAATAAACTGATTGCACAAGCCACTCAAAGCAATATCGACACACAATTTTTACAACAATATCAAACACAAATACAGAAAATTTTCGACCAATTTAACAAGACTGCCAACACAAATAATGAAATTCAACACACAAACACGCAACAAAAAATCATTCAAACATTTCAAACATTGCAACAAACACAGACACAGCAGAACCAAGACACGCTACAATATGTACAAACGCAACACCAACAAACTTTAAATATACTCACACCGCAATTTCAGCAAATTACACAACAACTCGCTACACTACAAACAAAACCAGACAACGCATTGCCTCAAGAACTCAATAATTTACAAAAAACACTCACTGCATTTCAAAGTATGCTGGATACACTTAAAACCAATATGACTACACTGCAAAGACTCAATGATTTACCTAGTAGACTCAACATTCCTGACAATTTTGCCAATGTCATTGAAAACTTGCCGCTTAAATTGAATAATATGCAAAAATTTTTAGACCAATATAGGCAAGAAATTTCCACTATTTCTGATCATTCCTTAGAAGTCCTCAATAGCTTACAAGAACAAAAAGCAGAACTCAAAAAATTTCAATCTACAGTACTTCCTGATGTTATAGCACTTCAACAATCTATTCAAAAATTTCAAATCAAGCTAGACGATTTATGGAACAATCATCAATTTATTTCCAATCAACATAAAAACTTGCTACAACAAATACAACAAGATCAACAAGATACGAAAAAAAGTATACAAACATGGCAAAAAGAGATGGAAACAAAATTATTCCAAATGATAGATAATATTCCCTCTCTTATTTCCCAAGAAATGCAACAATATAAACAACTACAAGAACAAAATATACAGAATACATGTAAAGAACTAAAAAATACATACAACGAACAACTACAAATACTTGCAAGACAAATACAAACAGATCAAAAAACACAATTCAAAGAAATACAAAGTGCATTGCAGCAAATCATGCCAGAGTCTACACAAGCAACCCCAGAGCAACATCGAAGCAATCTTAGTTCTACTATGAGAATCAACAAAGAACAACTTGTCACAAACGAACCTACAGCTGTATATAATTGTCCCTATTGTGATTTTGAATTCAAAACACTCATTAGCAACCAAGGACGTAGAGCACAATGTGCAAAATGTAATGCAAAATTCACTATACCTTCTTTATTTTAATATGCTACAACCAGCGTATTTGAACATTTTCAATAAAAAAAAACGGCATTTTGCCGTTTTTTTATTGTACTTCACAGTTTTCGTTTTTTTATTGTACTTTCACCGTTTCATACCATTGTTGCCAAGGTTCTTTATCAATTCCAAAATCTTTCTTTGTAAAAAATTCTAGTAAAAGTAAGGATTGAAAGCGAATGGCAGGTTCAGGATCATCTAAACGTGCAATTAAAACTGGAATAGACTCTTTAGAACGAGTATATTGCAATGTTTTTAAAATTTTTAAGCGAACATTTTTATCTGTTTCTGTTTCTAACAATTTTAAAAGTTTAGGAATGCTTTGTTTGGCATGCATCGAACCAAGGGTTTGCACGACTTCTAAACGAACAAGAGGGCTAGCATCATTCAAAGCCACCTCTAACAAAGGAATATATGCTGGATTATTTTCAATAGCAAGGATACGAACAACTAAAGAACGGACCACTGGATTTTCATCTTTATACAGTGCATCCATTAAAAGTTTTTGAGTTGTTTCTGTCTTAATATTATCATAGAGCCATAAAATTGCTTCACATCGAGATACTGCAGATGGGCTTTTTAATTTTACTAAATGTTCATCTATAGAGCTACAACTTGTTACAAATAAAGAAACGAATACTAGAAAAACTAGCAATTTCATATATACCACCTTTTTATTTTTTCGATGCAACCTCTACAAAATAACGAAGTCCAGGTCGATCAAATAATTCATAATCTGTTTTTTTATAACAATTTTCTTCAGTTTTACGCTTTGTTGCTAATGATAGATCAAAATGGCGTTCTTGCACAATCTTATCATATGCTTGTATGCAAATTGTTTCTAAGCATTCTTTAGGATTTTCTTGAAAAATACGTTCTGCCCAATATTTCATCCTTTGTACACATTGTAATGTTACTTGCAATGCATTTTTACCTTTTTCTTGCGAATACACATCACCATGTCCTGTGATAATCGTTTGAAAAGGAATATCCAATAATTTTTGCAAAGTTTCTAAATAATATGTACCATTATAAAACAAAGGAACGGGACTTACACCATCAGCTAATTCATAGCTTGGACCTTGTGGTTGCAATAGATCACCTAAATATAAAATTTTTGATTCTGGGAAAAAGAAACTCAAATCTTCAGGCATATATGAATGTCCTGGCGTACAAAGAACATGGCATTCTATACCATCCCAATGATATACAGTATCTTGAAAAATCATTTGAATATGAGCTTTGGGAGGAATAGGCATAGAAGAAATAGTTCCAAAAATTGGTTCTTTCTTTTCATCTTCTAACAAAGGACTAGAACTATGTAACACCACATCAAAATCTTCTGTCAATCGTTTTCCATAAAATGGAAAATTTCCAACATGATCACCATGCGAATGCGTGATTCCTATCACTCGTATTGGAAATAAGCGTGTTCGTTCTAATACTTTTTCCACTGAACTTCCACTAAACTTTCCAGATACAACCATGTCATAACCTGGCTCTATTAAAATACTAGAACTTTTACCGTGCAACAAAAGCGTTCGATCTATTAAACATATATTTTTTGTAAATTCTTGTACTTGCATATTACTGTGTTTCATAAAAAGAAAAGAGATTCAACATTCTATTCATCATAAATTCAATGAATCATAATTGTTTTTTCACAAAAAGAAAAGAGATTCAACATTCTATTTATCATAAATTCAATGAACCATAAATTTCTTTTTACAAAAAGAAAAGCGATTCATTATTAAATGCATTATAACTTTCTTTTCTAAAAAAGAAAAAAATCTTTTCAAAATAGGCATTGTTGTTTCTATTTTTATTTTGACTACTTTCTATATTAGTTTAGTTAGTTTTTCCATTATTACATAAAAATGGAAATCATAAAAATTTGAAAAAAAAATGATGGATTGAATCCATGCTATATTGTAGCAAGGATTCAAAATCCATCAATAATTTTTTTCTAGCTTTTTTGAAAAACTATCATCTGAATATTATATATTATTATACCCAGCCTCGTTTTTGGCAAGCTGTTGCAACACGTTCCACTGCAATTGCATAAGCTGCATCACGCATGTAAAGATTTCTATCGCGTGCACATTGGCTAACTGCCTTGAATGCAGATACCATTTTTGCATTGAGTTTTTCAAGAACTTCTTCTTTTGGCCAGAAGTAGTTCATGTTGCATTGTACTTGTTCAAAATAACTACATGTTACGCCACCAGCGTTAGCTAAGAAATCAGGCACTACATAAATATTGCGTTGTTTGATTACTTCGTCAGCTTCTAAACTTGTAGGACCATTTGCACCTTCTACAATCATTTTCACAGATGCATTGATTTTTTGGACAGATTCAGCGTTGATTTGATTTTCAAGTGCACAAGGTAGTAAAATATCAACTTCTTGAGCAATCCAATCATCTCCTGGAAGAATTTCATAGCCAAGTTCTTTTGCTTTTACTTTATCTACTGTACCAAATTTATTGGTGATAGGTAGAAGTTCTTCACGAGTAACACCACTCATTTTTCTGAAAGTATAGGATTTCTTGTCATCACGATCCCAACAAGAAACACATACAACTTTACCACCTAATTTTGTGTACAATTCTACAGCATGTTGTGCAACATTACCAAAACCTTGAACAGAAGCTGTAGTTTTTGTAATGTCAATGCCTTGTTCATTTAAAGCTTCACGAAGTGTAAAAATTACGCCATAGCCAGTAGCTTCTGTACGACCAAGCGAACCACCCATACCAACTGGTTTTCCAGTAATGAATCCAGGATATTTTGCTCCATAGATTGTTTCATATTCATCCAGCATCCACAACATGTGTTGGCCAGTAGTCATAACGTCAGGTGCTGGTACATCTGTGAGAGGACCAACATTTTTAGATATTTGACGTACATAACCGCGGCAGAGTGCTTCTTGTTCACGATCACTCATTTCTTGAGGATCACAAATTACGCCCCCTTTTCCACCACCGAGTGGAATATCAACTACTGAGCATTTCCAGGTCATCCATGTTGCAAGAGCACGAACTGTATCTGCTGTTTCATGAGGATGGAAGCGAATGCCACCTTTCCCTGGTCCACGAGAATCATTGTGAAGTACTCGGAAACCACGGAAAACTTTCACTTTACCATCATCCATGCGAACTGGGATACTGAAATGATATTCACGAAGAGGATTTCGTAATAAAGCACGAGTTCCTTCATCTAAATTCAAAAGATCAGCAACACGGTCAAACTGAGCTTGTGCAGTTTCGAAAGGATTGTAATTTTTTTCGGCCATTCCAAATCACTCCATAAGAAAAGAAACTTTTCAGAAACTTTTCTTGTAAAAAATAAGATAACAACAAAAGTAATAAAGAAGCAACAAACTTCTTTATAATTTAAGTTTAACGCATTCTATTTATTTGTCAAGGAAATTTTTATATCATCTCTTTTTTTAAAATTTTATTGAATTGTAAAAAAAATAAAAATAATTAAGGTTAAAGTTGCTGGGGAGTTAATTTGCTCTGGGGAGAAGTTGCTCTGGGGAGAATTTGCTCTGGGGAGTCAATGTTGCGCTGGGGAGAAGTTGCTCTGGGGAGTTATGTTGCTCTGGGGAGTTAATTTGCTCTGGGGAGTTAATTTGCTCTGGGGAGTTAATTTGCTCTGGGGAGTGAATTTTGCTCTGGGGAGTTATTTTGCTCTGGGGAGTTATTTTGCTCTGGGGAGTTATGTTGCTCTGGGGAGTCAATGTTGCTCTGGGGGAGAATTTGCTCTGGGGAGTTATTTTGCTCTGGGGAATTAATTTGCTCTGGGGAGTCAATGTTGCTCTGGGGAGTTATGTTGCTCTGGGGAGTTAATTTGCTCTGGGGAGTTAATTTGCTCTGGGGAGTGAAAGTTGCTCTGGGGAGAATTTGCTCTGGGGAGAAGTTGCTCTGGGGAGTTAATTTGCTCTGGGGAGTTATTTTGCTCTGGGGAGTTATTTTGCTCTGGGGAGAATTTGCTCTGGGGAGTTATGTTGCTCTGGGGAGTTATGTTGCTCTGGGGAGTTATGTTGCTCTGGGGAGTTATGTTGCTCTGGGGGAGAATTTGCTCTGGGGAGAAGTTGCTCTGGGGAGAAGTTGCTCTGGGGAGAATTTGCTCTGGGGAGTTATGTTGCTCTGGGGAGTTATGTTGCTCTGGGGGAGAATTTGCTCTGGGGAGAAGTTGCTCTGGAGACTTGCTCTGGGGAGGAAAGTTGCTCTGGAGACTTGCTCTGGGAAGTTGCTCTGGGGAGAAGTTGCTCTGGGGAGGAAAGTTGCTCTGGGGAGTTATTTTGCTCTGGGGAGTTAATTTGCTCTGGGGAGTGAATTTGCTCTGGGGAGTTATGTTGCTCTGGGCAGTTAATTTGCTCTGGGGAGAATTTGCTCTGGGGAGAATTTGCTCTGGGGAGTGAATTTTGCTCTGGGGAGAATTTGCTCTGGGGCGGGAGTTGCTCTGGGGATGCAAATATTGCTCTGGGGAATTACTCTGGGGCGGTAAATGAAAACGAAAACGCGTAGAATTACGTAAAACGCGTAGAATTACGTAGAAATGCGTTAATAGAAGTTAAAATGCGTAGAATTACGTAGAAATGCGTAAATGCGTGAAAGCGAATTGCTCTGGGGGAGAATTTGCTCTGGGGAGTGCTAGAATAAAAATTAAACGTCTAGCACTTTTTTTTACGCGAAGTTTTGGAGATGTTGTTGTTTTAGTTACTTTCGATGTTTTATTTTTGGTTTTACTATTTTTTAGTTATATTTGATTTTATAGTTTCTTTTTCATTATTTATTTTTGTTTCTTTCATTGCTTTTGTATTTATTTTTGTTTTTTTCGTTGCTGTTTCTTTTTTCTTGGTTATAGCTTTTGTTACTTTTGTTGTTGCTACTTTTTTATTAGTTATTTTTTTGATAGCTACTTTTGTTGTTGCTACTTTTTTTATGGTTCGTTTTGATGTCATAGGACTCGATGCGTAGATTTCTGTTTCTGTTTCAATATCTTTGTCTTCAGTTTCGTTGTTGTCTGTTTTCTTTGTTTTTCTAGTTTTTACTTTTGTCTGTTTATTTTCTTGATCTTCTGTTTCGTTGTTGTTTGTTTTCTTTGTTTTTTTAGTTTTTACTTTTGTGTTGCTATTATCTTTTGTTTCTTTATCTTTTGTTTCTTTATCTTTTGTTTCGTTATTGTCTGTTTTCTTTGTTTTTCTAGTTTTTGTCTTTTTACTTTCGTTATTGTCTATATCTTTATTATCTATTTCTGTGTGTTCTGTGGTTTGTTTTGTTGTATTTTTATTTTCCGTGGTCTTAGTCTTTGTACTTTGTTTTTTGTCCGTGATTTCCGTATTGTCTGTATATTCTAATTCTGTGTGTTCCGTGTTTTCCGTGGTTTCAATATTCTTATTGTCCGTGTGTTCCGTGGTTTCTTTATTCTTATTGTCTGTGGTTTTATTTTTTTTGTTATCTATTTCTGTGTGTTCTGTGGTTTGTTTTTTTGTATTTTTATTTTTCGTGGTCTTTGTCTTTCTACTTTGTTTTTTGTCCTTGATTTCCGTATTGTCTGTATATTCTAATTCTGTGTGTTCCGTGGTTTCCTCATCTTCTATTTCCTCATCTTCTGTATCCGTGGTTTCTATATTTTTATTGTCTGTGGTCTCTGTGGTTAGGAGTTGTTGGTACATTTGCATAAGGTCAGAGACGATTTCTGCTTCGTTGTCAAGATCCCAGTTTTTATTATAGATTTTTGCAACTTCTTTGTCTAGTTTTTGATGGGCTTTGCGTAGAGCAGGCGGCATAGTTAAAGGATCATAGAGTGCTGCTAAGTTAGAATCAGGATATTTTGCACGTGTGTCTAAGATGTTTTGTCCAAGTTCATTGAGTTTTTGTTTTTGTGTTTCTGTAAGTTCAGGAAATGGAAAATTGTTATAAACAACATTTGCAGAATAACGATAACCATTTCCAAATCGTCCTGCAACGGCTCGCATCCATGCATTGTGAACTTGGGAATTTAAAATTGAAAAAATATATAAAGGACAATTTGGAATACAAAAAAGTAAATCTGTTACAATAGTTGTATATGGTAAATAATCCATAGGAACATATTCTCTTCTTTCTGATGAAATTCTTGGAATAGCAAGGTAATTTGTTGTTGGTTGACGAATTTCTGCAAATAATGAGGAAAATTTAGCTAATTTTTGTGTTCCAAGCCTTGGACTTTTTAAACGAAAATTTCGTACTTTTTCAATTCGTTCTTGCACCAATTTCATGGATTGAATTTCTTGTGGTGTAGCATCTACTAGCCATAACACGTAGCGTTCTTTATTATAAAGTAATTCTTCTGTACCCATAATTTTTTTTATAAATTTTTTTGCTTTAGGTTCTTTTTTTATAAATTCTTCATATTCGTTTGGTGTTACGATGAAATTTGACCCATCTCTTAATATGCTTCCTAATACCATTTCTGGAACATTGCATAAATTTTTTTTTCGACTTTTTACTATGATATTGGGAGCATCTACTAAATAGGGATTGATATTGTTTGCAATTTGTTTTATGACAATAGTTTCATATTTTTTGTTATTTTCTAGGTTATAAATAGGTTTTTTTATGTATGTGAAAATGAGTTTTTCTTTGTCATTCTTTGTTTGAGAAAATCCAATGATCACGCAATACACAGTTGCTTTTTTTGTTCGTTCTTGTTTTTTGGGTTGTTGTTTCCCTTGTTTTTGTGCACCTTGTTTTCTAGTGAATGCTAATTCTCGTTGTCTTTCTTTATATAAAATGGTTTCTTCTGATTCTTGGTCCCATGGAAAACTTCTATGACAAAAATTAATGTGCAGATTATATTTTTCTATCATGTCTGTCCATAGAGGTTCTACTTGTTCGCCTTGTGTAATGGAACTGGTAGATACAAAGGCAACTTGAATGTCTGTATTTTGGATATATTCTGCTGCTTTGTAATACCAACACGCTACGTAATCTAAGATTTTATTTGTAGTGAATAGAGATTGGTCTTTTTTTTGTTGTTTTGTCATATTGGAAAATCCTAGAAATGGTGGATTTCCAATGATGTAATTTAATTTGTCTTTTGGAATGATGTCTTGCCAATCTATTTGTAAGGCGTTTTCTTCATGGATGTACGCATTTGTTTTTAAAGGAAAGAATGTAATTTTTCGTTCCATGATAGATTCTGTTTTTTGCATCATTTGAAGTTCTGCAATCCATAATGCAGTTTTTGCTACTGTAACTGCAAAATCATTGATTTCAATTCCATGGAAATTTTCAATTTCTACTTTGATTTTTAGATTAGGCGTTGTTTGATTTGTTTCTTTGTCAATGCAGTGGATAGATTCTAAGATGAGATTTTCTAATTTTCGTAAGGAA
>Ga0116147_1001843_pt1 | contig 22467 bp, 26 predicted proteins | sample AD_JPNHG3_MetaG_FD_89749 | JGI IMG/M metagenome (GOLD analysis project Ga0116147, IMG submission 89749) | Active sludge microbial communities of municipal wastewater-treating anaerobic digesters from Japan - AD_JPNHG3_MetaG | ecosystem: Engineered > Bioreactor > Anaerobic > Digestate | place...
AGCATCCTGCCCGTAAGCCGGCGTGACGGAACCGGAAAACGTCAGCAAAATGGCCAGATACCCCAGGATACTCACCAGCAATAACGGAAATCTCTTAAGCTTCAACATCGGAACATTCACCTCCCCAAGGAAATATAGCCACATCCGGCTGCGCTTTTCGCGCCACGCGGATGGAACTTCATAATTAATGATAAACGACAAAATCAACATCACTGAAAATGCCAGGCAAAAAGGGCAATAGACATCGTTTTGTACCTGAAAGGCATACAGATGAACCTCCACACCCAGGCCTGCGGCCAGAAGCATCCGGACAAATGCGGTCTGCTTAAACGCGGCAAAGACGATGACAACTGCCATAAACGCCATGCCGAACCATTTGAGATCAATGCCGAATATATCTCCCTTGAGATAACTGCACGCTGAATCACAGTAGTCGTAATACGCCATGATCCCAATGCCGGCTGCCGCCAGCACAATGGTGAGAATGTGACGATATTTTCTAATTATGGCCGGAATGCCCTTCATAACTTGTCTCCTGTAATCATCCCAATTTTGTTCCCTCGCGTCACCCGCCTACACCATTAAAGTATTCTTCGAGTTTCGTTTTGATTTCATCCCTGACTCGCCGGAATTCCTGCATAATCTCATCCGGCGTTCCGGTTGCTTTGGCCGGGTCGTCAAAACCGATGTGCGTCTTTTTTGTTCCGCCGATATAGAGCGGACAGGTCTCATTGGCGTCGCCGCACAGCGTGATGACGAAGTCGAAGTTCTGTCCGTCGAATTCGGAAAGATTCTTGGAGCGGTGCTTTGAGATATCGATTCCGATTTCTTTCATGACCTCAATAGCCGTCGGATTGACAAATGAGGCTTTGGTTCCGGCGGAGAAGGCCTCCATCTTGTCGCCCCAAAAGGAATTGGCGATTCCCTCCGCCATCTGCGAGCGGCAGGAATTCGCCGTGCATAAAAACAAAACTCTTTTTTTCATAAACACTCCTGTTCCAGCCTTTTTCATTCCGCACGATCCAATGAATCGAGAAAAAGGCCGTAATCGCCGTATATCTTTCTTGTCAGCAGCATCGTCGCGTGACTGCGCGGATAACCCATGAGCTTTTTAATATTGTTTTTTTGAGCAAATGCAATCATGGTCCTTTCCGGCATCAGTTGATCATATTCGGCATACATTATCTGGACGCGATTCGGATCAACCTTCAGGTGATACCTGCTCGAATTAACAAGGCCGTAAGCCTGTTCCAGAAGATTTTCAGAAAATCCCGCCTTTTCAAATTGGGCAACGGCATCACGCATGTGTGTGTTCCTGAAGATCACGGTATCAAAGTCAATGATGGGTATCATCAGGTTGAGATGATCAAATTCTTCCGTCTGCTCCGTGAGCAAAAGCATCGTCGCGCCGATAGAGCCGCCCCAACCGCCAATCTTTGTAACGCCATTTCTCTTTAAATACGAAATCATGGTTCGCAATTCCCGAACGGAGTTTAACAAAACGGAGATATTTTTTTCATGATCCTGTGTAAGCATACCCACGCCGTTTTTTTTGCCTGCCTCGGTTCTTTCGAGATGATAAGGCGGAACATAAAAAACAATGTTGTAATTCCTGTCCAGCGCTTCAAAGAAGAAATACTTAATAAACCGGAAAGCAAAATCGGAAACCCCGGCGCCGGGAACCCAGAGGATCACTTTTTTATCTTTAAGTTCACCCGTTCGATAAACATAAAAAACGGTAGTATCCATACCGTTTTGGTTCCGGAGTCCCGATGGAAATGTTATTTTTTCCGTAATCAGCTTGTCGCCTGACGGATGCTCAATTGGCCATTTCTCAAGCGGACTGAGTGAAAAATGAAGATCAGACAAAGGTTCGGTATCGTTCTTAAGCGATGTATGGCTGATAAAAGCCTGAAGTTTTTCCGGGCTTCCTACCGGAATATCAGCGGTGATGTCCGCGCTCAGATCCTTTAGCCCTGAAATATCCAGTTGCTTTTGTGCATAGCTGCAACTGCATAAGCAGAAAGCCAGCAGGCACATCAGCGACACGGATACTCTTTTTTTGACTTCACGCATAAAACCATGATCTCTTTTATGTTTGCAAGAAATTTAAAAGAATCAAGTAAACACCGCCCAGGATCACCAGGACGCCGCAAACCTTTTTCAGGATCACCGCGCCTTTTGATTTTTCACTCCAGTGCAGGTAGTGCTGCACAACTTCCGTAAATGTTCCCGCAAAAACCAGCACCGAACAGTGACCGACGGCAAACGCCGCCAAAATCAGCATCGCCAGCGTCAATTGTGTTGAAGCCATGCTGAAGACCACGCCCAGCATCGTTGCCATGTAGGCAAAAGTGCAGGGCCCCAGGGCAACACCAAATATCAACCCCAGAATAAACGCCGCCAGAAAACCTTTGCGTTTATAATTGGGGTTCGCGCCGCCTTCCATGAAGGGGAGTGGCAGAATGCCCAGCAGATTTAGACCAATAGCAAAGAATACGATTGCCACAACATAATTGCCATAGCCGCCGATATCACCCATCATGCGGCCCGCCAGGCCGGTGATAAGTCCGATGAGCCCGATGGTAACGAGAATCCCCACTCCGAAAAGCAGAGAAAGGCCAAAAGCCCGCCGCGTTGGGATATCGCCCTGTCCGTCGATGAAGCCCACAATCAGGGGAATGCAGGCAATATGGCAGGGCGAAAGGATAACCGATAGTATGCCCCAGACAAACGCCGCTCCGATAGCGATTGCAGGCGTTTGGGTCAGAGCTGCGGTAAGAGAAGTAAAGAGGTCAACCAGCATTTATTTGACCCCTTGCATTTTAAGCACTTTTATTAATTCTTCCTTGGGGAAATATCCTTCATGCCGAAAATATTCCTTGCCATCCTTGTTCAGAAAAACCTGCGTGGGAATCACGCGAATGTTGTGTTTTTCTGCGTCCAACCTCCCCTGCTGCGTCCAGACATCGTGAAAAATAACCACCACTTGTCCCTTGTATGTCTCTGCCACCTCTTTCATAATAGGTTGCATGGCTTTACAGGGAATACACCTGGCTGCGCCAATTTCCACAAACGTCACGAGCGGCTTGAAAACGGACGGCTTAAATGCCGCTGGTTTGCCTGTTTTATCCTGTGCGAGCGCCTGGCTGTAATCCGCCGAAAGAAAAACAAGTGTAAAAACCGCAAATAACGTTAAAATACCTGGTAATTTTGCACGCAAACGCATTGAAATACTCCCCCTTGATTTAGTTTTTAATTTTTTAATTGCATTTCGAATTCATCCTCATACGCCACAACAGCCGCCGTCTGTCATTCGTGGCGATGCCGCTGAAAATCCGGCGTTCTTTTTTATTTTTTCCAGAACTTCAGCGACAATCTGATCCGTCACGGGCGTTTCGTGCTTTTCCAGACCGAAATCGGTTAAAATATAGGATGTCGGATGAACACCGATCCGCTCCAGCGATTTCCTGGCGCAAGCGGTTGCACACCCATCTATGGTAATCACCTCGTCAGCACCTTTGGCCGATTGCACGTATCCTGACAGCCCTGCCCCAACACCGGCCAGACACGTCATTTTTGCGAAACCTTCGTCGCGCAATTTGCGTGTCACCCGATCGGCAATTTCACCCACATCCGCGGAACCGGCGCACGAATAAATCAATTTGCTCCCACCCCCGCAGCATTCCGCCATAACGCAATCTCCCATTCAGCCTTTAATCCAGCCTTTGATCTGGTCTTCCGAAGGTATTTTACCGGCAGCCTTCACTTCGCCATTGACCACCAAAGCCGGTGTTGTCATGACGCCATAGGCCATGATCTTTTTGAAGTCTTCCACCTTGGAAATATCCGCGCTTACGCCTTCTTTTTTAACAACTTCGCGGACCATTTCTTCCAGCTTATGGCACTTCGCACACCCCACTCCCAGAATTTCAATCTTCATACCGATCACTCCTTTATTTGGAAATTATGATGAATTAACTTATATGGATTACAATCGTGGGTCACAGAAATCCGTCAAATGCAGATAACATCGCCGCGGAATTCATCCCTTGCAACATTTTAAAATAGCATTGTGCTGTCTGGCATTGGCGGAGAGCACATCCTCCACGCAGCCCATGAATTGCATAATGCAGGGAACGCGCAAACTATAAAAAATGGAGTTTCCTCGCTTGTCATCGCTTACCAAACCGGCATTTTTCAAAATGCTCAAATGCTTGGACACGGTGGAAGCGTCCGCGCCGATCATTTCGGTGAGTTCGCCCACACAATGCTCCTTTTTATTGAGCTCTTCGATAATCAGAAGCCGACTGGGATGCGCCATCGCCTTGATGATTTTCGCCCGCGCCTCATACCGGGTCTTTAAGGAATTTTTCATTTTACCCTCCGTAATTTATCTATTTGGCAATTTAGCCACATAGCATCTACATGTCAAGCAATATTTCCACCATAATATAAAGGCGCCAGACAGTATCGTCTGACGCCTTGCAATGAGGCAAATATTGCCATCACGGTCTCTGCACGAGAGACGTTTATACCGATCAGGTTCCACCGAAAAGAGGAATGCCGCCACTCAGGGTGGTATCCCCCAGGAAACCGACTGTCACCTTATCGTCTTCCACAATCACCGGCACCTGCCTTCTGCCGCCGGAAAGCGCAAGCATTTCTTTAAGCTTTTCCGGGTCTTTATCCACGTTTATAAAGATGGCTCTATCTTTATAAGCCTCCCGTGCCTGTACACAGAAAGGACAAGTGTCGGTACCGTAGATAATGATTTTCTCCGCCATGATTTATTCCCATCCTCCAATCAGCAGAAAGTTGTTTCACTGGGCTTTGTATTTGCTCCTGCTTCACCGTAACGGCATTGTGGTTGGTTAGTCCCTTCTTTTGTCATGACAATTTGCCAGACCTGTATGTGCCTGGAACAAAAAGCGCCGGCGCAAGACAGCAAATAAAATTCCCACATTCTCTTAAAAATATCGTCATATCGCCCTGCCAGACCGGTCCATGCTTTTTGAAACCGCTCATTCCAGGACATAAGGGTTTTTCTGTAGTGAGGGGCTAGATTATGAACATCCTCTATCACAAAAAGTCCTTCCGCGGCCTTGCCGATCTGGGCGATACTGGGCAACATTCCGTTAGGGAAAATATAGCGGTTGATCCAACGGTCCGTGTTGACGCGTGAGACATTGCTGCCAATGGTGTGTAGCAGAAAGATCCCGTTCTCTTTTAAGTTCCGATGGACGACCTCCATAAATGTCCGGTAATTTTTCCGCCCCACATGCTCGAACATGCCGACGGAGACGATCTTGTCGAAGCACCCCCGGATTTGCCGGTAATCCTCGCGCAGAATCGTGACCGGCAGATCCTTGCAGGACTCCTGTGCAAACCGAAGTTGTTCTTCCGATATGTTGACAGCCGTTACCCGGCATCCATACTTTTTGGCGGCATAGCGGGCAAAGCCACCCCAGCCGCATCCGATATCCAGGACATGATCGTTAGGCTGGAGGTTAATTTTCCGGCAGATCAGTTCGAGCTTTTTTTGTTGGGCTTCCGCCAGATCGTCTGTTTCCTGAAAGTAGCCACAACTATACTGGTTGTGCGGATCAAGGAAGGAAAAGAACAGATCGTTTCCCAGGTCATAGTGCCGCCGGGCAACAATAGGCGCTCGGGCACGCGACTGGAGATTGAAAATACGAGCGGAAAGATAAAACAAAAGCGTTCGGATATCTCCTCTGATTTTTTTCTCCAGATTTCCCTTGAGAAGCCGGCAGATGAATTCATCGATCCGGGGACAATCCCACCAGCCCTCCATATAGGATTCTCCAAGCCCGAGACTTCCATCCTTCAGCACACGAGTGTAAAATCGATCATCGCGCACCTGAATATCCCAGCGATCAGGTCCATTGATCTTGACGCCGGTTTCAAAAAGCAATTGTTCAACCATTTTCCTTTTGGTATTCATCGTTCCACCTGCTGATAAATGGTTTGAAATTAATTTTTCTTTCAGCCGCGGCAACTTTTCACGAATACATTTAATTAAACAGTCTATATGTCATTCGGAACAACCAGACTTCGCTTGCGTACTATCGCTATCATTACTTTTGTTAATCATTGCGTATGCTTTCTTCGAACGGGAATTCGCAATCGCTTTTTGGTTCAGATATTCCAGATGGGCTACAATACCGGCTAGGAGCGACACAGGAAATCCCAGAACTGTTTCGGAAGCACGGATGTCTGTCGCGTCGCGACAGCCGTAGCAGCCGTAACTGAGATTCAGCCTTTTTTCCAGAAAAGGAATCACTGTCGCGTCCACGCAAGTCGCCTGCAGAATCGCCGTGGAACTATTCACGCGGCTTCCATTGCGTATATGCAAATCGGCCAGCGCAATCCACATCAGCTTTTCCACGTCGTCTTCAACGACAATTACGTCCGGTTCTACCTCGGCCTGTGACAGCGGAAAAAGGTAAAGACCGCCGATTTGTCCCTCTGCCAGTTTTGGCATGCCCGCAAACATGTTTTGACCGACCTGCGGATCGGAAACAATGCCGAAGCCGACCAGCCCTTTTCCTGTTTTTAACGGTTCGGGGAGCGGCCGAAATCCAAAAGCGGCGGCGGCCGCCGGACAGGCTAAACCGTCGGCGTTTAAAAATACTTTTCGCCCGCGTCTGGCCATCATCAATGCCTGGCAATAACGATAATGTGAAAGCTGTTCCGCGCCTTCCGGTGCAATTGTGCCATTAATGAATTTAACGCCGACCGGTTCTGCGCCCAAGCCAAGAATGTCTTTCATTTTAAGGGCATTCGCACGAATGTCTTGTAAATCTTTATTTTGTTGTTTATCCATCTTTATCCATTCTTAATTTTGATTACTATCTTTCACAAGTTTCCGCTGACGCCCCTGGTAGGACTCGATTATACCATCCCCGTGAACGGTTGCAGACGTTGCAAACCGACAGCATCACCGGCACTTCCACCAGAACACCCACCACGCAGGCCAGCGCCGCACCGGAGCTCGGCCCGAAAAGCGTAATAGCCACGGCCACCGCCAACTCGAAGAAGTTGCTCGCACCAATGAGCGCCCCCGGCGACGCCACATTATGGGGAACTTTGAAGAACCGCATGAGCGTATAGGTAAGGCTGGAGTTGAAATAAACCTGAATGATAATCGGTATGGCAATCAAAATCACCGCGACCCACTTCGTTGTAAGGTTTTCCGACTGAAACGCGAAAATGAGCAGTAGCGTCAAAAGCAGCGCTACCACTGTCACCGGGTGAAACTTGGGAAGGAATCGTGTCTCGAACCATTCAATGCCACGTGATTTGATCAAGAGAGTCCGCGTCAGATACCCTGCAACTAGCGGAATGACGATGAACACCACAACGGAGGTGATTAGCACTTTGGAGGGTACAACGACATCGGCCACACCGAGGAGAAACATGACAATCGGGGCGAACAAAACAAGCATGATGAGGTCGTTTACGGCTACTTGAACCAGAGTGTAAGCCGGATCACCGTCGGTGAGATAGGACCATACAAACACCATGGCGGTGCAAGGGGCCGCGGCGAGGATGATGACCCCCGCGGTATAGCTCTTCGCCATCTCCGGATCGATCCAGACCGAGAAAACATGATGAAAAAAGACCCAGGCGAGGAAGGCCATGCTGAACGGCTTTACCAGCCAGTTGACGAATAACGTCACGAGGAGCCCTTTGGGCTTTTTTGCCACGCCGCCGAGGGAGCCGAAATCGATCTTGAGCATCATCGGGAAAATCATCAGCCAGATGAGAATGGCGATCGGCACATTGACCTGCGATCCTTCACCGAACTCCATTTTGCTTAACGCCGCGATACCATCCGGCAGGAATTTGCCCAGGGCCACGCCAACGACCATGCAGATCAGCACCCACACCGTGAGAAACCGTTCAAAAACATTAAGCCTTTTAGGCTCTGAGGACGGCAGATTCTGCTCTGAAATTTTAGGGGCTTTTTTTGTCATAAAGAATTCCTTTCTGATTCATGTAATATTGACTTCGAAATATCTATAATGTTTCGTGAAACATCATATTATGCCATTTTTGCAACGGCATCAGAAAGCCACTGCTGAATTTTCTTCTTATCCGGCACACTGCCCACGGCAACGACCTTGCCGTTGATGATCAACGCAGGGGTTCCCATTACGCCATACCGGCCGATTTCTTTAGCTTCAGTGACGTGCCTCAAATCGCCGGCCAGATTCATTTCGGACATGACATTGCGCACGTTTGTTTCCAAAGATGAGCACTGCGCACAACCCGGCCCCAGAATCACAACCTGCAAACCGGAAACGGCCTCTTCTTCGACTTCCTGCCCAAGATACTTTTTATATTCACGCAACAGAGCTTTACGATAGGATTCCTTTATTGTGGAAGGGATATAGTTACGTTTTTCGATTCGATTTAGAAGTTCCATGGAAATGTCCATATCGTCTTTCCCCCTGGCCCAGTCGACGATATTTCGGATGACATATTCCAGACCGATAACACCCGTCTGTCGTCCTTCAACACTGATTTGAGAAACCTTGTTTTCCATTTATTCTATTCCTTAATATTCCTATAACGGAATACATCATGATCGTTTACATCCATGATGACGCTGAATATCCGGCAGTCTTTTTTCCATTTGATTCACCTTTGCGTCACCGGAGAGCCAGTGCCGGAGATTTCCCAAAAGCGTTGCCGCATAAGGATTTTCACTTCCATAATTCACAGAATAATAAACCCACAGGCCGTCCTTTGTTCCATTTACCAAACCGGCCTTTTCCAGCACCTTCATATGTTTGGACACCGCCGGCTGAGGAATAGACAAAAGCTCCTGGAGTTCGCAGACACATAAAGCTTTATTCTGTAATATCTTTATAATTCTGACTCGGTTCGGATCCGAAAGCGCTTTCATGATGTTTACAAAATCATCCATAAGCAAACTCCTTATATTCTTAATTTGGAATATAATATCATAGAAAAGCCCTGTCAAGTTGTATTTGGGAAGCCAGTCTGCAATCATTCTTTTTTTTGATTCTGAAGCATCTCGGTAATGCCCAGCGGATAGCCGCCCGCCAAGGCGGTTAGGTCGTCAACATAAGCCTCGCTCCAGTTGAAATAATGCTTTTCCGAGTAAAGACGAAGCCATGCGCGAACGTTCTGGGGCGGCAGATAATTTAAAGACACCACTTCCATGGGCAGAAGCTGCGCCTTCAGAAGCAGAAGTTCTTTTACCGGAAGAAAGTTTTCACAAACCGCGACAAACTGGAAATGATCTTCTTCGATGAGGCTGCGAAGAAATACGTTTTTCTGCCTCGTCAATCTTGCGATATTGTCAAAAACGATAATGGGTTTATGGCCGCGGAATGAAGTGGCGGCGATGCGGTAGCGCATCGATTTATAGCCCATTTTCGTCCCGGTTTTTCGAAATTGGCGGGAGATGCGGCCGTTGTTCAGGCGACGCCACCTGGGTTCGCTGCCGCTTGCATCTGATGGAAGACGCGAAAAATGGAAGCATTTCCGAGATCACGCACCATCGCGCCATGCTGCATGACTTGAAAAAACACATTACCGCCTATTCCAACGGCTTCCGCTGGGAGATGCGCGGCACGGCGACCGCTCACGACATGGCCGCGATGATCGGCTGCGTCGGCTGGTGCAGCGGGTGGAAGCCGCTCTTTCGGATTCTGGATCATGATGAACAAACAAGAAACGATTGACCTCGTTCTGAAATTATTGACGAGCGAAACTCCTGTTCGCAAATCGTTTTGCCGCCCTTTTTGATCGATTCGGGCTGGATCAAGAAACGGCGAAAATAATGTCTTCCATTTTCGGCGGAGAGATGGGCAGGCTGCGGGAAAAACGCGGCGCACTCGCCGGTGCATTCATGGTTCTGGGACAGGCCTGCGGCAACACTGATCCCAAGGATAAGGGAACTAAGCTTGCCGTCCATTTGAAGGTGCGTGAACCCAAAGAAGCCTTCGAGAAAAGACACGGCACAAGCCAATGCCGGGTATTATTGAAAAAGTGCACCACACAGGCGAAACGATTTGACTAAGCAGCGCATATGCTTTATTGAATGCAAGCATGAAAAAAGTGGGGTTCATCTGTGATTTGTATCCTTAGGATCTTTACGGTCTTTTGCTGTCTTGCGTTGTTCATGTTTCAGGGAATTTCCCACGGCCGGGAACTTTTAATTTTCGCGGGCGCGGCGAGCAAACCGCCGACCGAGGAAGCGGCCAAAGCGTTTGAAAAAAAGATGGGCGTCAAAGTTTATCTGACCTTCGGGGGATCGGGGTTTGTTTTATCCCAGATGGCGCTCGCCGGACAGGGAGATATTTACTTTCCCGGTTCTTCGGATTACATGGAGGTTGCCAAGAAAAAGGGTCTGGTCTATCCGGAAACGGAAAAGTATGTCGTTTATCTTGTACCGGCCATTAATGTGCAGAAGGGCAACCCCAAAGGGATCAAAACGCTCACCGATCTTACGAAACCCGGCCTTCGTGTGGCGATCGCCAACCCCGAAGGGGTTTGTGTCGGCCTCTATGCCGTCGAGATTATCGAAAAAAACTTATCGCCGGAGCAGAAGACGGCCTTCCGGCGGAACCTCGTAAACTACACCGAAAGCTGCGAGAAGACGGCGACCGCCGTTTCCTTGAAGGCTGTGGACGCCGTCATCGGTTGGAAAGTCTTTGGACACTGGGATCCGGCGCGGATCGAAACCATCCCGCTTCAAAAACACGAAATCCCCCGCATCGGCTATATTCCCATTGCCATATCGAAGTACACCAAAGACAAAAAGCTCGCCCAAGATTTTATTGATTTTATCGCTTCCGGCGAGGGAAAGGCGTTTTTCAGAAAATATCGTTACTTCATGAGTCCGGAAGAAGCGTCAGCCTGGATCGGCGAGGTCAAACCGGTGGGCGGTCAGTACCTGGTTCCCAAAGAATGGACGAGGAAATGAGCTTCAAAAGTCTAACCATCGCGATTGCCGTTTCCGTTTTCGTGATTTATACGGTGCTGATTCTATCTCTCTTTTATTTCTTTTCGGGGTCCCTGTTCATCGAAACGCTTTTTTCCGAACGGACGCTTTTTTCCCTGCGCCTGAGCGTCCTCACCGCCACCTTGGTTACAATCGTGTCCCTGGTCTTTGCCATTCCATCCTCCTACGCTCTTTCGCGCTATGATTTTTTCGGCAAGCGCTTAATCGACACCCTGCTGGAGCTCCCCCTGATTGTCTCTCCCGTCGCCCTGGGGGCGATGCTGCTCATTTTTTTCAACACGCCCGCCGGGGAAATGATTCAGGAGCGATCGACTCAAATTGTCTTTACGATCTACGGCATTCTTCTGGCCCAATTCATAACGACGGTAGGGGTCGCCATCCGACTAATGAAAGCGGTTTTGGACGAGATTCCGAAAAAGTACGAAGAGATGGCCTGGATCCTGGGCAGGTCACACTGGAATACTTTTTTTACGGTGGTTTTGCCGTTGAGTAAAAAAGGCATTCTTTCCTCCGCCGTTCTGACGTGGGCCAAGGCGCTGGGCGAGTTCGGGGCGACCATCACGATTGCGGGCTCCATGGCAATGAAGACGGAAACCCTTCCGGTTGCCATTTTCATGCGTCTGGCCGGCGCGGACATTCAGGGAACGGTGACACTGGTTTTGATTCTGATCGGCATCGGGCTGGGCATTCTCTTCGGCGTGCGGCTTCTGACGGATAAAGCGTAATTCGGCAAACGAAGGACCACCGGCATCGGCACGGTTCCCGGCCCTGGACGACAGCATGACGGAGCGCCCTTCGCAGACCTTCTATGGCCGGCTGAAATGTTCCGCCCGTACCCGGTGATACTGCAAAACCGCGGCCATCGCCCGAGCGGCGCGCTCGGGATCCTGATAAATGGGAATCGCGCGGTCCAGCAGGTAACGTACCATCCCCTCCTGAAGGCTGCGGTAGGTAAATCCGACAATCGGCTTGTCCGGATGCCGTTGGACCAGGCTGCAAAAAGCCTCCGCATGATCGATGAGCATCTTGTCCCGGGTTTTTGGAATCTCCACTTCGGGAACGCCCATTTCTCTCAAAATGCGATCGACAAAAATTCCGGGAGACAGGAAATACATCAGCAGCATATCCGCATTCGGGTCATCGAGCAGAAGATCCGGAATATTGAAAAAACTTTCGGCCGAATTCAGGCTGTAGGTCAGATCGAGCGGGTTCGCTGTGCTTGCGGTGCGGGGAATCATCGGCTGAAGTTTTTCCACGGTTTGGGCCGAAAGCGGCGGCAACCGGAGCCCCGCCCGCCCGCAGGCATCGGCCGCCGTGGCGCCGGGACCGCCGGAATGCGTCTGAATGATCACGCGGTTGCCCCTGGGCTTCGGGAGCGTTCCCAAGGCCAGCGCGTAGTCGAACATTTCCGTGAGGCTCTGCGCCCGAAGGATGCCGCACTGCCGAAATATGCCGTCATAAATTTCGTTGGGCCCTGACAGGGAACCTGTGTGGGAGCGGCCCGCGTGCCTGCCTGCCTCGGACCCGCCCACATACAAGGCCACGATAGGTTTATGCCGCACGATATGTTTTGCCGTTTTGACAAAGGCATCCCCGCGGGTAATGCCCTCGATATACAGTGTTACGACTTTCGTGTGAGGGCAGGCACCCAGGTATTCCAGACAATCGACGATGTCGATATTGGCTTCATTTCCCACGCTCATCGCCGCGCTGAATCCCATTCCGTGGCGATGCAGATAATCAAACATCTGGGTGATAAAACTCCCGCTCTGGGACGCCAAACCCACAAAACCGGGAGAACCTTCCGTCGTGAGAGTTGTCGGATTGAGTTTGAGGTAGGGATTGGCAATCCCCAGACAGTTCGGCCCGAGAAAACGGATGCCGTATTGCCGGGCGACGTCTTCCAGTTCCTTTTGCAGCGCGGCACCTTCAGGGCCCGCTTCGCGAAATCCCCCCGAAACGATGATGGCGTGCCGGATGCCTTTTTTGCCGCATTCTTCCATCGTACGGCAGACGATAGCCGTCGGCAGAACGATCACGGCCAGATCCGGCACCTCCGGCAGATCCAGAACGCTTCGGTATGCCGTGAGCCCGCGCACCTCTTTCTCCTTTTGATGAACGGGATACATTTTGCCTTCATACCCCAGCGCCTGCACGGAGGAAAGCATCATCGACCCCATGCGCAGAAAATTGTTGGACGCCCCAAAAAAAGCGATGCTTTTCGGATTGACAATGGAATACAATGGACTCTCAGCAATGGATTTGATCATTTTTCTCCTTTCGGATCGCGGTTCGAGTATTGCGGGATTTTCCTGAAAAAAAGGACTCCTCCTCAAGATCAGGGCACACCTCCAAATATTGTCGTAGTCCTTACCAGATCATTCCCCTCAATTCAAGAAGCCCTGAAGAACGGCGATAAAAAGGGCCGCTTTATGCAAGGACAAAGCGACCCCTCGTTGAATCCAATGATCTTCTGAAGCCCGAAAATCAGTCCAGGACAACCATAACGCGGCATTTCTGCAGGAAGGCCAGGTTCTGTTTCGCGGCGCGGATCGTTTTGGCGTCATTGTTGCTGATGACAAATTCCGACATGCCGGCGCCTTGAGCACGGATTGCCTTCACGGTCAGCGGCATGTTGGTCACCCGGGCGTTGCTTTGCGCGGAGGTCAGATCACGGGCATAACCGCAGATGCCCTGCTGCATGGCGTAGGTTTTGTTCACGATCAGCGTCCCGTAAACTTCAGAACCGTTTTCATCGAAAACTTTGGGAGACATGGCCGGGCGAGCCTGCAGGCCGCGGCCGTCGATCACCAGACCGGTATATTCTTCATCCTTTGGCGCGGACTTTTTGGAAAAAGGCACTGGCTTATGCTCCCGGTCATCCTTTTTATCATCGGCGATAGCCTTGGGAAGAACGGCCCTGGCAACCCCTGAAAGCGGCATACGCACGGTTACTTCCACGGTTCCATCCGACAGGTACTCCTTTTTCACAATCTGCGCGCCCTTCACCATGCCGGAAACCGCCGTCTGGATCACGTCGCTCTCCACTGCGAAATCCTTGACGGTCGTCTGTGAATCGATCTGAACGCCCTGCACGGTTTCCAGCAGGTTTCTGAAGGCATCCACCTGGGCCGCACGCAACGCCATAGGCCGCGCCTGCGGTTTTCCATAAAAGCGCTCGGGTGGTGCACCCGTTCCCACGGCTTCGATGTACCCGTCCTCGTAGTTGATCAGTCCCTTATCCCCCACCTGATTGGTTACCTTGGACTCAATAATTTTTGTCCAATCCGACATGCCGACCTTGCCCTCCTGGGCAAAAACAACGCAGGCGCACAGAAGAAGCGCACCGACCGCAAGAAAAATTCCCGCTTTACGCAGTCTATTCATAATGAACCTCCTTATGTTTAACAGGACTGTTTTTTTTTTGCTGAACCCGGGCGCTTTATACCACAGTTTTCGCCAAAAAATGACTTTTTTCCGCCGGCGCACAATCATCCAATCCCGGCCCCGATCAACCATCGTCAGCGAAACAAGAAAACCGCCATGAAACAACATCACAAAGTGATTGAAAAATGAACCGCTTTCCATTACAAATCCGCTCATGATCCTCATTGGCGAAAAATCGGGAAAATGGTTGCCCGGAATAGGCGTTCTGCTTGCTCTTACGGCCCTTCTGTCTCTTGCCGCCTGCGCGACGCGCACCGCCGTGACGAACCGGTCGGCGCTTGATGCACAAGCCGCCCGGATGGAAAACACCGGGCAGATTCTTCTGGTGACGGACGAAAGCTTTCTTTTCCTGACTTCCTATAAGATTTATCCCCTGGAAAAGACGGATTCCTCCTGGCGACAGGCCATGAAACCCATAGACGCCGTCATCGGCAAAAACGGTTTCGCGCCGCAAGGCGAAAAACGGGAAGGGGACGGGCGCACACCTTCAGGGCTCTTCCGGCTGAAAATCGCTTTTGGTTATCCGCCGTCCGCTCCCACCCAAATGCCTTACCTTCAGATTCTGGAGGACGACTTGTGGATCGACGACCCGAACGATCCGGATTACAATCGCCTGATCAAGAAAAACCAGACGAAGGCCGCCTCCTACGAAAGAATGAAGCGCGATGACGATCTCTACAAATACGGGATCGTGATTGAATACAACACGGACCCGGTCATCAAAGGACTCGGCAGCGCGATTTTCCTGCACGTCTGGGCTGGCGCGAATTCCACGACGGCCGGATGCGTCGCGGTATCGGAAGATGATATCCTGAAGATTCTCGGCTGGTTGAATCCCATGAAAAATCCCATGATGTTCATCAACCCTGAGGAACTGTAAGTGAAGGAGGTTTTTTCATGAAGTTAAAATTATCTGCGATTGTCCTGCTGGCTGCAATTCTGTTTTCCGCCGGAGGGCCTCCCGTGTCCTTTTGTGAAGAGGCCATGCCCAACACCTTTGTTCACATCGAGGAAATCATCCCCGACGCTCTGCTGGATGTCCGATATTTTACCGAGCACAATTTTCTGGGCGTCAAAGTGGAAGGCTACCTTGCGCCCACGTGCATCCTGACCCGTCCGGCCGCAGAGGCTCTGGCCCGGGTTCAGAAAGACCTCGCGCCTTTTGGCATGACCATCAAGATCTATGACTGCTACCGTCCGCAAATGGCGGTCGACCACTTTGTGCGCTGGGCGAAAGATATCAACGACACCAGGACCAAGAAAGAATTTTACCCCACGGTGGACAAACGCCATCTTTTCCGCGACGGCTACATCGCCGAGCGCTCCGGCCACAGCCGGGGGAGCACGGTGGATCTGACCCTTGTGCCACTGCCGGCCCCGATACAGCCCGCTTACAAAACCGGTGATCCCCTCAAGGAGTGTTATCTGCCGGCCGGTGTTCGTTTTGCGGACAATTCTTTGGATATGGGCACGGGCTTCGACTGCTTCGGAGAGCTGTCCCATCCCGAAAACAAAGACATCGGTCCGCAGCAGAGAGCCAACCGCCTCCTTCTGAAGACGTTGATGGCAAAACACGGCTTCCGGAACCTGCCCGAAGAGTGGTGGCACTTCACACTCAACAACGAACCTTATCCCGACAAGTATTTCAACTTTCCGGTGAAGTAAAGACATGAAAATCCATCCGCCGCCGTTTCTGAAATCTTACGGGTTTTCGATTCTGCTCATCGCCTCGATTGTTTTCGGTGCTATTCTCGGCATGGCCTTTCAGAAGGACGCCGCCCGGCTCAAACCGCTGGGCGATTTGTTTTTACATCTGCTTTTCACCGTCATTGTGCCTCTTGTGTTCTTTTCCATCGCCTCCACCGTCGCTTCCATGACCCATCTCAAGCGTCTTGGGAAAATCCTCCTGATCATGATTCTGGTTTTTGTGATCACCGGCTTGATCGCCTCGGCGGTCATGATGGTCGCCGTCATTTTCTTTCCGCCCGCCTCGGGCGTAAAATTTTCCCTGCCCGCGGGCGAAGGGCTGCAGCAGTTCAAAGCCGCCGAGCAGATCGTCCGGGCCTTTTCGGTCCCTGACTTTCCCGATCTGTTATCCAAAAATAACATGCTGGCCCTGATCATCTTTTCCATGCTGGTCGGAGTGGCTGCGTCCGCCGCGGGCGAAAAGGGAAAAGACTTCACGAGGTTTCTCACCTCGGCCAACACGGTCATGATGAAGCTGATCTCCTTCATTATGTACTATGCGCCGATCGGCCTGTGCGCCTATTTCGCTTACCTGGTCGGCGTTTTCGGCCCGGAGCTTCTGGGCTCCTACGCGCGGGCGATGGCTGTTTACTATCCGACGGCCTTGTTATACTTCTTCATTGCTTTTACTTTTTACGCATACCTCGCCGGGCGCTCCCGTGGCGTCAAATCATTCTGGAGCCACATCATTCCCCCGTCCGTCCTGGCGCTGGCCACCGGCAGTTCCATGGCAACCATTCCCGCCAATCTGCAAGCCGCTGAAGAAATCGGCGTGCCGAAAGATATCAGCGAAGTCGTGATTCCCATCGGCGCGACCATGCATATGGAGGGATCGTGCCTGGCCGCTGTTTTGAAGATTGCCTTTCTCTTCGGGATTTTTCAAATGCCCTTTACCGGCGTCGATACGATTCTAACCGCTCTGGGTATCGCGCTTTTGACCGGCGTGGTGGTCAGCGGTATTCCCGGCGGCGGCACGATCGGCGAGCTCTTGATTTTGTCCCTGTGCGGTTTTCCTCCCGAAGCGTTTCCGCTCATCACCATGATCGGCACGCTGGTGGACGCGCCGGCCACCATGGTCAACGCCGTCGGCGACAATGTCTCCAGTATGATGGTTGCCCGTGTGCTGGGAGGGAAAGAGTGGATGGACGGTTGAGCCTTTCAGGCCCGCAGGGTGTAAAAGGTTAATCGAATGGCTGTCTTATCGTTTTTACGAACGCATATCTTTTTGAATTTCGGTCACTTCTTTTTTTACCTTTTGATACGCTAAAAAGCTGTGCAAAAACCAGCCGAAGACAAAACCGAACGCCAGGACAAAGAAAATAAGCAGGGCAAGAGACAGGGAAATTTCCCAGAAAAAAATACTGACCGTCACGGCCGACACGTTCTGGATAACGAAGACGACGGCCAGACAGGCAACCACGATGAGCCCTATGATCTTAAAATTCATCTCAAAACCTCCCGGGAACAGATAACTGTTTGTTTAATGAACCACCATCGAGCAACCGCAAGCAAATTACGGTATATACACAGCAAACGCAACCAAATTTTATCCATCAAAGGCAAAGAAACCCCGCGGCTTTCGACCGCAGGGCTTCTTTCAACTTACCGTCTATCTTTTCTTTTTGCTATGAGCCATGAGCTTTGAGCTTTTCAGCATCGACCATACGCCGTGACAGGTCTGAAGACCCTTACTTCCGTTTACTTGTCGCTCATTGCTCGTTGCTTTTCCCTTCGCCTTTTTTAGAACGTCAGCGTCAGCTTGTTGATAACCAGGAAATCGTCGTTCAACTCATTGTTGGCGACCAGGTTGGCTTTGTAGTACTTACCGGTGAACCAATAGCCCGCGCCCACCATATAGGACAGGTTATTGGTGATTTTGTAGGTTGCGGTCAAATCCATTTCCCATCCATAATCATTGTAAAGATAGGTTGCAGGTTTCTTATCGGCGTTGGCATAGGATACAGAGGCCATGACATCCAACTTTTCGGTCGGCTTCACGCCGCCCCGGAACTGGAAGAACCAGGCGTTCGCCATCAAACCAGTGTCGGAGCTGGTTCCATAGCCCGTGAGATTGCCGGCCCATTTGGCCCGGTCGTAATAACTGAACATGAGGAGGCAGGGATTCCAGTCGCGTCCGCTGTTGATGAGCCCGCCTTCCGTTTTGTCGTTTGATCCCGGATCGTCGCCGGACACGTAGGCAATGCTGCCGCCCGCGTAAAACATACCGAAATTGGCTGTCGCGTCAAGATAGGCGGAGATGTTTTCCAGTGTCACCTTGTCCACACCAGCCACTTTGACCACGCCATCCTCATACTTGTCCGTACCGTTGAGGTAATTGAATTCAGCCTGCACAGACACAGGGCCGAATTTAGCCATCAGATACGGCGTGAAGAGGAAATAAGTTCTTCTGTAACTGCCGTTCGCCGCGGGAACCGCCGGCGGTCGTGTGTTGGCATAATTGTAATAGTTGATATTCAGACCGGCGCGGCCATTTTTCCAGTTGTAAATACCTTCGAGGTGATAGACGTCATTGTCCGAATCGGCAAAAGCGGCCGTTGCAGGGGGAACAGGATTAATAGCTGTCTTGCTGTTCTCTTTGACCTTCGAAATAGAAGCCCACACATTGATCGGACCGAACATTCTGTTGAACCGGATTCTTGCCTGCGGTGCACTGCTATTGCCGAAAATCGTACCCGTGCTTCCATAGTTCATGTAACCAACCAGAAACGTGCCGATGGCTGACTTGTAATCGATGTAAACCCAGTCAATGGCGATGTTTTCATTTTCCGCCGTGGTCCCCGCGGAATCGGCTGCAAGCGCTGTGCCTGGATTGCTTCTGGTCGCGCCCCAGGCTCTCTCCATCGCGTCTAAACGCGTGATCAATTTCAGGCCGGGGGTAACCGTGAAATCCGTTCTGGCCCTTAATCTTTGGTAATAAAAAGCCGTGCTCGGGTTTCCACCCGTCGTGGTTTTGGTAAAGTTTGTTTTATCCAGATACATTCCACCCGCGTAAAACTCGCCGCTTAACTTGACATCAACGGCCATCGCTGTCGAGCTGAAGGCGACGATCAGTCCCAGTGACAGCAAAACCAACCAAAATCTCTTCATTTTTAACCTCCTAAATCATATGATGATATTATCCAAACATTCGATATTGTTGATCATTATCATTCAGCATTTGAAGTCATTATCAAATGCATCACAAATGACATTAGCGTTAATGCCTATGTCAATTATGACTGGCGTGTTTTTAGCATTTGCAAATGTTTTTGTAAAGGAAATATTATGATTTTTTGTAATAATAAGTAATATTTTGATATAAATCAAGGCAATGTACAAAAAAAGGGAGGCAGGAAACGGTGGCAACCCTTCCCTGTCTCCCTTAAAGCCGACAGCCTTCAGTCTTCAGCGTAATCCCCTCTGTCCCATGACCTGCCGTTACAGCGGAATGTTGTTGTGTTTCTTCTCCCGCCTTGTTTCTTTTTTGTTCCGCAGGGCCTCCAGCAGAACGACGATGCGCTTGCGTGTCTGGCTGGGCAAAATCACTTCTTCGATGGCGCCCAGCGATGCGGCGTAGTAGGGATTGTTGAATTTTTCCTCGTAGTCCGCGATCAGTTCGGCGCGTCTGGCCTCCGGGTCTGCCGCCGCTTTGATTTCTGCGCGGTGAATGATGTTGCAGGCGCCTGAAGCCCCCATCACGGCGATTTCCGCTGTCGGCCAGGCCATGACGTAATCCGCCCCCAACTGCTTACAGCACATGCCGATATAGGACCCGCCGTAAGCCTTGCGCGTGACGACGGTGATCTTCGGCACCGTGGCTTCCGAATAGGCGTGCAGCAGTTTTGCGCCGTGGCGGATGATACCCGCCCATTCCTGGTCCGTGCCGGGCATGTAGCCGGGAACGTCGGAGAACGTAAGCAGCGGAATATTGAAGGCGTCGCAGAAACGGATAAAGCGCGACGCCTTGTCCGAAGCGTTGACGTTGAGAACGCCTGCATAAGACAGAGGATTGTTGGCGATGACCCCCACGGGCCGGCCCATGATGCGGATCAGGGCGACGATGATGTTCGGCGCCCAATTCGCGTGAAGCTCAAACCATTCGCCGTTGTCGGCAACCGATTTGATGATGTTTTTCATGTTGTAGGCGCGCGACGCTTTGTCGGGAATAATCTTGTTGAGCTCGGGGCACTCCCGGTCCGGCGTGTCCGTGGACTCCCTGACCGGCAGCGGCGAATGACAGCTGTCCGGCAAATAGGACAGAAGCATTTTGATTTTATCGATGCAGTCTGTATCGTTTTCCGTTACGACATGGCAGACGCCGCTCTTCGAGGCATGTGCCATCGCGCCTCCCAGATCTTCCTGCGAAACTTCTTCCCCGATCACCGCCTTGATGACGTCCGGCCCCGTGATGTACATGTAAGACGTGTTCTTCACCATGAAAATCCAGTCGGTAAGCGCCGGAGAATACACAGCGCCGCCCGCCGTCGGTCCCATAATCGCGGTAATCTGGGGGATATAACCGGAGGCCAGCGTATTGCGGTAGAAGATACCGCCGTAGCCTTCAAGAGACGGAACGCCCTCCTGAATGCGCGCCCCGCCGGAATCGTTGATGGAAATGAACGGCTTTTGCGCGTCGAGCGCCAGGTCCATGACCTTCCAGATTTTTTTGGCGTGCATTTCTCCCAGGGTTCCGCCCGCGCTGGTAAAATCCTGCGCGGCCGCGAAGACAACCCGGCCGTTGACCTTGCCGAAGCCCGTAATGACGCCGTCGGCGGGAATTTCTTTTTTATCCATACCGAAAAGGGTTGCGTGGTGTTTGACAAAAAGCTGCACTTCCTGAAAACTGTCTTTATCAAACAACCGGTCCAACCGTTCGCGGGCCGTGAGCTTCCCTCCTTCATGCTGCTTCTGCACCTGCTTCGCGCCGCCCATTTGCACCAGGGACTGCACCCTGGCTTCAAAATCACGGATCTTTTCTTCCGTCGTCGTCTGTCTGATATCGTCCCCCATAGCGAATCTCCTTCGTGATCTTTTGAATCCATTGATCGTTTCCCGTTTTTATCTTGACCGGGCTTCGGGCCTACGTTAGGATCGCTCACGGAGAATTAACGGCCCGGCTCTGCGTTTTGGAAACGTCGGAGAAGTGCTTAACCTTTTTGAAGCAAACTGGCAAGCCTGATTTGTACAAGATGCGCAACTTCAAAATGATTCTCGAATATGACGGAGCGGCCTACTGCGGCTGGCAAAGACAGCTCAACGGACTTTCCCTTCAGCAGGTCGTGGAAGAGGCGCTGGCGCGCATCATCGGCGAAAGCGTGACCGTCATCGCGTCGGGAAGAACGGACGCAGGTGTGCATGCCGTGAATCAGGCGGCCAGCTTCCGGTCGCACTCCCTCCTCCCGGCCAACAAAATATTTCTGGGCGTCAACAGTGTTTTGCCGGATGACATTGTTGTGAAGGATTTGCAGGAAGCTCCGCCGGACTTCAACGCGTTGAAAGACGCAAAAGGAAAAGTCTACCTGTACCGCATTCGAAATCAGCGCCTGCGACCCGCGCTGGAGCGCCAATATGTCTGGCATGTGCGCTATCCGCTGAATCTTGACCGCATGCGACAGGCCGCGTCGCGGCTCATCGGGGAGCATGATTTTTCGTGCTTTTGCGCGACAGGCTGTGATATTAAGGATCGCGTAAGGCTCCTCACGGTCTGTGCGATCGACACTCCGGAGAACGGCCTGATGGAAATCACGCTTGAATCCAGCGGCTTTTTGCGCCATATGGTACGCAACATCGTCGGCACGCTGGTGGATGTGGGCCGGGGAAAGATCCTGCCTGAACGCATCCCGGAGATTCTCGCATCACGCGACCGGAAACAGGCGGGAACGGCCGCACCCGCCTGCGGTCTATTTTTGAAGGAGGTCATCTACTGAACCATGAAAGTGCTGTTACTCGGACACAAGGGGATGCTGGGAAATGATCTGATGGCTCAATTCAGGCATCGGCATGACGTCATCGGCATGGACAGAGAGGAAATCGACATCACCCGCGCCTCCGAATGCCGCAGGGCCGTGGCCGAAACCGAACCCCAGCTCGTCATCAACGCCGCCGGCTACACCAATGTGGACGCCTGCGAAACCGCCAAGGAAGAATGCTTTGCGGTGAACGCCGAAGCGGTCAAAAACATCGCCCAAGCCTGCCGGGACGGCAATATTCCCCTGATTCATTACAGCACGGACTACGTTTTTGACGGAAAC
>Ga0116147_1001847_pt1 | contig 22416 bp, 29 predicted proteins | sample AD_JPNHG3_MetaG_FD_89749 | JGI IMG/M metagenome (GOLD analysis project Ga0116147, IMG submission 89749) | Active sludge microbial communities of municipal wastewater-treating anaerobic digesters from Japan - AD_JPNHG3_MetaG | ecosystem: Engineered > Bioreactor > Anaerobic > Digestate | place...
CGCCAATGGGCGATTCGTTCCTCCGTCGTCATTCCTTGCCTCCCAACTGTGAAAATTTTCCACCGTCGAAAGGCTTAACCCAAAAACAACCCCCTGAAAAGATGAGTTCATCTGACGCTTACGGCCCCCCAGCGGATCGGCAATTTCCTCGCAGGTCCCATGCCCAAGGGCGATGATGTGGATTTCTTTGATCAGTTTGTCTGTAACCTACTCGTAAAATATGGTCGTATGTTCAGACTGCGATATTTGCGTGATGCTTTTCTTTACGACCGTTATTTTGCCATTGAGAAGCATAACCTCAATGATATGCTGGTTATGGGCAACGACACATGTATCGCCGCTATCATGCCGTTACGCGACACGGCGGAATCCACCCAACTTGCCCCTTATGATTTGTCATGTGTGAAATCCGCGTAGCGCAGATTGGTAGCGTACCTGACCTGGGATCAGGAGGTCGTGGGTTCAAGTCCCACCACGGAGATCACTTTGGAGGCAGACCCACTTTTGTAGATCGGTTTGTATGTTGTGGGGACAATGGTTGGGTGCAACATTCCGTTTCCCCCTTGGAGAGCATTCTATTGTTATGGGCCGAGGATATGAAATGTCCTTCCGAGTGCCGCTTTGCATACTACGAGCACCCGTTGGTCCCAGATGAAAAAGACAAGTATATGTACCACAAGTTATGTACCATATCCGTCATTCAGGCCGGGATACTCACAGAAGCAGATATTGTAGGTGATGACGCCTTTGATGAAGATTGAAAGGAGATGTATATATGAGCATGGTAGTGAATTACACAGATGACAAAGCGGATTGTTGTGCAGTAGGGCGAAACGGGGTGTCCAAATGCAGGGGTATCAGCGTTTTCGCTTGGCAGTCGGTTCTTTCTTTGGTGCCGGTCAATACCCGGAAAGGATACACGAATTGCGAAATCCAAATACCTCTTGTGGATTTGCCGGAGGTGATCAGAGTCATGCAAGCCGCTGCTAATGAATACCAGCAGCTTTCTTGTCAGGAAAAGGCATGAGGGCGTACCCGTCAAGAGCCATAGCGATAATGCTGCACGCCCTGGTCGTTACTGTGTTGACGGTAGCCGTAGTGGGATGTGCTTCAAATCGCGTTGCTGCGATTCCCGGCGACGGCCGGACGGCATCCGCCCAAGCAGTGCTGGATAAGGCAGACCGGGATCGCGCCGTGAGCACGATACTCGTTGCTACAGATGCCTCCCTTTGGGGGGCACAGTGGGTGGGGGTGTTGAGCGGCGTGTCCGTAATGGGTAACGTGGCGTTGGGCTTTTTCTCGCTAAAGGACATCATGTCTGCCTACGTCAAATATAAGATGCGTAGTAGCCGCAGCAGAACACAGAACACCGGGTCTCTTTCTGGTGGGGGGATGGATCAATCAGGGCGTTCCACTGCGTCGGTAGTGGATTCAGAAAGGAAATGACATCCTGCGTTAGTTTGACGCAGGGAAATTTCCAGGCGTTATACTAACGCGAATTTGCCTATTGTAAGGATTCCCGGTGCGAAAAGATCATTCCCCGGACATACAACTCTTTCGACGATAGCCGCCGATAAATCCGATCAATCACCGCGTTGTAGGCTGCTTCGGTAATCGGTGCTTTTATCTGTTCCCTTACCAGTGTATAGAATGACTCCACAGCCTGGGGGTGCAGCCCTACGAGCCTTATGCTCTGGACAATAATAACATACATTACTTTCACCTCCTCTTACTTTTTGCTTTGACTATTTCTTTTATGCGATTTTGTCAAGGTTAATTATTTTTTTTATTTATGCTTATTATTTATCGTATATAAAGGGATGGCGGTATCTAACACGATCTAAATCTTGTATCTGTGCTTGCATTCATACTCCATACTCCCTTTTTACTCGATTAAAAATAAATATTTTTTACGGTCTTTATTTTTTTCTTGACAAAATATGTAAAGTTTGGCATGATGCGTTTCAAGAAAGGAGAGAATAATATGGATATCAATACTATATGCGGCACCGACGGCCAGTCTATTCCCGATGTGGACGAAAGAAGTAATGTGCTCGAAATGATCGACCCGAATGACAATTGCCGCTGCCGCTATCAATACCAGTATTACGACGGCATACTTTTGAGGCGGCAACTACCAGCCGCCGAGGATGGGGATAGGTGGCGAGGGGATTACGTGGATGAGCCGTGGTGGGAGGTCATGCACATCATGCCGCCCGGTGGTCCCATCTATAACTACTGGCGTATGTTCGGCGGCGATCCTATCAAGTGGATGTTAACGAGAGAGAAATACAGGGAAGTGCTGGCCTTGGCCCCTGATGGACGCCCCGTACGCTATACGGACCGTGGGCTGCTGATACAGCCTGCTGAGAGTAATGATTACGTCGAGGTCAATAATATGACCCAGGCACGGCTCGTCTATTACGGGTGTGAGCCGCTATATCTCTTGTCGCTCGATATAGGCTACAGTCTGTTAAGGGCACAGACACCCGTAATCGTCCGCATGAATGTGCGGTATGCGTGCGCCTATGAAGACGCCCAGGGGCGTCCACATTACTGCCGAGAGATGGGTAGTGTCGTGGCGGACATATTGTCCGCTGCCGGATATATTGTCCATCGAGTGTGAGTATTGGTGTGGGCCATTATCGCAAGAGCAGATCGTGATGGTATGCGGGCACGTCCTGCGATCCACCTATCTCGGTGTCGGACGTATGCCTGGCCAAGCCGAGTATTACCCTATGGTCTTAATAGGCAGCAATCCTCAAATAGTGGATAAGGCAGGCCATTATAGCGTGGCGGCATTGGAGGGACGGCGTAGCTATGAATACGAAACCAGTTGCACTACCTGTGAGAAGGCAGGGGGAGAGTGCAATAACGAATGCTTTTGGGAGAGTGTTTCAGACTAAGCGAATAGATGCAACCTGACGGTTACAAGGAAAAGCCCCGTATCTTGCGGGGCTTTTCGATTTTGTAGAACTGACCATAGCCGCATTTCACCCCGTCATTTTCAAATGTAAATATTTTATACATGATATAAAATTTTACTTGACAATAGCCGTATAGTGTGGCATACTGCACTCAAGATTGGATATTTTTAAGGAAGGTTTTAGATATACATTGTGTGTATCTATTTAAGAAATTAAATTTTTACGTTCTATGTAAAAAAATAAGCGTTTCGTGGATATAAACTTTACACGCTGTATAAGATGGATATGGAGAGGGTCAAAGGTGTCAGAGGCAAATAAATATAAATACAAAAACAGAGAAGAAGTCCAAAAAGATTTGGGGTTCGACCATATTGAGGAGTGGTCGAACCATATTTACTTTGGAAAATATTCTCGGCGGCTGGTGGCTTGGTCCGGGGCCTCGAAAGAGGTCGCGGACTGGTATAACGATATATGGGAGTGCCCCGAAACTGGGCACGTAATTGTTTATCTCCCCGTGTCCAGAACGGAAGAAGTGGAATAAATTACAAGGGGGTGGCGGCGTATGCCGGTAAGGAGGCAAGATTATGATCGAGAATGCAGTGTCATGGTTTGATGGGGCGTGTGTCGGGAATCCCGGCCCTATGGGGATCGGTGGACTGATCCGGCTCGATAACGGAGATGAGCATACAATCAGCGAATATCGTGGCTACGGCACGAATAATGTCGCCGAATACACCGCCCTGATCGAAATCCTCAATCTCGCAAAACGCTTGGGAGTAAAGAACCTGTCCGTTCATGGAGACAGCCTCTTGGTCGTCAATCAGATCAACGGTGCGTGGTCTGTTAAGAACGACGGCCTCATCCCCCTACATAGAACCGCTCGGGCCATAATGAAGAATATCCCTGGCGTGTCTGTTAAGTGGGTCAGGAGAGAACATAATCGTCACGCTGACCGTTTAGCGATGTTGGCGTTGCGAGACAAGAAGTATTTGTGAGGAGAGGAGAACATTTGGAATATTTATGTCTTATGAGGAGATATATCAATACGGATTCACTCTTGGTTTGAGAGATGGGCAAGTGGCTGCTCGATGGCTCAGGAAAGGCCGCGTGGTGGACCATGGCGATCTGTTGTCTGCTACCGACGCCTACGCCGTAGGCTACCGCAAGGGGTTGGGCGACGCTTTGTCCCTTTGCGCCGATGCAAGCGAGACACTTTCCGCCCAGGACTTTAGAGAGCAGGATAAGGGCGGGAAGAAAAATAGGAGATGATGATGAAGAAGAAGGAATAGAAAGGAACGATGTATGGTCAGACCAGCGGTTCGGCAGCTTTGACAGTGGTTACTGCCCCAGAGGTTCAAGGGAAGGTGGTGCGCCGTCAATTCACCGCACAATACAAGCAACGGATACTTCAGGAAGCCGATTTGTGTAAGGAGCCTGGGCAGATAGGTGCCCTTCTACGCCGGGAGGGTTTATACGCTTCCAATCTGACCGTCTGGCGGCGACAAGCGGAGCAGGGAGCCTTGGAAGCCCTTTCACCGAAAAAGCGAGGCCCTAAAGATAAGAAGACCGATCCATTGGTGCGTCGTATTGCCGTGTTGGAGAAGGAGAAACAAAATCTGGAGAATAAGCTGCGTCAGACGGAGTTGATTATTGCCGCGCAAAAAAAAATGCGGAGATTTCCCAGAATGCTTTTAAGGCCATGGAAAAGACGAGTTCATTGATAAGGGGGGGGTGTAATAGTTGCCGGAACTATGGACGATAGGACATTCAAACCATCTGGGCGAGTATTTCCTGGATATGCTGACGGCACACCATATTACGGCCGTTGCCGATGTTCGGTCGAATCCGTATAGCGTTGTGGCCTCTCAGTTTAACCGCGAGGAGATACAGGATGCGCTTCGCAAACGACGTATTTACTATGTTTATCTCGGGGAAGAACTCGGCCCTCGCAGTCCCGATCCTGCATGTTACGAGAACAAAAGGGTCGTCTATGCTCGTCTCGCCGCCACGGCATCGTTCGCCAAAGGCATTGAACGACTTAAAAATGGTATGCAGCAACACCGAATCGCCATGATGTGCTCGGAGAAAGACCCGATCCTCTGCCATCGCATGATCTTGATTTGCCGGCATCTCTCCCGCGATCCCCGTTTGTCGATACACCATATCCTGGAAGATGGCTCCATCGAGGAACATGCAATAAGCGAATACCGACTCATGGAGAAATTCAAAATCAGTGAATACGATCTCTTTCATACCAGAGAAGAGCAGATCAGTAAGGCATACGAGCTACAAGAACAAGATATTGCCTACACGATGGCGTAAGAAGGAGGACTTGTAAAGCGTGCAGCGGAAAGAAGAAGGCCACCTGAATTACCTGTGCGACCTCTCAGACCTTTTGAATAAGGCCGAGGCAGGGAGCCCTGAGTCTCAATACGAGTTGGCCAACCTGTATTTCGAAGGTGATGTTGTCCAGCAGGATCGCAATGCGGCTCTGTGCTGGTATATGAAGGCGGCGGGTCAGGGGCACCGGGACGCACAGTATATGGTAGGCGTGATCTACGCATGCGGGGAGGGCGTCCCTGCTGATGTATGGACGGCTTGTGACTGGTATGGATTGGCGGCCGGCCAGGGCCATAAACATGCGGTGTTACAGCTTGAGCTGTTATCCCGCACCCAATGGTATGTGCCGCCATGGATTCATTGAGGTTCTGCACTCATGGATAATCATTATGTCATGGATAAAATCATCCTTGCCAGACTCAAAGTCGCTAAGGAGGCCGCAACCTGCACGAAACAACGTGATGCGGAGAATTATTTGACAGGATACCGAGATGCCCTGGACGATGTTTTCATGCTTCTTAACGGGACATTGCCAAGTCGAAAGGACTGCTGGAAGGCTATAAATGAAAGATGATAAAGTGATGTTACTCGAAGATATGCGCGTCGAATTGCAATGGCTCGTAGCATTGCTTGAAGCAGGCGTGTCAACGGAGAGCATCATAGGAACAGAAGGCGGCACATATCAGAAGGCAAAAGCATTGCTTGATGCCTGGAACAGGAGATATTATGACGAGTGACAACGGGAAAAAGCAGAATGGAGGTGCACTGCGCGAGGCGAAAACTGTCGCATACGTGCGTGTATCTACTGATGCCCAGGATACGGACAACCAAAAGCACGAAATCGAGGAGTATGCTCTACGGCATGCCCTGACGATTGCCGAATACATCGAGGTTACGATGTCAAGTAAAAAGTCGATTAAGGAACGAAAAATCGACGAACTGCTTGATAAGCTAACCCCAGGGGACACATTGATCGTCTCGGAATTGTCTCGGTTGGGTCGGTCCATCCCGGAGGTAATCAGTTTGGTCAATGGCTTAGTGGCCCATAATATCAGATTGATCTGCATCAAACAGAATATAGACATTCGAGGATACCATGATACAACCTCGAAGGTCATGGTAACTATTTTTTCACTACTGGCAGAATTGGAACGCGACTTGTTGTCGCAACGCACAAAATCTGCACTGGCAGCATTAAAAGCAGATGGAAAGAAATTGGGGAGACCGGTGGGATCGAAGGGAAAATCAAAGTTTGAAGATAGACAAGCGGAAATTGTCATGTTCCTTGAGAAGAAAGTGCCTGTGGCTGCAATAGCGAGAATTTTGGGCTGCTCTCGCCTCGGATTGCTGAACTTCCTGAAAAGTAGGAACCTTTACACCGAGAAACGCAAGAAAGAGCCAAAAGCCTGATGACGGAATCGCATCTTCAGGGAATAATAGAAAAGGCTGCCGGCACTTTGCAATGGGAACTGCACCATGAGGTCGTGAAGGGCGCGAAGACGTGCAGGATTACGTCTGATCCTCACGGGAGACGACACATCATTCATCTGTCGGATCACCCCGATGCAACAAGGCCCATGGACTATCTACATGAATTGGCCCACGCATCCCTCGCGGAAAGACATTACCTGTTGGCTACGGCGTATTTTACACGTGGCACGCCTACTAAATATTGCGATATGATTGCCGACGCTGTGCTTGTTGCCGCTGATTGGCTTGCTGATTACCTGTTGTTTGGCTGGTGCCCCAATGATTTGAAAAATGAGATCAGCATCCATATTGATATGGCTACGGAAATTACGGATCGAAAGGTGCAATATATATTCTATGGCGGACTGATATATGCCGAGGCTGTATTATATCTTCACATGAGGAGACATGATGTGCCTCGTCGCTACCGTTCCGTGGCGAATACCCTGTTGTCTCACAGTCCCGCTTGTCCGACGATCAACGGATTATGTAATCTGATTAACGATTTGGCAGGGCTTACGTGTAGTAAACGCATTAAACTCGTTGATGATGGAGGAATGGAGGTATGGCAAGTAATATAATGGACCCGGTTATTATAAGAGGTCTGCAAAGCACCGGACAGGTCTGGATCGGAGATAAGGAGCTCCTCCCGGATCGGAGCATCAAGCTGCGGAACCATAGTCCCACTGGCTTTGCTTGGGGCTACGGCGGGTCTGGACCATCGCAGCTTGCCCTTGCTATTATGTTAGAACTCACCGACAACGTAGGATTGGCTTTGGATTTATATTGTGATTTCAAATGGGCGTTCGTCTCTCGTTGGGAAGGGGACTTTTGCTGCACTGTGCAGGGAGTAAACACATGGCTCATCGAGCGGCAGTTAGGGCCGCTTGGATTTGTCAAATTTAATGAGGAAGATATGATGTAAGCGCACCACCCATTTGCCGATCACTCCCACGATAAAGTAGAATAGCACCGATGGGATAAAGAGCATCCCGATACTACCGGCGGCATCGCCTCCATAGTATCGTATCAGGTGGTATGCGTCGAGAATCAAGGCGATTATCAAAGTGACAATCATTTGAACCGTGTAAGCCGCTGCCAACCAGTAATATCTCTCCCAGGGACAGGCGTATTCCCATCTTGGGATCATGACGTTCATTATGGACGCTCCGGCAGCCGTCAATAGAGCGATTCCTATAACGATGAGATACAGGAGATGGGAACTGAAGTATTCGGTGAAAGGATACAGAAGGAGATGTATGGCAAACATAGGCAGCACCCACCACAGCGACATCGCAAGAAGCAGAAGGGCAGGACTGTTACCGCATGTCTTGAGCCACTTATGTTTTGGAATGGTATTCATAAAGTAAAATCCTCTTGAGGTATTTTTACATAATTGTCCTGGGACGACTCCTCGACAGTAGCACCAATGTCGAAGGTGTTGCCCCATAGACGGCGGTGTTGTTTGTCAACCCAAAACTCAAGATACGACTTGCCTTGAATGTAAGTTCCTGAAGCTCCAAAGGCACGGTTTTCTCCATACCATGACATGCCATATCCACATTGCACAAGATAGTCTCCGAGAGGTGCTTTCGTTTCCACTGTGCTTCCCGCATGGATAAAGACAGACATGGCGCGTGCCCGCGAGTGCTTGTGCCGTAGTGTCAGCATGCTGGGCATCGTTGTGTGGCCATGTATCGTAAATGGTGCTACCGGCTTAATAGCAGAGTAGATGTATATTGTTCCCGAGGGGGGGAGTGATCGTGTTTCTTCTTCGTGTGATTTTGCCCATAGCGGAAAACCGACAACACCGGTCTTGTATGCGATTCCTCCCAGAATGACCAGGACAATACCAAGAAAGGCGCCTGCGGCGATGATGATGCGGCGGCTGCTTCCGAAAGCGTATGCGACACACGCAGAGAACGCGGATTCCTTCATCTGGAGCTGCCCGGGCGGAGCTGCCGGAGTGGCCACTGGCGGAGGAGGAGCCTCGGGTGCTACTTCTGTGTCCACCGCAGACGCAGAGGAATCTGTGGGTGCAGGTGCAAGTGCTTCGTGGTCTGCGCCACGAGTAGTTCTCACGATAAACCGAGGAATGGGGGTGGGAATATCGTCTGGGCTTATCTCTCTTTTCTTTGGCGGCTTCTTTAACCGCGCTAACCATCGCTTCATTTATCTGCTTTCGTCGTGATCTATGATTATCTCCGACACGCCATGAGTATGTTCGATACGTATCTGACATCTCGGATCATTCAATATCCCTCCGCGCAATACTATATCGGGCCGCACTATTACATAACGCTCCTTAGTCCGGTGATGCTTGGGTATATCGGCTGTTATGGATTTGCCCTGTAAGTTTATGCTGACTTTCGCTTTCATATTACCTTCCTATGTGACAGGATGATATTGATTGGGACGTTGCAGCACTACACGCTCGCTCCCTTCGTACAGCATCGTCCAGCCTTTGCTCCTTAATACCTTGATAATATACATATTTTTCGGCAGTATGACCGTATCTATGCAATACTTGTCCATGATGCGCTCGCTATCTATATGCCCCCTTGTTACCTTTATGTAATCGTTTACGACATTGGGTGAGAACAAGTGCAACCGCGCGTCTATGAAGGTGCGATATTGGGGATGCAATCCGTATATTAAATACTGTCCGTCATCGAGGGCATTGAACATTTTCCCTGCCTGGGGTCGCCCCATAGTCTTCATCGCCTCAATCTCCCGCACCGGACACTTCTCCATATTCGGAGAGTTCTTCAAAAATACATCGAGCCTGATGCCTACAACAATCAGTAAGCCAACCATGACCACGCCAGCCGCTCTGGGCGATATGGCCTTGCGGAGCACAAACCGTCGGGAAAAGGACTCAGGAATATAGCCGGACACGACACCGGCGGATATGATTGCAAAATAGGGCACATACTTCGCCTGCGTGATACTCATCACTAATACAAGTATGAACAGGACAGCATCCGTCACCATCATCTGCCGGCGATTGATGAGGAGCACAAACATAGCCACCGCCAGGTACAGCATGTACCCGGGCCACGTTGCGCCAGGAGGAGAAAATTCCGCAAGGTGGAGAAGACGGGCCAGATGAGGCATGACGTCGTTACTATACTTGTATAGCGTCCACACCTCGGAATACAGACGATACCCGTAAGGGTTGAGCAGCGGAGCCAACAACATGAGCGCGAACACCAAACTCACATCCTTGACCCTCTCTTTGCTCTCTATGGCCCGGCATACCATACCCAGACCGGCCAACCAACCAAAGACAAACATGATGTGCATGTTCGCCCATAACGACATGACGACCGGCAGTGTCCATATCAGGCGGGTATCCCTGGCCGCGTAAATCACGAAGATAACCCATGCCGTGAATAAGTAACTGAATACGTGCGGCTTCAAGGCAATCATGTAAACATTCTGCGTCACCAGCAGCGTTATCAGCACCGCGCTTGCCATACAGCCGGATCGCCGGAGGCAAGTCGTATATACCAAGGCACATATCAGCCCTCCGAAGATGATAAACGCAATGAGGTATAGCGCATTTATCCCGCCAAAATGGGTATGAACAACGTAAAAGAACAAGTCCGCCAACCAGTTGTAGTTAAGCCATGCCGACGTAGTGTGCGAAAAGGGATCGAAAGCGATAAATCCACGCTTGACCGTCACTTCCCCTGCCTTTAGATGCCACCATACTTCTTTTGCGTCGTAACCGTGAGGATTGAAGATTATGATGAGGGAAATCAGGAATACCAACGCCCCGTAGAATATCGTTTCTCCATGATAGGTGGGCGGCCGACAACAAGGTCCGGCGGTATCCCGGTTTGAACAGATTACGTTATGCACAGCGGCTCCCCCCATAGGATCGTGTTCGCTTTGGATGGGAGAGAGCTTATCGTTCGTTGGTCCCAAAGATCACAGGACAAATCATCAGGCATATTCGGGACCATAGGATGGACTCCCAGGGCACAAGCCTCGTAATTGTATTCCCACGTGTCGGGATGGCGTAGATAAGCATGGCGACAGGTGCGACACGATCTTTTCATACGCTCAGAAAGGTGATCCTCTTGGCAGTGTCTATGTTTGTGCAAGCCCTACGGAACGCAAATAGCTGCCCCACTACATACACCTTCTTTTCCGCACGGGTGATTGCCGTGTAAAACCACTTGTTGTTGAGCATCATGTAGTTGCTGTTGCTTAAAGGCAAAGCCACATACTTATATTGATTGCCTTGCGCTTTGTGCACGGTTAAGCAATATGCCAGATCAATTAAATGCTGAATATGGTCAAAGTCGTACCGGACAATGCTTTGATCAGGATACATAACGAAAAACTCTTCATTTTCATGGTCGATTTTCATCAGTATGCCAACGCTACCATTGAATATCCGCTGCTTTTCATAGTGGCGTATTTCCCCTTCAAAGATGCGGGGGTAATACATCACCGTATCCATGTCTTGGTTTTGCAGATGCACCACCTTGTCGCCCTCGCGTAATACGATGCCATACGCTTCGACCTGATTCTTGCCTCTGGGATTAAAGATATTCTGTAACGTCGGGTTAAGGGCTTCCGATCCCAATATCCCCTTTCGTACCGGACTCAATACCTGAAATTCCCATGCCGGATAACTGGTCCGGGCCACCATTCCCGTTGCTATCTCGACGATCTTCGCCTTTATCTTCTCATTGTTGTCATCTCGTATTTTTTTGAGGTCCGCTTCTGCTTTCTCCCTTTTCAAGGCAAAATAGTTGGGGATGTCCTGATAGACATACTGAAAATCCTTGTGGTTTTCCTCATATCCGGCGGGTACTTCTCCCTGACGTATCGTATTCGCATAGTGAACCAATACGGAATCCTCACCCTGACGATAGATTGTCGTCAGCACCGTCTTGGGAAAATGCGGATCGGACGTAATGTCGCAGAAGACGTTACCCGCACCAATGGGAGGTAGCTGCGCCGGATCACCAACCATTATGAATAGTGCGTCGTCGGCAATCGCCTGGGCCAGTCGGTAAAAGAGCGGCAGGTTCACCATACTCGCTTCATCCAGCAGGATCACCCGATGGGGAAGACGATTGTCCTTGTTGTAAACAAATTGATTTTCCCCTTGATACTTCAGCAGGGTATGAATCGTGTACGAATCGTACCCGGTGAGCTTCTTGATCCTCATTGCCGCCATGCCCGTAAACGCACAACACACCATGTCCTCACGGCGACAATAGTTCTCCGACAGGAAATCTAATATAGCCCGCGATATTGTGGATTTGCCCGTTCCGGCATAGCCCAGTAGGGAATATACACGACTCTGCCCCGCAGCTATGTGGCGGATCACGTTCTTCTGGTCAGAAGAAAACTCGAACCCAAGATATTGTTGGGACCGAGCAATGAACGCTTCCGCTTTTTCCGGCGTGACTCCGGTGGCATACCGACTGATACATCGCTTCTGGAAGAATTGCCGTAGCCATTTCTCCATGTAGCGGTACGTGGCTATGGATACTCCCGCGTCATCCACCACCACAGTCCCCACGCCAGCCAGGGCGTAAAGGCTTTCTTCTATGGCTTCGTTGGATACCGTCCCTTCTTCGGTATCGAGCACATCATGTAAGGCCATCAATAAATCAGGAATAGATATGCAAGTATGCCCGCTATCATCCGCTGCCTTGTATAGCACATAGCTGATGGCTGCCTGGATACGAAAGGGCGAATTGAAGGCCACATTCAACTTGCGGGCTACATTATCGGCAGTCTTGAAACCGATCCCCGTTACTTCCGTCAGGGTGTAAGGATTGTCCTTGACCTTCCGTACCGCATCAGCACCAAACTGATTGAATACACGCACCAGTAAGTTTGATGTTACACCCGCCGGCAATAAATAATCAGACAATTCCCTGAGACACTTCTGCTTCTCCCAGGATGTCTTGATCCGGGCGAGTTTCTTCTCCTTGATCCCCTTGAACTCCAAAAGGACTTCCGGCTCATTGTCCAGTATTTCGACAAGCCGGACCTCGCCATAGTGCTCCACAAGCTCCTTTGCTATAGTCTCGCCCAGGCCCTTGACCATCTTTGCGAGGAACTGATGCAACTGACTCCCGATCATCTTGCCGTATTCAAAGCTGAACTGCCGCCCGTATTTGGGATCGGCTTTCCAAGCTCCTGACAGCATATACTCCATCCCCACAAGATCGGTAATGGTCATCGCATCTGTCAGGATACCGACCGCAGTAACGTCCTGCACCGCACGGGACGACGGAGCTCCTCCCTTACCACGCAGCACCACAAAACCATTTGTGGCGTTCGAGTAAGTAACACGGCTTACTTTAATCCGTAGGCTTTGCTGCTCCACCTGATTCTCTTTCCTTTTGGGGCTGAGATGCGGGGACGTGGGCCACTCGCCCTAAAAGATACGATTCGATCATTTTTTCAATCGTATGGCTCATCCAGGTTTTGTCCTCCTTCGTTGCGGCACGAAACCTGTTCCATACATCTTCCTTGATGCGTATGCTTCTGATTATCCGAGCAATCATTTTACCCATTTTTGCATTGTGACTATACTCTCCCCGTTGTCTTCTCGGACATGGGCAGTGCCACTTCCTCCTTTCTTGCTATGTTATGCCTGGCATTTACTCCACTCTTTCTTATCCATTCCTCCTTACAGTCTGATACCGCCTGCCGCAGTAACATCCACCCTCCTGACTGAAGCGGAAATTCCATTTGCATCTTGAACATACTGACAACCCGTTTTGATTTTTCAGTGGATTGCATAGATATGTAGTCGGCAAACTCTTGGTCTATAATGCCGACCATATCCTCGATGATGGCCTGATCTACAATACTCATCAATACCTCTCCCTAAATTTATCTATAATTTCATTACAAACTGCCTTCCATAGCGTCTTCGATGGCATGGTCAGCATCCTTTCCAGCCCCTTTCCCCGCGAGTATATTATTTCTTCGCTTTGCTCGAAGCGGACGGATGCGGCGTTCGAAGCATTTCCAAGGGATTGTAGCGGCGCATAGTAGCGTCCATGTCTTTCTGTGTTGCCGATCTGCTGATCAAATAGATAGCCGTGCGACTCCCAGGGAGTATTTCGTGCCTCTCAATCGAGACCGCCAATACGCCCCGGTCGTAAAATTCGTTTTCAACAATACGTATCGGTTCGCGCGTCATATTGGTCAGTTCATGCACCTCCCCCTCCAAAGAGGCTCCGGTGTATTTCGCAACAACTGTCCGTTTGGTGCCCTGCCAACTTTGGACTTCCCGCGTATCTTTGGTGTGTGTAAATCCCACAGGTGGTACTTCCAGATACATAGCTTTGATTAACTCTTTTAGCCCAGTTACATGATCGTGACTCTGCTCCCATTGCACCGCGTCGGCTATGGATTCTGACGGAGTACGCGCCACCACCATTTCCGCCGGCACGCCTTTAGGGATCAGCATCAACGGAAACGTTCCTGAAGCTGTCACAACAAATAGTTCCTGGGGGGCAGTAGCATGCTTGTCCAGCACATTGACGTAGATACTGTCCCCTTCCACCTTGACATCAATCAACCGACTTACCGTGTATGCCTTTATGCTGCTTACACCCGGTAATTTGATCACGTTCAAATCCTTTTGCGATATGTCTATGAATTGAGTCTTCCCCTCCGTAAGCGTTACCGTCTGTAAAGCCCACACGATACCGCTGTGCAACAGCACTACAAGAAACGTCAGGCTCAAGACACAGATGGTTGATCTATTCCAAATTCGCCGCTTTGCCACTTTTTGCCCTCTCTTTTTCCTTTTTCTTCTCTTTTTCCGCTTCTTCCTGTTCCTGTCTTGCCGTTTTCTTGTCACGCTCAGGATATACAGTGTAAAATTCTTGTAGCCATAGCTTGTAATTGTCGAGATGAAACTTCATCCGTAACTGCATCTTTTCTTTTGATATGCGAGTTGTGCCGATGTTGCGTATCACCTCACCTTCAATAGTCACGGAGTTAAATTCAGGGTCAACATTGACGGCAGCAGGGTAGAATGACTGCGTGATATTGTTCTTCTTGATATACAAAGCCTGGGAAGATAGCTGCGCTTTGGCGTCGCTCGTTGCAGTAGAACCGCCTATGTGATTGATAAGGATAGATACGTTGTATTCGGCGTTCTCGGGAGATAAATTCCCGCCAAGCATGGCGAAAAACATGCCCATCTGTTCAAGATACTCCGGCGCAGCACGCTTCGCTTCGATCCAATATTGCTTGGTTATTTGCGGGGGGGAGATGATTACTCGATCATTCGTTCTGAAAACCGTGGCATTGAGGATCAAACCAATCGCAAGGAATAAACACAATGAGCGGAGAAAGAAGTTCTCCGCCAAAGCCGTTTTCCAGTCTCTAATCCATTTATCGTATCGCACTTTGCCTCGTCACTCAATATATGAACGGATATAACTGGGTGGACACCCTTTTAACCGGATACCCGCCACCCAATATAGTATATGCAGAAAAAATCCATCCGACCGACCTGCCTTCACGCGGGACAGTATGTATGCCAGCGCAATGCCCATTGCGATCATTACCGTAGGCGTTCCTGTAACTGTACCCAACGAAAAGCATGTACCAAACACGATAAACTCATCAATCTCCCAGAAGAATATCTGAGGGGGATCATCTATGTATCGGGATATTCTTGTCATCTACGCCTCCACATAACCAACCATATTACTTCTTTTCCCTATATTACTTCTCCTCCGTTGCCCATGTATGACAAAAAAGGGCCGGAAAGGGTTTATTGCCCTCTCCGGCCCTTACGCTATAGTAGGGGTGTGGAACGGCGATATTTATCTCTCTACGGTGACTACCTGAGTTGCAACCACTTCGGCGTTACTGTCGTCAGCGGCCGTCAATGTCACCGTGTAGGTTCCTCCACTATCGTACCTGATATAAGGCTTCTTGGTCTTAGATGTCTGCCCGTTACCAAAATCCCATGAGTATCTCTTCATCCGGCCGTCAGGATCGGTACATACCGCTTCAAAGGCAGTCGTCTTCTGGTTTGGCTTATCCGTGTAATTGATGCTGCATTCCGGTGGCTGATTCTCGACGGCGGTGATTGTGGTTGCGTTGGCCCCCGTGTAACCATGCTTGGTAGATACCACTAAAGATACATAGTATGTCCCAGGATCATTGAAGGTGATGAAGGCATTCTTCGTGGTTACATCCAGAGGAGCTTCATTGACATACCATTGATACGACGCAATCTTGTCCGTCTTCATATTCCCGCCGCTGATTTTGGGCGCAAAACGTACCTTGACGGGGGCCTTCCATTGTTTGTTGCTTGGTGTGGCCGTAATTGACTCGACAAGCAATGGCGGCGGTTGCTCCACGGTCACTGTATCGGTAAGCGTTTGCGTGTTGCCCTTGCTGTCAGTGATAACCAGACTTACATTGTAATTGCCGGCCACCGAATAGACGTGATTTACTAAGGTTAGATCAGTGTACGTTGTCCCGTCTCCCATATCCCATGCGTAGCTGAATGTAGCAGGTAGGTTGCTGGTGTTTCCGTTGACTTTGTAGCCCACCATGTAGGGTGCCGTTCCCGTGGGCATATGTAACGCCTTTATAGTGAATGCAGGCATTACATAATTCAATTCGGCGTCCTTCGTTACGCTTATGTCTATGCTGCCAGTCTTTTTAGAATCAGGATAAGCCGTAGGATAGACAGCGAATGATAACTTTTTCGTGCCGGGGGTGGGAAATGTGATATTAATCGGAGTGCCTTCATACTTGACGCCATCCACCTCCCATTCCACCGTAACTGGCACTGTTGCATCATGCGTAATAGAATACTCGGCAGGTGCAAGCTGCTTGACCGTTCGGGGACCAAACAACGAGATCGTCGGAACCGGATAGGCCGATACCAACGCCTTTAATGAAGCAGTCCTCTTTGAATTGGGATAGGCCGTGGGATATGCAGTAGCCGTTATGTTATATATTCCGGCCTTAAGGAAGGGAATCTCTAAGGATGTGCCTTCGTACTTGACGCCATCCACCTCCCATTCCACCGTAACAGGTAACTTTGAATCATGGGTGATCGAATACTGCGCCATGTCTCCTGCTTTCGGCATCTTGGGACCGGTTATAGAGATTATCGGTGTCGGATAGGCCGTGACCATTATGTTTTTACTCAACGCCTTGCCTATTTCCGGGCAATCGGTTAGATACACTTTGACTTCGATCTTATGGGTGCCAATGTTGTTAAAGGATACCTCTATCAGATTACCCGAACGATCCACACCATCCACCTTCCACTCTATTGTTACGGGTAAATTAGAATCGTGAGTAACCGAATATTGAGCCTTGTCTCCCTCTATCAGAGTAGAAGGCCCCGTCAAAGTAACAGTAGGTATTGGAGGATAAGATACGTTTATCGTTTTCGTTACCGTAGCATATATAGTTGGATAATCGCGCAGAAATACCTTGCCCGTAATAGTTTGATTTCCTACCGTGTTTTTGGGATTGTACGTAAAGGTATTACCGTTTACCTGGCTTCCATCAGGTAAAGTCAGTTGATATTCTACCTCACCCATAGAGGATGATCCGGTCAAAGTATATTGCCCCGTTTCGCCGATACGTAACGATTCCGCCCCGTCAATAGACGCCGTGATCGTTATCTTGGGACTCTCGCATGTATAGTTGGTCGTATTTAATGTTCCCTCCGCTGGACAGGTGAAGTTACCAGGCACATAACTGCAAGTACCGGACAGAGAGCATGAACTGGGCTTCCCACTGCAACTGCTACCTCCGGGCAGCGGACATGGACAATCTGCGGGGTTGAATGATACATATATTAGCTCCTGGTGGTCACTGTTGTAGGGATTTTGACCCCATATCATACCATCAGATTTGATGATGTATGGGGTCATTCTATTATATGTAGATATTACGTTTGTATTGATTTTATGAGCATATGCCCACTTTATCCCCCCTGTCAATTCATATCCCCAATGCCATAATGTACCATCCGATTGTCTGACCGCCGTGACACTCCAATTATCGACGCTTATTTGGGTTACCCCGGTAAGTGGTTCGCCATTATAAATCACTACTTGTTTGGGATATCTAGCGATATAGTCAAAAGAGCTTTTCGATCCTAATTGACCATATTCATTGAGACCCCAACACCATACCGTACCGTCGGACTTGAGGGCGCATACGTGTTGATAGCCTCCGCCTACAGCTACTACACCTGTTAAGCCTGATACTTTCACAGGCACGTCACTATAACGAGTGGTTGTGTCGTTGCCTAATTGACCATAATTATTGAGACCCCAACACCATACCGTACCGCCTTCTCCTATTTTGCAGCGTGTATTGTCATCGACCATGTATAGATCGGCATTGGCGTCTTCGTTTAGTATGGGGTAGGCCACACCCGGTGCATGATCATATCCTCCTGTAACCACTATGGTTCCGTTAGCTTTGAGCGCATAAGTACTGTTGTGGGAAGCATTAATTTTAACACTCCCGGTTAAACAATGTGCTTGCACAGGCACGTTACTATCAGTGGTTGTGCCGTCGCCTAATTGACCATAATTATTGAGACCCCAACACCATACCGTACCGTCGGATTTGATGGCGCATGTGTGTTCATAGCTCGCGTGTATGGATGCTACATCTGTTAAGCCTGATACTTGCACAGGCACGTCACTATCAGTGGTTGTGCCGTTGCCTAATTGACCATAATTATTGTGACCCCAACACCATACCGTTTTGTCTTTTTGTAGCCCACAAGCATGATTAGTCCCTGCCGTTACTTGTGTGTTCTGCGTGTTTCTGGTTATGCATTGGGCGGTTTGGACACAACCGCTATTGCAAGCCGCCTGGCTGGTGTACATCTCCTGATTTAGAGAACAGGCAATCACCGGTGCAGCCGCTTCACATTTGTTTGTGGAGCTATTGAGAGTGTATCCGGGCAGACATTGGCTGCTCTGAGTTATCGCGTGTGCCGGAATCGCACATAGGATTCCGATAAGGGCCATGAATATTATCGCACGTGACAGCCTTAAGTTTATTGTCATCTCCTTTACCTCCATGGATAGAATACCCTGTTTTGGCCGGACAGAGGTTGGCCTCCGCCGGCCGTGCTAACCATTACCGCTCGATGAGTATATCCTGTGATACCGTCAACGACTCCTTGCTGTCGTCAGTGGCCGTCAAGGTCACCTTGTATGTCCCCGGATTCTCATACTTGACAATCGGTGTCCTGATCTTCGACGTTAGCCCATTACCGAAATCCCATGAATAACTACTTATCCTGCCATCTGGATCGGTACAGACCGCATTGAACTTGGTCAGCTTGGTAGTAGCCTGGTCCGTATAGTCAATGGCACAATCGGGTGTTTGGTTGGGGATCACATCGAGCGTGATTGCGCCAGTCCCGGTAAACCCGTATTTTGACGTCACCGTAAGAGTCACCACATAGGTTCCTGCGCTTTCGAACAGATAGCTGAGGTTCTTGACGTTCTTTTCATAAGGCACTCCATTGATTGTCCAGGCATAGGTTTCAATGCGATCTTTTTTGTTGTTGCCGCCGGTGACAATTGGTTTGAAAATCACTCGCAACGGGGCTTTCTTGAGCTTGTTCGATTCCATTGTGGTGATTTTTTCGATTTGATACGGAGGAGGTGTCGTTACCGTTACCGTATCCGTTTTCTCCTGCTTATTGCCATTCCCGTCAGTTATCGTTAGTGTTACCGTATATGTGCCCGGAGCAGCATAAGTATGCGTCACCTTGGGCTTCCCAGACAGTACCGTTCCGTCGCCCATGTCCCAGGTGTAGGTTAGTGCGCCACCTATAAATCTGCTCAAATTTGCCGTAGCTGTGTAGTTGACCGGGTAAGGTGCAACCCCTTCAGCCTTGTGGTATGCCTTGAGAGTATGTTCGGGGATGTCATTCCCATAAACCATCATTTTCAGTTCTTTGACCGTTTCCTGCTCCGGGTATCCCTCTGGATACGCGGCAAAACGAAAGACTGCTGATCCTGCATCCATGTCCTCTTTTCTGAATGTGTAGGATGCCGTCAGTCCTTCTACTTGAGTACCATCAGGTAATGTCCATTTGGTATGCAGCGGAATACCTTCAGTACGAGCCGTGACGAGGGCCGATACTTCTACGGTGCTACCTACATTGCCAGCCCTGGGTGGGTTGCTCAACAGGACAGCCGGCGCCTTCACACCCACCACCACAACCCATCGCACTGCGTCCGCAACGGACTCAGGATGGGCCGTGGGATAAACCTTAGCTCTTACATCGTATGTGCCTGGTTCGGGGAAGGTAACGTCCACCTCGTTACCAACCTGTGATACTCCTTTAACTGTCCACTCCACCGTCATTGGGTCCGTCTGATTGTTGTGGGTTATGCTAAACCTTTCAGTTTGCCCAGGTTTCGTCGAGTAAGGTCCATTTATACTGATTGTGGGTGCCGGGTAGTTCGTAACCGATACCGTCTTCGTGTTGGTGCGATACGATTCGGGATAGGCCGTGGGATAGACTTTGACCGTTAGGTTATGTAGCCCTTGTGACGCAAAAGCGATGTTAGCCGATGCCCCCGCCCCTTCGATCACGCTGCCGTCAAGGGTCCATTCTATTGTTACGGGTATGGTTTCGTTGTGCGTCACCGAGTACGTCTTCGTCTCTCCGACGATAGCCGACGATGGACCGTCCATGCTGATAATTGGGGCAGGACGATTCAATACGACTACGTTTTTGCTCAGGACTGTTTTCGAGTTGGGATAGGCATTAAAATATACCGTGGCGTTCACTCTGTATTGGCCTTGTGTTGGAAATGCAACTTCGGCCGTGGCTCCGTGGTAGGTAGTACCGTTGACATCCCACTCTACGGTGATCGGATTTTGGGAACTGACCGATACGGAGTACGTCTTCGTCTCACCGGTGGTTGCCGTCAAATCTCCGGTTAGTGTCGCCTGGGGAGCCGGATACTGAGATACCAATACCGCCTTCGTCGCCGTGCCCGCCGCCTCTGGATGCCCATCAGGCGCAACCGTTACAGTTATCGTCTTATTCCCCGGTGATGCAAAGGGAATATCCACCTCGGCACCGTTGTAGGTGGCACCGTCCATAGTCCAGGTAATCGTGGCCGCTCCGACAGCATCATGGGCCGCTGTGTAATGTTTCGTTTCCCCTTCCGTCGCCGCAGCAGAACCGGAGATCGTAACCGTAGGCACCGGATAAGTAGTTACCGCTACGGTCTTGGATGTGGTTGCAGACGAGGTGGGATGCAGCGTAGGATAAACCGTCACCGCCACCGTGTAACTGCCGACAGTCGCAAAGGGCACGTCTATCTCCGCCCCAGTGTAGGTCGTGCCGTTCACGTCCCAGGTGATGGTCATTTCGTCCGTAGTGTTATCGTGAGATACCGCATAATGCTTCGTTTCTCCCACGATAGCGGTAGTCGGCCCGGACAGCGTAATAGTGGGGGTAGGATAGGGAGATACCGTAACTGTTTTCGTGGCCGTACCTGCCGATTCAGGGTTACTGTTGAGAGCCACTGTTACCGACACAGTGTGATTGCCAATAGTCGCAAAGGGCACGTCTACCTCCGCTCCTGTATAGGTCGTGCCGTTCACATTCCAAGTAATCGTCACGGGTTCCGTTGCATTATGGGTTGCCGAGTAATGCTTCGTCTCCCCCACAATCGCAGTCGTCGGGCCGGACAGAGTAACCGTGGGAGGAGGCGGTAATGTTACCGCAACCGTAACCGACGCCGTGCCCGATGAACTTGGGTAAGCCGTCGGATAGACCTTGGACGACACGACATGATCGCCCACGGCGGTAAAAGTCACCTCCACCGCGGTCTGACCGGTGGAACCCGGTATAGCCACTCCGTCCAAATACCACTCAATCGTCATCGGATCAGTCTGGTTGTCGTACGTCACCGAATACGTCTTCGTCTCACCTTTGAGCGAGCTTGCGGTGCCGGCAATGGTCACGGCAGGAGAGGGATACTGGGCTACCGTAACAGTCTTGGCCGCAGTAGCCTTGGAATTGGGATAGGCCGTCGGATAGACCGTTACCGTTACACTATAGCTGCCGGGAGTCGAGAACAACACGTCTATTTCGTTGCCCGGCTTCGCTGTTTCATCCACCTTCCACTCGATAGTAACCGGCTCCGTAGCGTTATGGGTCACTGAATAATGTTTCGTATCACCTTCCTGCCCAGTATCCGGCCCCACAATCGAGATGGTAGGGGCCGGATACTGAGATACTGATACGGTAATCTGTGCCGTACCTTGAGATTCCGGTTCGCTGCCCTCCGGTGCTACTGTTACAGAAATGGGATAGTTACCGGGCGTTGCGAAGGGGACATCTATTTCGGTCCCGGTCTGCGTTGTACCGTTTACGTTCCAGGTGATGGTTACGGAACCTGTTGCGTTGTGCGTAACTGAATAATGCTTCGTCTCGCCTTCTGTCGCCGTCGTCGGGCCAGATATGGTGACAACCGGAGGAGGCGGTAATGTTACCGCAACCGCCACATTGGTAGTAGATAATGACGCCGGATATGCCGTGGGATAAACCTTGACACTTACGGACTTGCTGCCAACGGTCGAAAAGGGTATCTCGACCGAAGCCCCGGTAGCACCCTCGATCTTGACCCCATCCAAATACCAC